>Ga0265327_10001444_pt1 | contig 29895 bp, 17 predicted proteins | sample 41621metaG_FD_202089 | JGI IMG/M metagenome (GOLD analysis project Ga0265327, IMG submission 202089) | Rhizosphere microbial communities from Carex aquatilis grown in University of Washington, Seatle, WA, United States - 4-16-21 metaG | ecosystem: Host-associated > Plants > Roots > Rhizosphere...
GACGGAATGAAGGAGATCGCCCTAATCAAGTCGCTGAAAGATCTTAATCTTAATCGCTCAGCGCGGGTGACGGACCAGGGAATCCAGGAACTCAAAGTGCTTGAGAACCTGGAATCGCTCGACCTTTCCGGGACTCAGATTTCCGGATCGGGCTTGATGGCACTTCAAGACTTGAAGAGGTTGACGCGGCTCAGTCTGCAGCAGTGCCGCAGTCTCTCGGATGTGGACCTGAAAGAGTTGGGGAAGCTGACAACTCTGACGAGTCTCAGGCTCTCGGGAAGCCAGATGACCGACATCGGCATGCGGGAACTGAAAAACCTGAAGGATTTGACGTTCCTGGACATTTGCGGCAGCCAGATCACCGATGCCGGCCTGCGGGAATTGCGAGAATTGAAACGCCTGCGAACACTTCACATTCAAGCCTGTGGTCAGGTCACCGATGCAGGATTAAAAGAACTGCAACATCTGGAGAAATTGACGTCGCTCGCCGCCTATGGCTGCAACATCACCAGTGACGGTTGCAAGGAACTGCGAAGGGCGTTGCCGGGGTTGCAGATATCGCGATAGGACTGGTCCGCCATGGGCTCGGCTACTTGCTGAAGACCTCATAAATCTGCATGGCGGCGGGGCCGACCAGGACGACGAAGACCGCGGGCAGAATGAACAGCAACATCGGAAACAGCACTTTCACCGAGGCCTTCTGCGCCGATTCCTCGGCAATCAGTTCGCGCTGGATCCGCATCATGTCCGCATGTTCCCGCAGGGCGGCTCCCAGTTCGGATCCAAATCGCTGGGATTCCCGAATGAATGTGGCGAGAGTTCGCAATCCTTCGAACCCTGTGCGCTCAGCAAATCGTCTCAAGGCCGTTTCCACACTGGAGCCCAGTTCGATGTCCCGTTGAACGACCAGGAACTCGCCCGCCAGAATCGGATGAGCGACTCGCAGTTCCTCGCTGACACGCTGGATCGCGGCCTGGATGCTCAAGCCACCTTCGACGCAGACAATCAGCAGATCGAGGAAATCTGGCAACGAGCGGCGGAGGATCGTGTGGCGTCGCTTCACCTGGTTCTGCAACCACCAATCCGGCAGCAGCATCCCCAGTCCGCCGATCCCGGCGCCGATGATCAGGCCATGACCAAACGCAAGATATCGGTAATACCCAGCGAGCCCCCCGATCAACGGTGACGCGATCAGCAAGGCATACTTCACGATCACGAACATCGGCAACGCGCTGATGTGATAGATCCCCGCTTGAACCAGCATCGTCTGGATTCGCCGGTTTGAACCTTCTTTTGCCGCCGCATCACGCTTCGGATGGGATTGATTGGAAACAAACACCTGAATGGGGCGGGCTCCGTCTTCACCCAGCCGTCCCGATCGAGAAGATTCGTTTTTTAACGACGCCAATCGCTCGCCGAGGGCGGATTTGTGGCGAACGGCGACCCCCAGCACCAGATACAGGATGACTGTGACGACAGCGAAGACAAGCAGCGATTGGCTGGCCAGAAACACGAAATACTCTTCTCATCAATAGTCAATATTCACGATTCGACGGATCCACAGGCACCCCATGATCTGTGCCAGGATCGTCATTCCAATAACCCGGGGATACTTCAGCAGTCGCAGGGAATACTCGGGGGCCAGGACCGTAATTGCGAGAAAGGCCACGATGGGCAGAACCATCAGGACCAGCGCCTGCATTCGCCCTTCACCCGTCATCGCCTTGACCCGGGCCTGCATCCGCAGGCGCTTTCGAGTCATCTCGGCCAGCGTTTTCAACAGTTCCACCAGATTGCCACCACTGCGGCCTTGAACCAGCAGCGCCACGACGAAGATCCGCAGTTCCATCACGCCCGTACGACGGGCCAGGTTTCGAAAGGCGGCTTCGCTCGACAATCCCAGATTCTGCTGTTCGTAGCACGAAGCGAATTCATCAGCGATCGGTGACGTGAAATCGTTGGCGACGATCTGCAGGGCGGCGGGAACCGTCTGGTCAGCCCGGATGGCCCGCCCCATCACATCAAACGCTTCGGGGATCTGCAGGCATAGCTGCTGGGTGCGCTGCGACCGCTTGAATTGCACATACAACGTCGGAATCAAAAGGCCGATCCCACCGCAAATCGGAGCCGCGATCAAGGGGGGGCCAAAGGGGATCCGACTTAGAATCACCATGACAACAGGCAGCCCGATCCCCAAGACCAGGGACTTCTGAATCAACTGCGCCAGGCTCATGTTCAAACCGGATTGCTCCAGGAACTCGGTCCAACGAGTCCGCAAATCGCCGCGCGTGATGGCGGTTTCGGTTCTCCAGCGTTTCAGATCGCGGAACAAAGGTGATGTCTTGGCCGTCACTGCGCTCTTGTTGGAAAGTTCGTTCAGCCGTGACCGAAGCCTCAAAGCATAGCGCAGCCAGTGCCAGTAAAGGACTACGGGCACCAGGACCACACAGGTGGCGGCCAGCAGGTAAATCAGGATGTCCATCCAGACCAGGCTCAAGTCCGTTCCCCCTGTCGCATCGACCGCAAGACGCCGCGCGTGAAGATTTCAATCGGCAGATCGATCCCGGCCTTTTTGAGGCGGCTGAGGCAGTTCGGGCGGATTCCCGTCGCATGGAATTCGCCAATCGCTTCCCCTTCCAGGCCAACGCCGGTCTGTTCAAACGTGAACAGATCGTGCATCGAGATCGTGTCTCCTTCCGACCCCGTGATCTCGGAGATCTGAGTGATCTTGCGCAGTCCACCGCTGAGCCGGGTGGTCTGGATCACAATGTGAATCGTGGAAGCGACCTGCCGGTGAATGAACCACATGGGAAGTTCCGGCGCCGCCATCCCGACGAGCATTTCCAGACGACTGATCGCCTCGCGCGTGTCATTCGCATGGATTGTGGTCATCCCTCCTTCATGACCGGTATTCATGGCCTGCAGCATTTCGAATGCTTCTTTGCCCCGGCATTCTCCCACGATGATCCGGTCAGGACGCATTCGCAGGGCGTTTCTCAACAGGTCGCGTGCGGTCACTTCTCCGCGGCCTTCCAGGTTGGGGGGGCGCGTTTCCATGCGGGCCACGTGTCCCTGCTGCAGCTTCAATTCGGCCGCATCTTCGATCGTGACGACGCGTTCGCCACGCGGGATGTGACTGGACAACATATTCAGCAAAGTCGTTTTGCCGCTGCCGGTCCCTCCCGAGATCATGATGTTGGTCCGCGCTTCGACGCAGGCAGACAGGAACTCGCTCATTTCGATCGCGCAGGATCCCTTTTGAATCAGATTGGATGCAGTCAGCGGCCGTGCCGAAAACCGCCGGATTGAAACCAGTGCGCCATCCAGCGCCAGCGGACGTATGACGGCGTTGACTCGACTCCCATCCGCCAGGCGCGCGTCGACCATGGGGCTCGATTCATCCACTCGACGACCGACCCGCCCCACCATTCGCTGCACAATGCTGACCAGATGGTCGAGATCTCGAAACCCGATGTTGACCTCCTCCAGTCGGCCGCGACGTTCGACGTACACTTCATTGGGGCCGTTGATCAGGATGTCGGAGATGGTCGGATCCTGCAGCAGCGGTTCCAGCGGACCCAGTCCGAGGGTTTCGTCAATCAACTCGTTGATCAGCCGGTCCTGGGTCCCCTTGCTGAGCAGGCTGCCATGTGCATTGCACAATTCTTCGGCGCCGCGGCGCAGTTCGTCGCGCAGGATCTCGGGTGCGACGGAGCGGACGGCGGCAAAGTTCACACTGCCAATCAGTCGTTCATGCAGTTCTGACTTCAGTTGGCGAAGACTTTGCTCTTCACGCACCGACGATGCGGATGGTGGGCTTTTTGTCGTCATCTCTCGATCCCTGCTCAGTGATTCGTCGGACACAGGAAGTGAAGTTGGAATGGACCATCGATTGAAGCATGGCCAGACATGGACGTGCAGCTTAATGGCGATTGTGACCGGACCTGCGTGGAACGATTCCCCGGCCCGTGTCAGGTGTGTGCGGGTGTCATCCGAAACAGATTCAAGAGGGAGCGTGATTTCTGACGGGCTTCGTCGGGTTTCATCACCAGGGTGTCGACGATCCGCAATACGGTCGCGGCCAGGCGCGATTGTGGCGCGGCAATCACGAGGGGCTGTCCCAGGTTGATCGACTCATGAATCGCGGCGGGGGCGTAGGGAATCTGATGGCTGATCGGGACGCTCAGGGATTCGTTGGCGGAATGCACGGGCAATTCCATCGGTTCACCGCACCGGGTCGCAACCACCATCAGCAGGCTGGTCGGAAGCTTGGCCTGCTCGAACCGATCCAGCAGCTTTCGAACGCGACGCAGGGCGGTGAAGTCCAGTCGCAACGGCAGAATGATCCGATCGCAGTTCAGTAGCACTCGCATCATCTCGGTCTCGTGCACGGCGTCCAGTTCCACGACGACCTGCGAAAACCGAGACCGTGCGACCTGCAGGATGCGATGGATGACTGCGGGCGTCAGCGCGGGAGCGTCGGAATAGGCGTCTGAACCCGCCAGCAGGCTCAGGCCGCATTCGTGAAGTATCAGAGACTGATCAAACATCACGCGGTCAATCTGGTCTGACTTCGCGGCCAACGACGCCGCTGTGTGACGCGGGGTCAGGCCGAGGATCGTCGCCAGATCGCCACCGCCGGATTTGAGATCCAGCAGGCAGCACGACTGCTGTCGGCGCGTGATTCCCGCGGCGATGTTAGTGGCCAGGAAACTGGATCCGGCCCCGCCGCTGGTCGGGATGACGATGATCAGTTTGCCAAGTCGATTCCTGGAGTTCCGTCCCGCCGCGGTGCGGTCAAACTGCCGTCTCAGTTCGACTTCCATATTGGATGTGGAATCGACAAACCCCGACACACCGACCTGCATCAGTTCGATCAGCAGGGCCGGTTCGGGGGGAGGTCCCACCGCCACAAATCGTGTGTCGTTGTCGCAGGTTTGAATCAGATCGTTGACGCGCGCCAGTTCATTCGCGTTAAACAAGGGGGCTCCAATGAGCACCACGTTGTCCAGGACCGGTGTATCGCCTGGTAGCGGTTCCGGCGGTTCGTAAAAGTCCGTCCATTCGACTCCCAACTGCTGCAACGTGATTCGGAGTCGTCGAGTAATATTCGGATCGTGACAGGCGAGTCGTACGTGCAAATCATTACCCTCCGCCAGGCATTGTCCGCTGACGAAAAAGGACTGACCAGGCAAAGCCCGGGGCACGGTCCGTCTGCACCGCTTGCATCCAATTGGGACGTCGTTGCGGCCCTGCAACGACCATTTTTGATACACCACCAGCGATATCTGAAACTTCGGCAGTTCGCGCAAGTTCATCGACGTGGTTTGCCACGCTCGAGTCGGGCTGCAGTCACGCTGCTGCGGATTTGCGAACGTGCATTGATCTCCAATTCCTTACAACCGACATCGTCATCGGGAACAAGCAGCGTCCGATGTTGACGAGTCTCGCGGATTTGTCCGATCGATGCGCCGCAAGTAGTTCGATTGGCGCATTGACAGTCCCCCTCGCTCGCCCGTGAACGGTTACCACACCTCTCATGAGAAGAATTCGCGTCACGACTGTTTGCGCTGGCCGTTTTAATCTCCGTAACGATGTCATTTATCGTCGCGGACGCTTGAAGATTCACGCTGAATACCAAAACTTTCCCTGATACTGCCCCGAGCTTGCAGCGTCATCGCCAACGACGCCAACATCCGCCGTTCGCTTGTCGGCGAGCGGCAGCAGTCAGTATGAAGTCCGGGATCCGCAACACGTGTTATTGTAGGGAGTTGCTAAATGCCTGAACACGAGAGGCTGGAAGACAATTTCAGAGAAAATGCTCAGCAAATCCTGTGGCTGAGAGAATTCCTGCAGATCACAGAACAGACTCCGCGTGAAAAGCGCGATTCGCTATTTGAGCAATTCAATCATCATTTTTTCGATGAAATGATGCGTTGGGCCGTCAGGGAACTTGATCGCGGACGAATCCACCGGGGAAGCACGGCGACTGATTGCGTCAACTCAATCTGTTTCAGCATCGCAAAGGGGCTGGACCGCGGAACTCTGAATTCGCTGCTGAAAGTGGATCCCCAAGATGACATTTTCAAGATTGAGGCGATGCTCCGGAGCTACCTGCGACGTTGCGTCAAGAACAAAGCCCTGGACATGGTCGGCCGAAAGAAACCCAAACCAGATGCAGACCGAATTTCCCCCGCGGGCGAATTGAACAGGCCGGCTCCGAAGAATCATTCGCCATCCGGGCGACCAGTCGAGGTCCGAAGTGACGATCCGTTTCAGTTTATCGCGGGAACCACTTTACCTCCATTGGAGGCATTGATTCGCGACGAATCTCAGAAAACGATTCTGGAAGAAGTATGGAACTCGGCCGGTGAGCATGAGCGATTCCTGATCCAGGAATTCATCATCGAGGGTCGCACCTGGACCGAGATCGCCCAACATCTGCTGGGTTCCACCGCGACACACGAACAAATCCAGCGAGAATCGAGCCGGATCAGGCAGTCGTGGAGCCGCTTTATCAAGCGGATTACAGGCACACACCGGTCGCTCCTTGTTTCTTTATTTGCATCGCGCATGAACGATAAAGGACGTTCGTTTGACGAGTCTGATGATCGCCGACACAATTGAATGTGTCTGTCTTCTATCGTCATGAGTTCAATTCGATCTAGGCACGGGGCCATCCAGATGGGTGATTCAAGCGGGGAGGGCGCACTCACAAATCACGAGCACGATGAGATTTGCCAGCGATTTCGCGACCTTTGGGTCGCCTCGCAGAATCATCGTCGGCCGAGGCCCACAGCCCGCGTTTTTGCGGGGACCCTTGAAGAACGGCGACGACCTGACGCGCGGCTGTTCACGGCCCTCGTTCTGGAGGAGCTGAATTGCCTGCTCGCCGAAGATCAGCAGATTTCGCTTCGAGAATTCTGGGCTCAATATCCCGAAATCTCCAACGCAACGTTTGAATGGGATTGCATTCGACTTGTCATCGAAGGATCTGACGCGGCATCTGAAGTTGTGGGAAGGATGATCGCCGAATTTCCCCAGTTCGCTCCGCGAATCTCGGCATATGCCCTTGAGCAAGAGTACATCAGGTTCAGTCTGACCGACGATTCACGAGTGATCGAAGTTCGGGAAGAATATACAGTCGGCGGTGGCGACCGTGACTATACCGGCGGCGGCGAAAAACGGGTCTATGAGCGAATTCAGAAGAACATGGGGCGTTCTGTCGCCGTGAAGGTTCCACAAGAGAGACGTGAAGCTGCGGTGCTGCGTGAAAGCCAACTCGTCTCCCGGATCTCGCACCAGAATATTCCCATGCCGATCGCCGTGGGCGAAGACGGCGCCTGGATTATCGAGCCGTTTATCCGTGGGGAGAACTGGGGCAGTATCCTGACATGGCAACACGTGCATTTGGACCGTATCAGCAAATCAGCCTCTCCGGATCGCCAGCGACAATATGAAGGCTTTTTACGCAAGAATCTGATCTTGTTTCGGGATTTGTTGCGGGCGGTGGACCACATTCACGTGATTCAGCGAGTCGTGCATCTGGATCTGAAGCCCGAAAATGTCATGATCAAAAACTCGCATTCGGACAGCACTTATCTGAAGTCATGGTTTTTGGACCACACAGAACGAGGCGAATTCCCACCTGAACTTTTTCTGATTGACTTTACAACCTACATGCCACTGGATGAACAGGATCAGGCTCAACTCACCTCTTCAAATCTGCGAACCGTCGCCTATGCCGCCCCCGAGCAGATCGAGACGGACGATGGCATTGCCACCATTCGCACTGACATCCATGCCTTGGGCGCTATTCTTCACCAGCTATTGACCGGGTTTACTCCCTATTTCGCCACGATCGCCTCTCAAAGGAGTGATACATCCGGCTCAACCGAGCGACGAATCGATGAAGGGATGATAGTCGATTCCGCCCCGCCCGAATTGCGAAGGATTGCCGAGCAGGCGCTGCAGCGGAGACCACAGGATCGGTTCGAATCGGTCAAGCAACTGGTATCGGCGCTGGATGACTTCGAGCGTCATGAAACGGCTCGCGGGAGAATCGACGAAGCCACTCGACGTAGTCAGGCTTGGCTCAGCCAATCTCTTCGTGATCTTGAGAATCGGCAATTATCGCAATCTGGCGAGGCGAAACGACGATCGATCATGGGTTTCCTCGGGCTCCATGATGTCGATCCCCCCAAGCTGTCACAGGGATTGCTGCACGGAAGCGAAATTGCAGACGCGTTGAATGCCGCTGCCGAACTCTACCATGGTGCTTCATTCCAGAGTCAGGATTCTTCCGAAGTCGAACCAGCCCTGTCGCCGGTATTCGATCTCCTAAGGGAAACCCGCGAAGAGATTCTGAAACAGGCGCTCCTTGAAGAAGAATTCGTCGTAGCGCAAATCCAATTGGAATCGCTTGATCGATTACCCAACCCATGGAACGCTTCGACAGGCCCGCTCAATAAGCACATCGAAGCCGGGCGGATGGCCCGGGAAGCACGCGTTATCAGACATCGCCGAAATCGCCGGGTTGCCGTCGTCTCAATCCCAACAATTGCCCTTGCGTTCGTTTTCGTCGCCAGCCTCACATTTCAGAACACGAGTCTGGGGCGGCGGAATTCTGTATTAATCCGAGAGCAAAAAGAACTGAGTGACAGCCTGGATCAAGGTCAGAAGCTGTTGGCGACGACGCAGGCACAGATTCAGGAAGGAGAACGCCAGGCGGCTGCGTTGCGTGTGCAGAAAAAGGAACTCGACCACGAATTGCTGACGACGCAGGAACGGTTGGGTCAGTCGCAGGCGGAGATTGATGCGTCCCGCTCAGCCACGGCCATGGCAATGACATTGTCAACTTCAGTTGTTCTGCAGCAAGGCGGCGCTGTACCGGACTTCGCAATCCGGATCCAACAGCTTCTGAGCCACAACGGGGCAAACGCTGCCCGAATCCGGGGGTCATTTGCGGCGAGATTCGTCGAGCGTTTCAATAGTCGGAAACTGACGACGATTTGGAGGGGGCACACTGGCCCCATACTCGCGTTCTGGGTCTCTCCCGACGGACGTGAGCTGTCTTCGGCATCCTCCGACGGCACCATCAAGATCTGGGACATAGCTGCTGGAACGATTAAGAAAACTATTCCCTACCATGATCCAGCCGCAATCGGCATCGCGGGAATCGCAGGTGATACAAATGCCATAGATGGAAAGTATTATGTCCTTGGAATTGCGAATCACTCTTCCGCGGCAGAGTTGTCGCCACCGGTGGTGCCTGGCGAGGTCATTGTCTCTGTGGGTGATTCTCCCGACCGTCTCGAGTCCATCCATGGTTTGAAGGCTGCGGACGTCAGGTCTCGAATCGGTGGAAAGCCGGGAACGGAGGTCTCGCTTCAGATTCGAAACCCGGATACGGGGATAGATCGAGTCGTCACGCTTGAGCGTCGACCATTTGCAAATCTCTATGACGCGGGAATGTTGAATTCATTCAGTCCGAATGGTCAATGGCTGGCCTTGAGCGTCGGCATGAGTCAGTTGGCAATGGTGGAGGTTGCCTCCGGCAAGATTCATTCGTATGGTGAAAAATCCTCTGATCCACTGACGGCATTTGCATTCGCACCAGACAGCAATCACTACGCCGTGGGCAGGACTTCTGCCGCAACTCCGCTTACCGGAACGATCAAACTTACGAAGGTTGTCGGGCGTGAATCGGTGAGGGACTTCAACCTTTCTGGTGAACTTCAGGGAATCGGTTTCGATCCTCGTGGAAGACAGCTTTTCGCAAGCTGGGACCCCAAGGGCGGTTTCGGTTCGCGCCCGATTGATGGTGGCGATGCTTCCATTGAGGTGTTCGCTGATCAAGGAGACATTCGCGGATCTGGAATCATTGTCAGTGTTTCTCCTTCAGGCAAATGGATTTTTCATGGTGGACATTCGTCCGGACGTCATGTTGTTTCTGATGTTGTCTACAATGTTGAACACAAGTCGGCACAGTGGTTCGTGAATTCTGGAGTCGATCAGACCATCGCGGTGGCATTCGATCCGACAGAACAATTGATCGCCATCGGTGATATTGCGGGGACCACGCGAATTCGGCGAACCTCGAATGGAGAGTTGCTGGCATCCTTCCGCGGTCCCGACACCGTGCGGTCACTCGTTTTTGCTCCCCACGGAGAATCGCTGCTGATCGGCGGAATCCGAGACATCATCCGCTGGAATTTTCGCGAAGAAGAACTTCAAAATGTATTGCCTTTGGTGAACGAGCCTGGATCGATTACGGCAGCAGATGCCGATCCGATTCAGGACAGGTTGCTGGTGGCGCGGAGAGGATTGTCTCGACTCGGGGTTTCATCTCCCACCCTGATTGAAGTTGTTCGCCTGTCTTCGGGCGAAGTGCTGGAAAGATGGCCCGGTCCAACTGCGATCCCGTTTTCAGTGACGATCAATCCCGATGAATCGCTCGCGATTGTGTCTCGCCGCCCTGTCGTTTACGGGGAACCAGCAGAACTCCAGTGGATTGATATCAAAACTGGCGATGTGCAACTTCGACCCACACCTTGCCGTGGGATAGCAAACGTGGCGAGGGCATCCGGCGGACGATTCTATGTCGTCGACAACCATCAAGACGATTTCTACAACCAGTTCAGTGGCGATCATTCCCGCTGGCCGCGACTCAAGAGCCGCGCGATGATTGGAGAGTTCGTCACCGGAAAGGTCGTGGAAGCAAAAACGAATGACCGGATGGAACGCATTCTGGTGAGTGAATCAGGCGACGTTGTCATCGGAATTGGGGATGCGATCACGTTGCGAAAGCCCGAGACTCTTGAACTTGATCGGGAATTGCCACTGGGTGTCGCGCAGCTGGGGCAGACCTATCTTTCCCCAAATGGGGTTTGGCTTGTCAGTCTCGTTGCTGGCTCGGGCGAATCCAATCGATCGTCAATTGCCTACGACCTGGAATCGAACCAATCATTTCAACTTCTGGGTAATTTGTCGCCACATTTCGAGGCGGCTTTTTCAGCCAACAGTCAATCGCTGCTGGTCGTTGACGCCTTGACCAATCAGCGTCTGATATACCAGATGCCAGGCCGAAATCGCGAGTCCGCGGCCGACATGGACGGTGACATCGCAGACGCATTGCGGCCCATGAATTGTATTGTTCAATCTGTGCGGTATAAGTCGAAGGGGCTTGAAACGAGCCCCATCAGCCAGACGGACAGCCGATCTTTTTTTGTCTGGTCATCTCAGCAGCCATTACTCAACTTCAGCTCTACAGGATCCGTCCGTGGCGCTCTTTTGGAATTGAGTGCCGAAACTGGAAAGACTCTTCGTGAGATCGGCTATGACGATGGCGTCGCGGTTCTGTCCAAGCCAACTCACGATGGAACGCGAATGATTTCCGCGAATGCGGACGGCAGCGTTCGACAATGGCGATTGGATCCGCAACTGCCGAAGAATGAGCCGCGCTTTCGACTTCTCCATCCGAAGACCGTGGAACATCCCTTCCCGAACGAGATCCAGGCACTACGCGCGACTCCCGACAACAAGTATCTTGCCCTTGCCGTAAAAACGATGATGCTGACGGACCCGTTCGGCGGATTTGAAATTCAGGTCTGGGAAACCGCAACCCGCAAATTGGTCTTCCGTGGATCGTCAACGTCGGGATCGGTCGAGGAAATCTCGTTCCTGGATCCGACCGGGACAATGTTCGCTGTCCGAGGCCAGCGGCAAATCCAAACTGATCCAACCGGTTCAGGAGGCGGATTGAATCAGTCACGAATCGGCTTTGCCGAGATGTGGGACCGCATCTCTCAAAAACGGCTGCAAGCAATCGTAGCACCTCCCTTGCATCCGGCGGCGTCGGTAGGACTGAGTCATCAGTTTTCTGCGTTATTGCCTCAATCACATCAGGTGGCCTTTGTTATTCAAGCCACTGAAAGCCTTGATGGAAGTGTGGCACAGTCATCGCCTCTTCAAATTGCAACGTGGGATCTGAAGACTGGAAATCGAGTTGGCTTGATGCCCAAAGTTGATTCAAATGATGCTCCCTCCAGAATCGTTCGATGTCAGTACCGCGGTGAGGAATGTCTTGCGATTCAATTGACGGGGTCGCGGGATCCAAGGATTCAAGAGTCGCGCAAACAAATTCGTGAATTGCTCAAGAAGAACCAGGGGATTTCTCAAATCCTCAAGCTGCGAGAGGAAATCTCAAGTCAACTTGCGAAATCCACGACGCTGATGATCCAAATCTGGAATCCAGCGAAGGCAGTCCCTGAGATGCCTACTCCAGTCGAATTCCCGCTCGAGCGGAACCTCATGGATCAATTTGACACCTTTGTGATTGATGAGGCCGGGAGTTCTCTCGCCGGCGTGACAACTCGCGGCGATTGTATCGTCCTCGACATTCCGCTGCGGGCGCAAATGTTGTCGCTGCCTGCAACAAGTTCTGGAATGCTCACAGCATTCGCCAAAGACGGACGGTCCCTGGTTTTCGTCAACCCAAACGAAGCTGTCATTTATCCCGTTCGGGATGCAGTCGACAACATCCCGATTCAACCGCTTTTTCGATGACTTGCGAAGTTGGTTTGATTGGTGCGAGCAATTAACTCTGTCTCCGTCCACTCCGGTGTTCGCTCGCCGACCAGAGCCGACCACGGACTGTTGATTGAGTATTGGAGTCTCTTGGTTTCGTCCTGAAGCGGCTTGAGTCATGGTCCCGGACGCCTTTGGCCGAATCAGCATGATCCAAAGCGAGACGGCCGAGTCCCCCGTGCCAAGGACTCGATGCGGCGCAATTGCAAACGCGCGACTTGGACGGCAACATAGCGGTTTGCGGTCACATCCGTTTCCGCTGTTGGGTGCCGTCGTTTCAATTTCTCCGGCGCCTTGGTTGTGCTCGGCCAAATCCCTGCAGGACATCCCATGTATTTCCATCGGACTGCGCTATTGATCGCTTTAGCGGCCACGCTCGCCAGCATCGCCCCTTCCCGGGTCTCCGCCGAGGATCACGTGCTGCGGACGTTCAAGAAGATCAAACTGACAGATCAGTTTTTCAGTGAGGGGATGTATTTCGGCGACTACAACCACGACGGCAAGACCGATGTCACTGCCGGGTCAAGGTGGTATGCCGGGCCTGATTTTCAAACGGTCAGTGAATTCCGACCTTCCAAGGCATTTGATCCTCACGGGTACTCGGACGCGTTCTTCTCGTTCTCGGCGGACTTTAATGGCGATGGCTGGGACGATCCGCTTGTCGTTGGATTCCCCGGCGCGGCGGCCTACTGGTACGAAAATCCGCAGGGAAAGCCCGGGCCGTGGAAGCAGCACCTGGCGCTCGCGATCGTGGACAATGAATCTCCCGGCTTCGCCGACATTACCGGCGATGGCAAACCGGAACTGATCTGCCACACCGACGGGTTCCTCGGTTATGCCGAACCCGATTGGAAAGATCCCTCCAAGCCCTGGTCATTCCGCCAGATTTCTTCAAAGGGGGGCTGGGGGAAGTTCCAGCACGGAATGGGCTTTGGCGACGTCAATGGCGATGGCCGCGGCGATTTCCTGATGCGTGAAGGCTGGTGGGAACAACCTGCCGCCGACAAGGTCGGGGAACCCTGGGCATACCACAAGGCGGACTTTGGCGGCGGCGGAGCCCAGATGCATGTTTACGACGTGGATGGAGATCGCGATCACGATGTCATCACATCGTTGCAGGCGCACGGCTACGGCCTGGTCTGGTTCGAGAATGTGAAAGGTGACTCGGGCGAAATCACCTTCAAGCAGCACGTGATCACCGGGAGCAAGCCCGAAGACAACAAGTACGGCGTCAAGTTTTCCCAACTGCACGCGATCGATCTTGTTGACATCGACGGCGACGGACTGAAAGACATCGTGACGGGAAAACGCTACTGGGCACATGGCCCAGGTGGCGACGCCGAACCGGCAGCACCCGCAGTTCTCTACTGGTTCAAGCTGGTTCGCGGCGCTGACGGAGTCGATTTCATTCCCTACGAAATCGACAATGACTCGGGTGTCGGGACGCAGGTGATTGCGGCCGATGTCACCAATGACGGACTGATCGATGTCCTGGTTGGAAACAAGAAGGGGCATTTTGTGTTTGTTCAGGAAACACGCAAAGTCAGTCGTGAAGACTGGCAGAAGGCCCAGCCGGTTCCCTTGAAGAAATAACGTCAACCTGGATTGAACTCTCCCATGAAGCGCTTCTTGAATCTGTTTGCCGTCAGCATGATTGTTCCGGCCGCCGCACTGTCGGCCTGCGCCGCGCCCGGTGTTGCACCGACCGAAGCCCGGACACCCGCCGAGCAGTTGAAACTGTTTCACCTTCCCCCCGGGTTCGAAATTCAACTTGTCGTATCTGACCCCGATATCGGGCAGCCGATGAACCTGAATTTTGATGCCCGGGGACGGCTCTGGATCACGCATTCCATCGAGTACCCGTATCCCGCCCGCGGAGATGTCGAAGCCCGCAGCCGGTTTCCCGGACAGGGGGATCATGATCCCCGCGATCGACTGACCGTCTGCGAAGGAATTGGCCCGGATGGCCGCCCTGCGAAGATCACTCATTTCGCAGATGGATTGAACATCCCGATCGGCAACACGCCGCTTGGCAATGGCAACTCAGCACTGGTCTACAGCATTCCGAACATCTATCGAGTCACCGATACCAACGGAGATGGGATTGCCGATGATCGTGCCGTGCTGTACGGGAAATTTGGCAATATTGATACGCATGGGATGGCCAGTTCCTTCCGGCCGTGGATTGATGGCTGGATCTACGGTTGTCACGGATTCGCAAACACGTCAAACGTGAAGGACGGTTCCGGCAACGTCACCACGATGAATTCGGGGAATACCTATCGGTTTCGCGCCGATGGCTCGCGGTTTGAACAATTCACCTGGGGGCAAGTCAATCCGTTTGGTCTGACGTTTGATACCTGGGGGAACGCGTTCGATTCCGACTGCCATTCGATGCCGATTTACATGCTGCTGCGCGGAGGGTACTACCCCAGCTTCGGCAAGCCCGACGACGGGCTGGGATTCGCACCAACGATGATCGATCACGGACACGGCTCCACGGGAATCTGTGGCCCCGCGTACTACGGAGCGGATCAGTTTCCCGAAGGGCATCGAGGAAGCATCTACATCTGCAATCCGGTCAATTGCGTCGTCCATCACGACCGGCTGAAGCCGGTCGGTTCCACGCAGTTGATCGATACTCAACCGGACCTTGTCACCTGCGACGACGGCTGGTTCCGTCCGGTTGATCTGACCGTGGGGCCAGATGGGGCGCTCTACATCGCCGATTTCTACAATTGCATCATCGGGCACTACGAAGTCCCGCTGGATCACCCTCGACGTGACCGAAACCACGGTCGGGTCTGGCGAGTGATTTACAAAGGGACCGACGGCCAGGCTGCTCCGCCCCGTCCGCTTCCAGATCTGACAAAGTTAAAGACCGAAGAACTCGTTCGTGAACTGGCAAGCACCAACCTGACCGTTCGCACTCTGGCGACAAACTGGCTTGTTGATGCCGTATACGCTGCACCAGCCGAACAACGAGAACAGATTCGGTCCACGACCGTTTTCGCAGTGAAGTCCGCAATCTATGGTCACGCTTCCAGGCCCAGGCAACGTTCTCACGCCTTGTGGGTCCTGGAGCGTCTGTCGGACTTGGCCTCCGAGGATATCGCAAGTCTCTCAGAAGACCCTTTCCCCATCGTGAAAACCCACTTGGTCCGGGCCCTGGCAGAGCGACCGACATGGGATGCGACCGTCACGGACATTGTTCGGCGTCTGATCAAGGACAATGATCCGACCGTTCGTCGCGTGACGGCGGATGCGCTCGGGCGACACCCTGATGCCGCGAATGTGCCGCTGTTGTTCCAACTGCTGGCGGAAACCCCTGCTGAAGACACACATCTGGTCCATGTCGGCCGGATGGCCCTTCGTGATCAATTGCGAAGTGATACGGTGCTGACCGCTCTTGGATCCGCCAAACTTCCGGGAGCGCAGTTGAAGGTGCTCGCGGAACTGGCTGTGGCGGTCAAAACCGCGTCCGCCGCGGACCTGGTTCTCGATTACCTTGATCAGCATGGCCAGGACGATCCCAAGGCGGCTCAGTACGTGGCATTTGCAGGGCAATTTGCCAGCGAGTCGCGTGTGGAGCAGCTTGCCAATCTGATTCAGAAGCGATTTGCCGACAACCCCGGCTACCAGTTTCAACAGTTGCAGTCGATTCATACAGGCCTGGAGCGGCGTGGAGTTCGTGACAGCAAGCCGATCCATGCCTGGGCCAGGTCACTCGTCGAAACACTGCTCGCTTCCCCGGTGGCGGACAGCCTGACCTGGACCAGCGCTCCTGCGGCCGGAGCCGCGGTACAGGGAGACCCCTGGGTACGACAAAAGCGGGCATCCGCCGACGGCAACTCGGACGCCTCGTTCTGGTGCAGCCTGCCTCGCGGTGAGCGATTGATGGGTTCACTGCGAAGTGGAACCTTTGAGATCCCCGGGAAACTCAGTTTCTATTCCGCGGGGCACAACGGCCCGACAAATGAACCCGAGGTCCCTCGCAATTTTATCCGGCTCCGGGATGCTCAAACCGGCGAAGTGCTGGCCGAAGCCAAACCGCCGCGAAATGACACCGCCCAGAAGATTGAATGGGACCTGGCCAAGTTTAAGGGGCGGCGTGGTGTCATTGAACTGGTCGATGATTTCGATGCGACCGGTTTTGCCTGGCTGGCGGTCGGTCGCTTCTCGCTGGGAATCCTGAATGACGAACAGTTTCGATCGCAGGCCGCGGCCATGGAACTGATTTCGCAGTTCAAGCTGCAGGAATTCCAGCCCCGGCTGGAAGCACTGGTGAAATCCGCTGCCGTCAACCTGGGCCTGCGGCGACACGCGGCTGAAGCATTGGTTTCTTTGTCGCCCGACGCTCGATTGACGGCGGCGCTGAGTGCCGTCAACGATGGCAATCCTGCCGCCTTGAACGAAAAGACATTGCAGGCCTCCGTCACGCGCGATCCAAAACTGCTGTCCGAATCCCTGGCGGAAACGATGCTGAGAGCGCCCCGGGAGACTCAGCGCAGCCTGGCTGAAATGCTGGCCAGCGATCGGGCGGGAGCCGAATCGCTGCTGGAATTGGCCGCCGGAGGCAAAGCATCACCTCGACTGTTGCTCGATCCTGTCGTTCGAGCCCGACTGAATGCTCACAAGATTGAGAAACTCGACGAACGGATCGCCCGGCTGACCGCCAATCTTCCTGATGAGAACGCACAGTTGTTGAAACTGATCGATGAACGCCGGGCGGGGTTTAATTCCGCGACCGCCATCGTGGCCAAGGGGGCTCCCTTATTCGAGAAGAACTGCGCGATCTGTCATCAAGTCGGAGGCAAAGGTCAGAAGATTGGTCCGCAACTGGATGGCATTGGAGCGCGTGGGATGGCCCGCCTGGTTGAAGATGTGCTCGATCCGAACCGCAATGTCGATCCCGCATTTCGAGCAACAACACTGCAAATGTCCGATGGACGGGTCCTGGTTGGGCTGATTCGCCGGAAGGAAGGAGAGACGGTTGTCCTGGCAGACAACAAAGGAAAGGAATTCACCGTCCCGCAGTCTGAAATTGAAGAGCAACAGCTTTCGACGCTGTCGCTGATGCCCGCCAATGTCGGCGAAACGCTGTCACCCGAAGATTTTCAGCACCTGATGGCATTCCTGCTGTCACAACAGACGAAGCCAGAGCACTGAAGCGGATCGCCAGATTGCCAGCACGGCAACTGGGCAAGGCGCCGTCGTTCCCAACTCGCAGGAATGTGTCCTGATTTGGACACCTTCTGAAGGGGTGGCCACGTTTCCGATTCGGGGATCACCGAATGATCGCAGTTTCCAAGATCCGGTGATCGTTTTCGATTGTCGGTGAGGCGGTTACAATCCCGGGGTCCCGTCGCAGGCATGGGATGGAGTCTCGTATTGTCGCTTGGATTCTTGACGTCTTGGGATGAACCCATGTGCGCATCCTTTCTCGAGCGACCAACGGGAGCGGCGTTTACAGTTTCCGAGCGATGGCTCGAATTGGGTTGACGGGCACTGCCCTCATGAGGAGATGCGTGCGATGAATTGCCGGAAAATGTTTCAGGCGAGCCGAGACGGGGTCTTGGCGGCAGGAGCGACTTGTCTGTTTCTCGCGTGTGCGACAGGAATCAGTCTGGCGGCGTCGCTGGATGACAATCTCAAAGCCGTGCGAGCGGTGGGATCGGAAGGAAAAGGGCACGCTGCAGCCATTGCCGCCGTCAAGGAATTGTCCCTTGGTTCGGCGGAGACGCTGGTTCCGCTGCTAAGCGCCTTCGACAACGCGGGGCCGCTGGCCATCAACTGGCTGCGTGGAGCCGTCGATACTGTTGCCGACCGCGCGCTGCGGACGACGGGAAAACTTCCGGCGGACAAGCTGGAGGCCTTCGTAAAAGACACTGCGCGAAATGCCGAAGCGCGTCGGCTGGCTTATGAGTGGCTGATCAAGGTCGATGCCTCGGCCAGTGATCGATTGATTCCCGGAATGATTCGGGATGCCAGCCCCGAGTTTCGACGTGACGCCGTTCAGCGATTGATCAAGCTCGCCGTGGCCGCTCGCGAAGAAAAGAACACCGACCCGGCGTTGAAATTGTTTCGCGAAGCGCTGGCAGGCGCCGTCGATGATGATCAGGTGAAGGCGATTGTCGCGCCGCTGAGAGAAATGGGCGAAACGGTCGACCTGCGGAAGCACTTTGGGTTCCTGACCGAATGGTATCTGGCAGGGCCTTTCGACAACACAGGCACGAAGGGCTTTGACGTCGCGTATCCTCCGGAAAAGGGAGTCGATCTGGACGCGACCTACGAAGGGAAAATGGGAAAGGTCAAATGGGAGAAGTTTTCGACCAGTGATGAATATGGTGTGTTCAACATCGCCAAGCAGACGTCTCCATTCAAGGGGGCTGCGATGTATGCAACGACCACATTCACCACCGACAAGGCTCGAACCGTGGAATTCCGTCTGGGAACTCCCAACGCCTGGAAGCTGTGGGTCAACGGAGAATTGATCTTTGGACGCGACGAATATCATCGCGGCACTCAACTCGACCAGTACCGGGTCCAGGCGAAATTGCGGCCGGGGAATAACACCATCCTGCTGAAAGTCTGTCAGAATGAACAGACGGAAGAGTGGGCCCAAGACTACAAGTACCAGATCCGCGTCTGCGATTCGACGGGGGCGGCGATTCTGCCCGCGCCCGCCGCAACCACCTCTCGAGTCGATCGCTGACCCTTGTCGCGCCAATGCGAACTGACTTCGGATTCGGATCTCCAATCTGACGCTTCCCCTTCTATCGAGACACGGAACCTGCACGATGCGTTTCACACTACTTGGCCTGGGGCTGATGGCATGGATGACTTCCTCAACCACATGGGGAGAGGATTGGCGACAATTTCGCGGCAATGATGGAACGTCGGTATCCAAAGAGACCGGATTGCCGACCACCTGGTCCGCCACGGAAAACATTGCCTGGAAGGTGGCGTTGCCGGGCCGGGGACTGAGTTCCCCCATCATTATTGGAGATCGAGCGTTCCTGACCTGTTCCAGTGGGTTCCGGCAGGATCGATTGCACGTCGTCTGTTTCAACGTCAGCGATGGCTCAGTCCGCTGGGAACGCCAGTTCACCGCGACCGGGCGAACGATGACGTTTCCCAAGATCTGCAATGCGACCCCGTCTCCGGCCAGCGATGGTCAGCGAATCTTCGCACTTTTTTCCAGCAATGATCTCGTCTGCCTGGATCTCGACGGAAACCTGCAATGGTTTCGTGGTCTGACATTTGATCATCCCAACGTCAGCAACAGCCTGGGAATGGCCTCGTCTCCGGTGGTGGTTGGCGACACCCTGGTCGCGCAGGTGGAAAATGACAGTCAATCACTTGCCACCGGCGTCGACGTTGCGACCGGATTGTCCCGCTGGACGATCGAACGTCCGAAGCGGGCGAACTGGACTTCTGCCGTCACGCTGACAAAGGCCTCGGGCCACGACGAGGACCTGGTGCTGCTGCAATCGTCCGAAGGGATCTCAGCGGTGCAACCTGCGACGGGAAAATCGGTCTGGAGCTACAAAGACGGAGCCTCCACGATTCCCTCGTCGGTCATTTCCGACGGGATCGTTTACATCCCTTCGCAAGGGATCACCGCCCTGCGTCCGCCGCGCGGCAGCGCCAATCCAGAGGTCCTCTGGCGAGCTGCCAAGTTGGGACCTTCCACGCCCAGTCCGCTGGCCTATGATGGACGGCTGTACTCAGTCAATGGCGCTGGTGTGCTACTGAGCGCCGACATCAAGACCGGCGAGGAAAAGTGGAAGCTGCGGTTGACGGGCCCTTTTAGCGGCACTCCCGTTGCGGCTGGCGGGCTGTTGTACTTTTTCAACGAGAAGGGGTTGTGCCAGGTCGTGAAACCCGGTGATGCCAGTGGTGAAATCATTGCATCGAACGACCTCGGCGAAATGTTCCTGTGTACCCCGGCCGTTGCGAATGGCGCCATCTATGTCCGCAGCGACTCCACGTTCTGGAAGATCGCGAACCGATAGTCGCGCCAGCTTGTCAGACTGTCCATTCTCGACAAAGTCTCACTCGGACCGAGCCGGATGGAAGCCGCAACGGCTTGCACTGGCCGGTCCCGATCTTTTCCTGAAGACACCCTTTTAAAGAGCGTTCAATTCAACCATGCCCCGTTACGACGCCAAACGCATTGAACCCAAGTGGCAGGCTTACTGGGATCAGCACCAGACTTTTCAAGTCGATAAAATCGATCCCACCCTGCCGAAGATGTATGTGCTGGACATGTTTCCGTATCCCTCGGGGGCGGGGCTGCACGTGGGACATCCGGAAGGCTACACCGCAACAGATATTGTCTGCCGCTACCAGCGAATGAAGGGGAAGCAGGTTCTGCATCCCATGGGATGGGATGCCTTCGGACTCCCGGCAGAAGACTATGCAATCAAGACGGGAACGCATCCTGCTGTCACCACAGCCCGGAATATCGGCACGTTCAAGCGTCAATTGAAGATGCTCGGTTTCAGCTATGACTGGAATCGTGAGTTCGCCACGACCGATCCCGATTACTATCGCTGGACACAGTGGATCTTCCTGCAATTGTTCGATACCTGGTACGATCCGACCCATTCCTGGACCGGGCCCGACGGTGTTTCACGCACCGGCAAAGGGAGACCGATTGCCGAGTTGCCGATTCCTGCGGATGTCACCGCACAGGGGGCGGTCGCGGTTCGCCGTTACCAGGATAAACATCGACTGGCCTACCAGCACGAAGCCCCTGTGAACTGGTGTCCGGAATTGGGAACCGTCCTCGCGAATGAAGAAGTGGTGGATGGCCGAAGCGAGCGGGGAAACCACCCTGTTGAACGCGTCCCGTTGCGTCAGTGGTTGCTGCGGATCACGTCATATGCAGACCGATTGGCAGACGAACTGGAATCGCTCGATTGGCCCGAGTCGATCAAGTTGATGCAGCGCAACTGGATTGGTCGAAGTGAAGGGGCCGAAGTCGATTTTCTCATCGCCTCCGCCGCTGCTGATACGGCCGCAACATTCGACGCGTGGAAGTCCGCGCGAACGAAGGCGGGATATCCTGCCGAGCCGGAAGCGGGCGTCCTGCGGATCTACACGACTCGTCCCGATACGCTGTTCGGCGCGACCTACATGGTGCTGGCGCCAGAACATCCCGCGGTCGACACGTTGACGACGGCCGCCCAGCGGCCCGCCGTCGATGCCTACCGGCAGCAAGCTGCCATGAAAAGCGATCTCGACCGCACGGACCTCGCCAAGGACAAGAGCGGCGTGTTCACGGGGGGCTATGCGATCAATCCGGTCAACGGAACCCGGGTCCCTGTCTGGATCGCGGACTACGTCCTGATCAGTTATGGAACGGGAGCCATCATGGCCGTTCCGGCTCATGATTTGCGAGACTGGGAATTTGCGGTCAAGTTTGAGATTCCGATTATTGCCGTTGTTGAGCCTCCCGAGGGATATCAGCCTGGTCGAGAAGAATTGGCGCTGGCCATCGCGGGCCGCGAATACAGCCGCACCGGCCCCCTGGCCTGTCCGATGGTCAGTGAAGGAACGGCGATCAATTCCGGAGCCTACAACGGTCTGCCGACACAGGAATTCAAAGCCCGGATTACAAGCGAGTTGTCGCAGTCGGGATTGGGCCGCAAGGCCATCAATTATCGCCTGCGTGACTGGCTGTTCTCGCGGCAGAGATATTGGGGTGAGCCATTCCCGATCTGGCATGAATTGGATTCAGACGGGAATCCGACGGGGTTGATGCGCACGGACGTGGAAAGCACGCTCCCCGTGCGATTGCCGGAACTGGCGGAATTCAAACCGACCGGAACGCCCGATCCCATGCTCTCCAAGGCGCCGGCCGACTGGCTGTATAAGACCGATTCCGACGGAGTTCGCCTGAAACGCGAAACGAACACCATGCCTCAGTGGGCTGGTTCGTGCTGGTATTACCTTCGATTCGCCGATCCTCATAACGCCAATTGCTTCCTGGATCCGGCGATCGAAAAGCAGTTGTTGCCGGTCGATCTGTATGTCGGGGGGGCGGAACATGCGGTGCTGCACCTGTTGTACTCCCGCTTCTGGCACAAGGTCCTCTTCGACCGCGGACATGTTTCCACCTGCGAACCGTTTCAGAAGCTCGTCAACCAGGGGATGATCCTGGGTGACACCGACTATCACATTTCGAGCGATGTCTTCGCGGCCAATCAGGCGGTGATCGAATCATTGAAGATTGTGCCTCTGGCGTTGAAGGAAGATGACGTTGATATCATCGCCTTGCGCAATCCGTCCGAGAATCCGGATGAGTTCTGTCCGCTGAAAGAGGACCAGATTCTGAAGGACAAGGGCAAGACCTTCCTGAAGGGGACGGAAATCGAACTCGTGGGGCGGACGGACAAGATGTCCAAGAGCCGCAAGAACGTCGTTAACCCGGACAAGGTTGTTAACGAATACGGCGCCGATTCGTTGCGCCTGTACGAAATGTTCATGGGTCCGCTGGAAGCGGTCAAACCCTGGAGCATGAAGGGGGTGGAAGGGGTATCTCGATTCCTGGCGCGTGTCTGGCGCATGATCGCCGATGAGAAGTGCGAAGAGTCGATTCGGCTGAATCCCGCGGTGCAGGACGTCGCGCCGACTGCGGCGCAGCTGCGCGTGCTGCATCAGACGATCAAGGCGGTGACGCGCGATGTCGAATCGCTCGGTTTCAACACGGCCATCAGCCGGATGATGGAATTCGTCAATGAATTTCTGGCACTGGACGTGCGTCCCCGCGCGGTCCTGGAACCGTTTGTGTTGTTGCTCAGCCCGTTCGCGCCTCATCTGGCGGAAGAATTGTGGGAGTTGCTGGGACATCCCGGGACGCTGGCCTACGAATCCTGGCCTCAGCACGATGATCAGTACCTGGTCGAAACCGAGATTGAGATCCCCGTGCAGATCAACGGCAAATTGCGAGGCAAGGTGAAGATTTCCGCCGGAGCGGACCAGGCCGCGATGGAAGCGGCGGCACGGGTGGATGCCACCGTCGCGTCACAATTGGAAGGGAAGACCGTCGTCAAGACGATTGTCGTTCCTGGAAAGATGGTGAATTTCGTGGTTCGCTGACAGGCGAGAATTCATACCATGAGTCTTCGGGACACACCACAACAATGACTCGGGCAACACTCGTGGTGCGTTCCGAAGACTGCACTCACCCGACAGGTGATCGCGGCGGAAAAGACAGGTGATAGCGGCGGAAAAACAGCAACCCACTGGCCGCGGCCTGCGGTCAGTGGGTTGTTTTCTGCATTGCCGAAGGAGGGACTCGAACCCTCACTTGGGGTGAACCAAACTGGATTTTGAATCCAGCGCGTCTGCCAGTTCCGCCACTTCGGCCAGGAGCGAAGAATCGGAATCATGGACGCTCGACGCCACTTCGTCAAGCCTCGCCGAGTTCCTTTGATCGCGATGTCGCCGCCTGCACGGCGTTCATCAGAATTCCCCGCATTCCCCCCACTTCCAGCGCATGCAGACCCGCGATCGTGGTTCCCCCGGGACTGGTCACTGCGTCCTTCAGGGCACCCGGGTGCTGGCCGGTGGACAGGACCATCTGAGCTGCCCCCAAAACCGTTTGAGCCGCCAGTCGGGTCGCCACGTCACGCGGCAGACCCATCCGGACCCCGCCGTCACTCAGGCCTTCGATGAACTGGTAGACGTACGCTGGCCCGCTTCCCGAAAGTCCGGTCACCGCATCCAACAACTTTTCCGGGACCTCCAGCGCCAGTCCGACCGTCGACAACAGCTTTTGAACCTGCTGCCCATCATCCACCGTCGCGGCCGCACCGCGGGAAAAGGCGCTGGCGCCCGCCCCCACCAACGCGGGCGTATTCGGCATCACCCGGATCAGTCGCGAAAATCCCCCGAGTCCGCTGGAAAGACGCGCCAGGGAAATCCCCGCCGCGATGGAAACGAGCAGGTGATCCGACGTCAACCGGGTCTTCAGCTCGCTCAATACTCCATCCATCGATTGCGGTTTGACCGCCAGGAACACTAAAGATGCCCGATCCAGGACCGCCAATGCGCCGTCGACGATAACTCCCCCGGTTTGACTCGCAAATTTCGCCGCCCCATCGGGACTCACGTCAAACGCCACGATCCGGTCCGCGGGCAAAACCTTCGCCTGGATAAATCCGCGGGCCAGCGCAGTGGCCATCTGGCCTGCTCCAATAAATCCGATTTTCAGTTCAGTCATGATTCTCGCGCTGCTTGAGTCCCTGATTCCCAATTCGACGATGGCAGCATAACCAGAATGGGCGCGTGCCGTCACGCGGACCTCGCGTCCGCCGGTTTCAGACAAACAGATTGAACCGCTTCAATTCGCCTTCGCGCGTGAATTCGGATTCGACAATCACGGTTCCGATCGACTGAGTCAGGACGCGTTCGAATTCGTCTTCGTCATCCTCTGTGGGCTCACCCAAGATTTGGACCAATCGCTCGGCAGGGATTTGCGAGGTCAGCGGAATTCGCGTTTCCACCACGAGCATCGCGTTGGCAGCGGCCACGTCTTTCAACGGGGGGGAGTCTTGCTCCGGCAAAATGAGGATGCCGATGTTCAACAATCGGTCCTCTTCAAATTCCAGTACCAGCCCCTGTTGCGGGAACAGCAGCGACACAAGCTTCGGAGTGAGCAATGTGACTCGTGCGGGCCGGCCAAATCGACCGGCATCCTCAACGGAATCGCCAAACTTGAGCCCGTTGATCGACGGCGGGTCGAGAGTGACTTCCAGTTCCATCTGCGGCGTGATCTGCCAGGCATCGACCTGACGGCGATACAGACGCAGTCGACTCCGCAGCTGAAAATACTCGACGATACGTGATCGCGATGTGATCGCCATGACACCCACGATGATCAGCCAGGAAACCCAGGTCATCTCGCGATTCCCGTTCGACAAAGGGAAAGTCCTCGATCCGTCGCTGCCATCGAGTCACGGAAGAAGCAGTTCAAGCCGAAGTCGGAATGGACCGATAACAACTTCGGCAGTTTCTGCCGAATCCGGGGTCGCGAAGTGATCCGACCGTGACATTCGGTAGAACCCGCATTTCCGTCATTGGCTGCATCCATTAGAACGTCTTCACGGGGGTTGCCTCTACTGGCCCGACACCATTGCCAACGATCGCCTAATCATGGTTCGTACCGTCGCTCTGCTAATCTGCGCGCTCGTCGCACTTTCTTCCGCGGGAACCGCTCAGGAACTTCGCCCTGAAGTGATTCTGATCCGCGGCGGCGCCGGGTATTGGCCCGGTGTCTCCCGGCTCTCTCGCGATCTGGCCGAACATGGTTTTGCCCCTCGAGCGATTGTCGGCGCATCGTACGCACTTCACGTCCCGCGAATTGCCGAAAACCAGCGGAACGGAAACACCGGCGGGCCGGTCACCATTGTGGGATACAGTTCCGGCGCCGACTATGCCTGCGCGCTTTGTTCGAGCCTGCAGAAGCGTGGAATTCCCGTCGCGACGGTGGTCCTGATGGAATCGACACTTGGCACTCCCGTTCCGGCAAACGTCGAGTTCTGCGTGAATATCTACGAATCACGTCCGTCGACTGACTGGATCCCCGCCTTCCGCGGGATTCCCGTCGAAGCGGTCAGCCCGCAAACGCAATTGATGAATCTGGACAGCAATTCGGAAAGCGAATTGAACTGGCTCACCGATTACAACCACTTCACCGTGGCCAGTCACACTGACACTCACGTGATGATTCGGAATTTGCTGCTGCAGCGGCAAAAACAATTCATCCAGGAACACACGGCGGCGACCAGCGTTCTCCCCGCCCCTGCCACGGTTTCTTCCCGGACGACAAGCCAGTCCCGACCGTCGGAAACTCCGCGAGTTCGCCCCGTTTCAAATGTGACTCCCCGGGTTCGATGAGGCGCGGCCGATCACTCAGGGTGAAGTCTTCTTGCCATCTTCGATCGCGTCGTAGATCAGCCCCTTCACGGCGAACTCCGTAAGGAATGTAAACGGCATCGTCTGCTCCATGGTGACCACGATCAGGTCGTCGGCGGGCGAGGCCCAGTAATGAGTGCTGGCAGCGCCACCCCAACCATACTCGCCAACACGACCCTGAGGATCCCAGGAACTCATTTTGTCCCGGACGGAAAAGCCCAGCCCAAAGCCGACCCCTTCGCGGATCTGGGGACCGAACTTGATCCAGCCGACCTGCTCGGAAAGCTGATTGGTCGTCATCAGTTTGACGGTCGGCTCTTTGAGAATTCGAACTCCCTCCAGAGCCCCTCCCTGTGAAATCATGACCAGGAACCGCATGTAGTCTCGAGCGGTGGAAACCAGTCCTCCACCGCCAGACAGCAGCTTTCGTGGCTTCAGGTATTCACTCCCCTGGGCGGCTTCCTTCAGAGTCAGATTTCCCTTGCCATCGGAATTGTAGTTGGCCGCAAACCGATCAACCTGATCGGCCCGAACGAAGAAACCCGTATCCTTCATGTCCAGCGGCGCAAAGATCCTCGTTTGCAGGAACTGATCCAGCGACTGGCCCGAAACCACTTCCACCACGCGTCCCAGGACATCGATCGAAACGCCATAGTGCCAGTCGGTTCCAGGAACGAAAACCAGCGGGACCTGCGACAGTTTTTCGGACATCTGCGCCAGGGAACTCGAAAAGTCCATGACATTCAGTTCGCGATAATTCTTGTCAGACGCATCGATTCCGGAAGAGCCGTAGGTGAAACCGGCCGTATGCAGCATCAAGTCGCGCACGGTCATCTCGCGAGTGGTGGTTACCGGACCGTCACGACCGGCGACCGTACATTTCTTCATTTCCGGCAGGTACTTCGAAACGGGAGCGTCAAGGCTGAGCTTTCCTTCGTCCACCAGGATCAACGCGGCAGCCGTCGTGATCGATTTGGTCATCGAATAGATCCGCAGGACCGCGTCGTCGCGCATCGGCCGACCGGCTTCCAGATCCATCATTCCGTGCGACTTCAAATGCACCACCTTGCCGTGGCGGGCGATCATCAGGATGCCCCCCGCGATCTTCTTTTCGCGGACAAGCCCGTCCATGACTTCATCCACCTTCGCCAGGCGCGCAGAGGACATGCCCACCGTTTCCGGCTTCGCCACGGGAAGTTCCCCCGCCGAGCCGATAACCGAAATCAGGCTGATGCAGACGACAAGTCCTGAACGAACGATGAACATGAATCGCTCCGGCAAAGTGTAGCGAGCCAAATTGAGAACCCGGGAAAAACAGGGCCGCCTTGCAACAACTGCAACGCGGCCCTGGTGAATTCGTGATCGGACGAGTCTCACGTACAGCGGCGCTTGAATTCGCCGGTTTCCGTGTCGATTTCGATTTTGTCGCCAATTTCCACGAATGCGGAGACCTGCAGTTCGTGCTTCGTGTCCTTCAGGATCGCCGACTTGGTGATCTTGCCTGACGTGTCGCCGCGAGCGACGGGTTCGGTGTATTCCACTTCGCGAATGATTGTCTTGGGGAGCACAACAGAGATCGGCCGTCCCTCGTAGAAGGTCACTTCGCAAACGTCGGTCATATCGGGAGTCAGGAACTTCTCCAGATCGGACAGGCTTTCCGAATCGATTTCGTACTGATTGAAGTCCGAATCCACAAACACGTGGTTGGGTGCGGCGAAGTAGGAATACGTGCAGTCTTTCCGCTCCAGCATCACCCCTTCGAGTTTTTCATCGGCCTTGTAAATCAATTCCGAGATCCGGCCCGTCATCAGGTTCTTCGTCCGCAGCTTGACAACGGCGGCGTTGCGTCCGGACTTGTTGTACTGAGCCTTCAGCACAACGACCGGAGCGTTTTCAATCATGATGACATTGCCCGACTGCAGCTCGCCGGCGATCTTCACACTCATAACACGTTTCCCATTTGACCTGTCGAATTAAGAATTGTCATCCGCCAACCGTGGCGATGACGTGCGGCACAGCTTCAGCCATCTGTCAACTTCCGCAACCACCTGGCGTGGCTCCCCCGCAGTGATCGAGTTCCGCGAAGGAAACCAGATTGTTGGCGAGATTTCCCGCCCGGTCAAGTTGACTGACCCAGTCTTTGCCATGCTTCTCCACGGACATCCGCATAGCGGCATAGTCCCGCCAGCCATTTCCGATGTCGCCGACCCCGTTCCAGGCCAGCCAGCAACGACGAACGGCCTCGGCACAGGGGAAATCCGCCAGGTATCGGTTCAGGAATGCGTTCAGTTTCACAAAGTGAGCATCTTCCTCCTGCGGATAAATCTGCCAGACAAACGGGCGCTGCGCCCATTGCGCACGGACGAACGAGTCTTCACCACGAACAAAATTGATGTCACATTCCCAGAGCAACCGGTCATAATCGTCCTGCGTCAAGAACGGGAGCGCGTGGACGATCAGATTCCCCTGTCGCACGACCGCCCCCTCGGGAAAGGGCTTTCCCAACCATTGACCGATCTGATCCGAGGCGGCCCCCGCGGCGGCGAGAACCCGAACCGTGACCGTACCCGTTGACCAGTACCGTAGCAGATCCGGGAGTGCCGGGTTGGCGTAACAGAACAACGAGAGTCGCAGTTCGGCGTCGGATACGGTCAGCGGAGTCGAGTCCCCTGCGGTCGCGGATTTGACGGGGATCCCCATCCTGATCCAGAACGCGTCCGATTCCGTTGAAAAAGCGTCGCGACGGGCCAGTAAGTCGCGTTCACGCAGCAATCCCCCGGTTCCCAGTGTCAATCCGGGGAAAAAGAAGAATTTCCGCAGCCCTGAACCGGGATGTGGCGAGGGCAGCAGATGACAACTCGTCACCCACTCTTCGGCGCTCAGGTATTCCAGGTTAATCCAGACCGGTGGAACGATCCGCCGCGCCATCGCGGCGATGTACGATTCCGGCAATTCACACGCGAAGGCCTCAATCACCACATCAGCCGCGGCGACCTCCGGAAATTCGGCATCCCACGAATGAATCTCAATCGAATCGACCATTTGTACCGACGCGTCGATCGTGATCTCGGGGCACAACCGGGCAAAGGATTCCAGGCGATCCACCCACAGTCGAACTCGAATCCCGTGTTCGCGTGCAAGCTGCCGGGCCAGGCGCCAGCAGACACCGATGTCTCCATAATTGTCGATCACTCGACAGAAGAGATCCCAGTTCCATGGAGGGATCCGCATCGTCTGTATTCCCTTTCAATCTCGTCCCGAAAAGACACACTTCACCACGTGTTCTCCGGTTGTGTGTTGAGCACATTCACGGAGCGCTTCCGTGCGGGCCTGTGCCGCGGAATTTCCATATCCGGTCCCGTATCCGTCTTTTCCGAC
>Ga0265327_10001445_pt1 | contig 29888 bp, 15 predicted proteins | sample 41621metaG_FD_202089 | JGI IMG/M metagenome (GOLD analysis project Ga0265327, IMG submission 202089) | Rhizosphere microbial communities from Carex aquatilis grown in University of Washington, Seatle, WA, United States - 4-16-21 metaG | ecosystem: Host-associated > Plants > Roots > Rhizosphere...
AAAGGGAACAAAATTTTTTGTATCACAGTTTGTATCACATGGATAGATTTGTCGAGAAACGATTGAACGAAGGAAATGCACCTAACATAAAATTAAGTAACATTGTTATATATTTTGGTTATAATCAGTACATAAATTAAAGAAAACTATATTATGGTACAACTATGGTATAACATTTATGTAATATCTTAATTATAAAATAATTAATTAACTAATATTCCTGTAAAGTTATTGCATATTACTGAAAAGCGTTAGCAAAATCTCTCCAAGCATTTGTCAAATAAGGATTTAAAAGTAGCCTAGTGAAAAATGAGCATTAAATCACTTTTATAAAAAAAAATGGATATTGGGTTTGTGGTCTTCCTTCTAAAATAAGATGCTGAAACAATTACTATACTTGTTTTATTTTTTTCACTATTAAACGATAAACATTAATTTTCATTATCTTGATGATATTATACTATTAAAATACAATAGTATAGTATTTCGATTTCGGCTCATTTACATAACTAATAAGGTTTAACTTTCTAAATCAACAAGTTAATAATTTTTCACTGTAATATGACAAATTTAACTTTGAATTTCACTTGTTTGAATAACATCAAAGCCTTTGTTATAAAAGAAAATTTGCATTATTATTTATGTGAATAAGCCGATTTCGTTTTATTGTTTTTGACAAACCCAATTCCTAATTTTTAAAACAAATTTTTATTTTTAAGGGCTCAGTAACTATAAAAGCAAGTTTATTCTTTTACTGATTCAATGAGTTTTGGAAATGGCAATCAATTAACGCAATGCGTAAATAAATCCTTTCAAAATTTAAATATTTGTATTGTGTAAAGTGTCCACCTGCTTAATCCTTTTTAATTTGCGAAACTATTATTTGACAATTTAAATTTAATATTGTAATTTTAAATTTTATTGAATTATTTTCCTAATGAGTAGTTGTATGAAATTCATTTTATTGATATCCATTTTATTAATTGCAAACATTACTGATTTCGCATACTATAAAACTGATAGTTTGCAAAAATTGCTACAAACCGTAAAACAAGATACTTCGAAAGTCGTTTTGTTAAATAAATTAGCTTGGGACCTTCGAAAAACTGAACAAGTAAAGGCTTTTCAATTGCTTTTTCAGGCACAGAAACTTGGTGAGGAAAGTAAATTCGTAAGTGGCTTAGCAACAACCTATAAATACATCGGTGTACTCTATTATAACGAAGACAAATATGACAGCGCTTTGATTTATTACAATTTAAGTGTTGAACAATTAAAAATCATCGGCGACAAAAATAATTTATCAAGAATGTATCACAATATTGGAAGCGTTTATCTTGCACAAACAAACTATAAAGCGGCATTACAAAACTATTTAAGAAGCTTGGAAATTAAAGATCAATTAAATGATCAGGTTGGTTTAATTCAATCTTATAAAGACATCGGAATTTTATATTATCAAATGTCGGCAAACGACACAACTAATCTTATTCTTGCTCTTAATTTTTGCAAAAGAGCCGCCACATTAAATCAAAAAATTGATAATAAAGAATTGCATGCAAATTTATGCGATTATATCGGGCTCATTTATTTAGCAAAGAAGCAAATTGACAGTGCATTAATCTTTTTCGAACAAGAAAAAATAACCGCAATTAAGTTAAAAAACGATATATTTCTTGCCAAATCCATCGAAGGTGAAGCAAATTGTCATACCGATAATAAGAATTATTCAAAGGCATTGGATATTTTAAAACAAGCTCTCAAAATTTATATCCTAAACAACGAAAATGTTGGTAAGGCTAATGTTTATAATAGACTTGGATTAAATTATTTTATGCTGAACAATTTCGAAAAAGCAATTTTTTATTTTTTAAAATCGAATGAACTTGCAACACAATATTCCTTAGTTGAAACTCAAAAAGAAAATTTAGAGCGACTGAGCGAATTATTTGCATTTACCAAAAAATTTGAAAAAGCATACACGTATCATCTGAAATATAAAAAGTTAAACGATTCAATTAATTACGACGAAAACAACCGCATCATTGCGCAAATGCAGTTGCAATACGGTTTGGACAAAAAGCAAAAAGAAGACGAAATTGAAAAACAAAAGCAATTGGCGCGATTAAATCAAATGCGATGGTTTACGTATTCATTAGCAATTGGATTTATTTTGATGACGCTCTTGATTGTTTTTGTTTATAGAAATTTTAGAAATAAAAAGAAAGCAAATTTTTTGTTAACGCAAAAGAATATTGAAATTGAAAAACAGCATATTACATTAAAACATCTTAATCAAGAATTGTCGCAACAAAAGGAAGAAATTACTCAACAGCGCGACGAATTGCACTTGAAAAGCAAAATCATCGAAAATAAAAATCACGACATCACAGATAGTATTCATTATGCGCGAAAAATACAAGCTGCCGTCTTACCACCAGATGATATTCTGGACGATTGTTCCATGGAACATTTTATTCTTTACAAACCGCGCGATATTGTCAGTGGCGATTTTTATTGGATTCGTCGCATCAAAAATTTTTTGTATATAGCAGTTGCCGATTGCACTGGTCACGGCGTTCCGGGCGCATTTATGAGCATGCTGGGTGTGTCGTTGTTAAACGAAACTGTCAATCGAAGAAATTTAAACAATCCCGATGAAGTGTTGAATAATTTGCGACACAATCTCAAGAAAGCACTCTGGCAAACCGGCAAAGTCAGCGAGACCAAAGACGGCATGGACATTGCTTTGTGCGTTATTGATTCTGAAACAAATTTATTGCAATACGCTGGTGCGAATAACGAATTATATATTTTCCGCGCTGATGGCGAATTTATCGAAATAAAACCCGACAAAATGCCGGTTGGCGCTCATCCAAAAGAAAAAACTCCATTCACCAATCACGAATTTACATTATTAAAAGGCGATACAATTTATATGTTTTCTGACGGCTATGTTGACCAGTTTGGCGGCGATAAAGACACGAAATTCCTTACGAGACGTTTTAAACAAATGCTTTCGACAATCTACAACAAACCCATGAACGAACAACTCGAAATTGTTGACCAAACAATCGAAAACTGGAAAGGCAAAACCGAACAAATTGATGACATCAGCCTAATGGGTTTGCGGATTTTGTGACATTACAAAGATATAAAAAAAATAAAAACTGCCTTTTTATTAAGAACCGGCAGTTTTTTTACTATAATACAAAATAGCAATTGCATCAATCATGTTTTGACGCTTAAAAAATAACATTTTATTGTCAAAGAAGCTTGGAAAAAAGATTTTTTTCTAATTTTACAAAATAATCAAAATATGTACACCAATGAGTAAATCGCCACAACAAACAAAATTACTGTATCTGTTTATCGATAGCAGCAGACCTTATTTTGATGATAATGATAATGATGATGATTTTGAATATTTTGACGAATTTGTAAATCAATGGTATCCCGGACTTGTTGACATGTATATAGAAAAATACATGTGTTATGATTTGGATAGAGATTATTTTCTCGAAATTTTTACTGTTGAGCACGATTGGATTGGTTATTCTCTCGCTGAAAGTTTGGTATGGTTGTTTCAACATTATAAACGTAAAGAAAAGGGGCTCCACTTTACTTTTAATTATGATAGCGGTGGTGCTGAAACAAAATTATCCGAACAAAAAATTGCCGAATTAAAAAATAAAATGCCCGATTTGGATCATAATGCTTTCGAAGCGTATATTCGGAAACAAAACAAGCAATTGGAAGAAAGTGCAGCTTTTGAAGAAGAAATATACGTAGCAACCAAGAAATTTGTAACTCCTTTTGTATTACTGGCCGATTCTTTTTTCAATGGGGTAGCCTATAAAGAGCTAAATTATATATGCCGGTTAAATTGCAACCATGTTCGAATGATATTGCACGAAATTGCCGCTAAAATAAAAGGAAAAAAGAGTAACGTTGTTATGCCAGATTAAGCACATTATAATGTACATTAACGCTGCGGAATGACAGCGGATTGGTTTATAAACGATTGCGGATTGCAAAGAAACAGGTGTTGCTATGCGAACAAATACAAATGGTAAGTTGCAAAGGTTTTTTTTAGTTTTTTTTTGCTTTTATTTGCAATAAGAATTTTATCTTTGATTCTCAATTTCAATATATAATACTAAAATATTTGGTTATGAAAAATAGAATTTTACAATTGTTTATTATTAGCGCAAGCTTTATTTTTTTGACAAATAAAATAGCTGCTCAACAATTGAATTGGGTAAAAGAGTATATTGGTAGTACAAGCTTTTTTTATGGCGATCTGATCCGAAATGATTCCCAAAACAACATTTTTGTAAAAGGTAGCATTTCCGGCGATAGCATTGATTTTGACCCAAGTATTCATACTAAATCTTTGAGTGCTTTAAAAGGTTGTGTTTTTTTAGCTAAATATTCTTCATCTGGTGCTTTTAACTGGGTAAAGACTTATGGCGATTCTTCTGGGATTATTAATTTTGTAATTGACAATCAAAATAACATATTGATTTTAGGTTCTTTTTCAAAACAAAAAATTGATTTAAGTTTCGGCGCAGGTACTTTTATTTTAAATAAACTTACATCAAATTACTTTGTTGCAAAATACAATAATGATGGTAATCTACTTTATGCCAAAATAATTGGAACTGGAATTACACCTTATCAATTAAAAACTGATGGTTTGAATAATCTAATTTTATATGGACAATTCAAGAATTCACCAAATTTTGATTGGAATGCCGGTTCATCAATATTAATTGGAAATTCTACATATACCAGTGATTTTATTTCAAAGTTTTCACCAGATGGAAATTTGTCATGGGCTAAAAATCTGGGCGTGAAAAAAAGCGGTACCAGCGCTAAAATTGAAATTGATAAAAATAACAATATATATTTTTATGGAAGTGTTCTACCAGTCGATACAATTAAAGATTTTGACCCAGGAACCGGAATTTATAAAATTTCATCAATCAAAGGATATAGCGATTTATTTTTTGCTAAATATGATTCTGCCTGCAATTTTCAATGGTTGAAAACTATTGGTTCTTCTCAAAGCACATATCCTGACGAATTTATTAATGATTTGAAAGTTGATAATAGCAATAATATTCATATTGTGGGTTCTTTTTACAGTAGTGACTTTAATTGCGATCCATCTGCAAATGTTCATATATTGGCAAACAATGGTTCTGAAGATCCCTTTTGGGCAAAATACGATTCGAATGGTAATTATATCAGATCATTTAGTCTCGGTGGTAGCGGCGGTGTTAGATTTAACGAAATAAAACCAACTAAAACCGGTTCTTTTTATGTTAAAGGTTATAAAGGAAGCGTCAGTCTCGATTTCGATCCATCTCAAAATATTGCTTTAATTAATAGCGGTGCAAGTAATGATTTTTTCGCAAAATATGATACAGCCGGAAATTATATTTGGGCAAAGCCTTATGGTAATGGAAGTATTACAATAAACGATATGGTTGCAGACACGGCGCAAAATATTTATTTAACCGGTTATTACGATTCAAACATTAATGATTTCGATTTAAGTACAAATATATATAAACTGCCTCATGCTGGGAAGTCTAATATTTTCGTTGCAAAATATAATTCCAATGGCGATATTAATTGGGCTTTCCCAATTTTAGGTAAGGAAATGAAAATCTCCAACATTAAAACCTGTGCCGATAGTTCTTACTACGTAGTTGGCACTTTTAGTGGTGTGAATTATCCTTTTGCTGCACAAAATGATACTATATATTTAACATCCAATTTTGGTTCAAATATTTTTGTGAGTAGGTACGATAAAAATAACAATCTGCTTTGGACTTTCCCAATCGGGGGTAAAAATAATCACAATTTTGACGACAATATAAATAATATTGATGTTGATAGTTTGGGAAATATATATTTAGCTGGAGAAATGTATAGCGACAGCGCCGATTTTGACTCTGGACCAAATACGAAATATCTTTATAATGCGAGTACTTATGGATATGGTAGATTTTTTATTGCTAAATACAATAAATATGGGAACTATTGTTGGGCATTTACCCTTTCAGAAGATGCCGGAAGTAGTCATACAAGTTTTGTTGGTATAAAAAATAGTAGCTTGTATTACACATCTTATTTATCGGCAAATCTTGATGTTGATCCGGGACCCGGTACTAATCTGATTACAACTTCTCTATGTACAAATTTTCTTGCAAATTATTCATTAGACGGTAATTTTAATTGGGTCAAGCAATTCAAATTTTCTGATGTTTACAATATGTGTTTTTCCAACAATAACATAGTTTTACAAGGCAGAATAACAAGATTAACTGACTTTGACCCGAGCGCAGCAGTTGCAAATCTTGATACTGCAAATGGAGAATATTATTTAGCGTTATACGATTTAAAAGGAAACTATGTCAATGCTAAAAATATACGTGTTGACAATAATGGTAATTCCAATTATAAAATGATTACTGATTCTCATGGAAATATTTATATTACAGGTGGACTCGCGCAGGCAAACAACGATTTTGATCCAAGTGCAAAAATTGTTAAATTGCCGCTTACTTTTAGCAGTAATGCTTTCTTTGCTAAATATGATACAAATTTAAATTTGATATGGGCAAAAAATTTCGGTTGTTCATCAATAAACAGTTTCGATATTAAAAATGTAAATGAAAATATTTATCTAATTGGAGACTTTTACGGTATTTTAGATTTTGATTTGAATCAAGGAATAAATACTGCAAACACTGGCAATATGTGGTCAACCGCTTTCGCTAAATATTCATTGAATGCGGATTTAGTTTCAGCATATAGTATTTCTAACTCGAATTATTTTACATCAAATATCTTCAACAATAATTTATTATTAGCTGGAAATTTTGGCTTTGGTTATACGTCTGATTTCGATTTATCTTCGAACGTTTATAATTTAAAAAGCAAAAACTATTATTCTACATATTTAGCTAATTATAAATTGTTAAATACATTCGCAGACAATGACACAACAGTTTGTAGCAGTAATATTACTTTAAAAGCATCAAATCCATATCCTGCAACAGGTAAATGGTCTGTGGCAATTGGTAATGCCATTATCGAAAATTCTGCTTCATATACTACGAATGTTTCCAATTTATCTAAAGGAATTAATAAATTTGTATGGAAAGTAACCGATGGAGCTTTTACAGAAAGCGATACTCTCGTTGTAACCAGATATTACTCAAACGCCGGAATTGATATAACTACGAATGTTGATACTGTTCAATTAAATGCCGAATTACCACCAGTCGGTACAGGAGCATGGTCAATAGTTTTTTCAAAATCAAAAATTGATAACAATACTTTAAATAACACTGTTGTAAGAAATTTAAACTACGGTGCAAATACATTTATTTGGACTGTCAATACTGGAACATGCGCAATTAAGGACACTGTTTTAGTTACAAAAAATTGTAGCCTTTCGCAAAACACGACTTGGTCTAAAGATACAGTTTATTGCAATTGCGACATAAACATACAAAACGGCAAAACATTAACCATAAACCCGGGTACTGTGGTAGCTGTTACCGGCAGGTACGCAATAAATGTACAAGGCAGGTTGCTGGCAGTTGGCACAAAAACGGATAGTATTACATTTACTGCAACTGATACAAATAACTTTTGGGCAGATACAACTCAAGGTTGGCGAGGTATTAGATTTGAACAAACACCTGTTCAGAATGATAGTTCATTCATCAGCTTTTGTATTATTAAGTATGCAATTGCTCAAGGTATAGGAATAAATGCTTATAGACCCAGCTTGGGAGGTGGCATTTATACATATAATTTTTCAAAAATTCGGTTAAATAATTCGGTAATTTTATACAATCGGGCGGCTTCTGGAGGTGGATTATTCTGTCAAAATTCGAATATAGTAATTGTATCTAATACATTTAGTCATAACAAATCCGAAGTTGGGCATGGTGGCGGTTGTGATATTGTTTCATCTACACCATTGTTTGATCACAATACCGTTAGTTACAATATATCTCAAGAGTCAGGCGGTTTATATTGGAATTGCGGTTGCACATCAACTATAAATAATAAAATAAAGAATTCTATTTTTATTGGAAATACTGCATTGGATCGTTGGGGTGGGTTGATGATTGCGAATTATGTCAAACTGGAGAATTGTGTGATTGTTAAAAATTATAGTGTAATAGGTGGTGGTGGATTAAATTTTTATAGCTCTAATGCAGAAGTGATTAATACTATTGTGAATAAAAATACAAGATCTGGTAGCATACCTGAGGAGATTGATATAGAATATGATTATTCCCAAAATCCTATATTACCGTCTTTTAATAATTGTGCTATTTTAAATTTTCCTACAAAATTTAGCTACGATGCGAATTATTATATTATACAATATAATACGATCGTTACTGACCCCCAATTCACCAACCCCACCGCCAACGATTTCCATCTACAATCAACTTCCCCTTGCATCAATGCCGGAACAGTTGATACTACCGGTTTATATTTACCGGCAACCGATTTGGATGGCAACCCACGCATTCGCAATGGAAGAATTGATATTGGTGCGTATGAATACCAAGGTGAAAAAGCTTATGCAGGTTTAGACCAAATTGTTTGCACAGATTCTACAACATTATCAGCCGGAAATGCTTCAGGTGTTTGGACTTTAATTGGTGGCTCTGCAAAATTTGTTGACAGCCCCACAAATCCAAATGCGCGTTTAGACAGTCTTGCGGATGGTATTAATACTTTTATGTGGTCGGTAAATGGAACAAGTGATACAGTTGTCATTACAAATCACACTGTATATGCAAATGCCGGATTAGATCAAACTATTTGTGGTGATTCAGCAAGAATGGCTGCAAACCAACCTTTACCAAATACGTATGGCAAATGGTCAAAAATTAGTGGTGGCGGTGTCATCAGAAATAATACATCATATAATACGGATGTTATTCGTCTTGGAAATGGACAGAACGACTTTCGATGGACAATTATTGAGACTAATGTTACTAACGCTTGTGTTGGTTACAGTGATGTGCGGATTATTAATGATACTCCATCGCCATCTCTTCCTTGCCCGACGCAAATTGTGTGCGATACATTTGCTTTGTTAACAGCAAATACACCGCTCATTGGAGTTGGTCAGTGGAGCGTACAGGCAGGACAAGGTATTATTTCCAATGCAAGTAATCCAAATACATTGGTAACTGCTTTAAGACTGGGTGTAAATTCTTTCGATTGGCGAATTACAAACAATGCTTGTTTCTCGGATAGCGTTGTAATAATATGGAATATTTATCAACCTGCCAACGCCGGTAGTGATATGAATATTTGCGGGTCGCAAACTTATTTATCAGGTAATCAACCTTACAATGGTTCTGGCTTATGGACACTTGTAGGTGGCGACGGAATTATTGTTAATCCAACTTTATACAATACACCAGTGTCAAATCTTGCCGAAGGCACGAACGGTTTGAAATGGACAATCACACAAGATAATTGTTCATCGTCAGACATTGTTCTAATTACCAACAATTCTGTTACAGCAAGTGCAGGTCAAGATAAACAAATATGCGATTCTACTTCGTCGTTAACAGCCGTTGATCCGTCGCCGGCAACCGGCGTGTGGTCAATAGATGGCGGTGCAGCCACTATTCTAGCTCCATCAAATTTTGCTACGCGAGTTACAAACTTATTTACCGGAGTTAATAGATTTCGTTGGACAGTCTCAAATGGATATTGCATCGGTTCTGCTGACGTTGTGATAAGCAATAATCAATTTACAACTAATGTTGGGACAACTCACAATATTTGTTCAACAATTGATACACTTGTTGCCACAGATCCGGGTTTGGGTGGATCAGGCAATTGGTATGTCGAAGGTGGAAGCGGTTTATTTGTTAATGCAACAAACTTTATTACAAAAGTTACCAATGTTGGTTTTGGCGTGAATCAATATAAATGGATAGCTTACAGTAATGGTTGTTCCGCCAGTGCTTTGCTTATTGTAATCAATAGCGGTTTCCCTGCTAATGCCGGTAACGATGCAATGGTTTGCGATAGTGCAGTTATACTTGGTGCACAATCGCCAACTTACGGACAAGGTTTGTGGTCGGTGATAAGTGGCAGCGGAACACTTAGTGATAAAACGGTTACAAATTCATTAGTAACAAATATGGGACGCGGCGCAAATAAATTTCGTTGGACAGTTGTAAACCAATATTGCACTACTTTTGCAGATGTTACAGTAACCAATAATCTTTTTTCAATCAACGCCGGAGCTGATCAAACCGTCAATGGAAGTACAGCAAATATGAACGCCGATCCCTTGCAGGTTGGCGCTTCAGGTGTTTGGACAATCGTAAGCGGACAAAGTATTATTGTAACGTCAATGATACCAAATACAAATATAGTCAATCTTAGTTGTGGTAAAAATACTTTCCAGTGGACAGTCAAATACAATGGTTGTCAGGCGTCCGATGATGTCAATATTATTTATAATACATTTGCTGTTAACGCCGGCGTTGATCAAACAATCTGTACCGATTCTACTGTCATGGCAGCAGATAATCATTTTGCAGGTACCTGGACATTAGTTTCTGGTAATGCAATATTTGTTTCGCCAACGCTTTATAATACCAAAGTCAAAAATCTGTCGTCCGGAATAAATGTTTTGGCTTGGACAATAACGCAGAACAATTGTCTGGCACAAAGCAACGTTACCATCAATAATAACAAAATTATCGATACAATTACAGCTGGTAAAGATATATCGGTTTGTTCTTTTGATGCGAACCTTTCTGCGTCTTCACTTCCTGCCGAACTTTCAGGTAAATGGTCAATTCCGGCAAGAGTTTTAATTGAGAATCCAATTTCAAATAATACAACGGTTACAAATCTTCAACTCGGCAAAAATTTATTTATATGGACAGTTACGAATGGCAGTTGCAATTTATCAGATTCGGTAGTCATGATTAATCAGAAACCTTATGTTTTTGCTGGAAATGCACGACAAGTATTTACACAGAAACCCAATTCGCCAGATACATTAACTTTGACTGCAAACCAACCAAATCTGGGCGCAAACGGTTTCTGGACAAATTTAACACCAAATGATTTTGCAACATTCATCAATCCTTCTTTATATAATTCAAAGGTTTATGATCTGCACATTGGCATGAATAAATTGGAATGGAAAATCACCGAAAATAATTGTTCGAATAGCGACACACTTTTTATTTCAAAAGGTTTGCTTTTCTTACCTAAACAAAATTCGATAAACTGGGACAATTCTTCGCAATGGAATCAAGGTTTAGTGCCGTCGCAATACGATTCTGTTTATATTTCAAACACTTCAACGGATACAATGAAAGTGAATATCAATTTAACTAATGCAAATTGTTTTTCATTGACAGCAGGTCCGGGCAACATGCTTATTACGTCGGACAATCCGAATATAACTTTAACCATTAATCATTTAAATATCGGCGATTCTACTAAAAGTGGAGATGCAAATTTAATACTTGGCAATGGTTCTAATATTATCATCGAACCCGAAAATAGTAAACTGGGATTTAAAGGCACTGCAAATGGTGTCGTCGTTAAAAGTGGCGGACATTTGACTGTCAAACCAGATGCTACTAAAAATTCAGGTACTGCGTCATTATTAATAAACAAAGGTGGACATTTAACTGTCAAACCCGACGCAACGAAGAAAAGCACTGCTTCGGTTACAGTTTCGAAAGGAGGACATTTGACTGTCAAACCTGATGCAAGCAAAGGCACGATTATCACACCCGGAATTATTAATGTTGGCAATGGTGGTTTTTTAAATTTAGAAACATCATCGACAACATACACCGAAATTGTAAGCGATATTATTGAGATCGAAACAGGTGGACAATTAATTTTGACAGGCAATTCAAAACAGAATAAATTAATCACCGGAAAAGTAAAGTCCGGACATTTAACAGTCAAACCGGAAGCAACAAAAACATTGACTGACACCATTGCCGATGTTTTTATTGGCAACGGTTGTAATATAACTATCGAACCGTCTGTTGCTGATACTTTCTTTTTTCCGACGACTTTCGAATTGGGCGATAGCCGGAATTTGTTTGTCGATAATGGCGGAAGTATTTCGTTGTTGAGCGACGCCGTAAATAAGGTTTCGCTTATCACCGGATTAAATAGTCAGATTATTGACAGAAATTATACGAACTCGATTTCAGGAAATGTTGTTGCGCCGATAAATTTATTAGCAAATCAATCATATTTATTGTCGTCACCAATGAGCAATTATTCTTATCGACAATCGCCTGTGTTGAAAATAAATCAGTTTAACGAAGCCACGCACAATTTTATGTTGTTGAATAATTTAGCCTTGATGCAAAAAAACATTGGTTACATTGCACAAAGTAATATGGATACACTTTTGCAATTTTCCGGAAATCTGAATGCAGGAAATATTTCAACGGACAGTTTGTCTTATACATCGACTGGAAATACTGTAAATAATGCAGGTTGGCACTTAATCGGAAATCCATATTTGTCGTATATTGATTGGAATGCGGACAGTATTCAAAAGAAAAATATAGGGAACACTTTGTATTTTTGGAACGGATTTAATATTTCTTATCATTTAAATGGAACTTATGGATTGTCGCTCAATGGTGGAACGTCATGGATTGCTCCCGAAAATGCTTTCTTTGTCAAGACCAATGCAAATGCAAAAGGTTTTATTCGTTTCTCAAACAAAGCACAATCGTTTTCGCCGGTTGACCAACAACCAACATCAATAAATTATCCTTTTATAAAATTGACTTTAAGCTGTAATAGTTTAACAGACGAAACAGCGATTCGATTTTTGCCAATTTCAAACGAAGAATATGACACCCAATTAGATGCAGCAAAATTGATGCTTTTTAAAACCGAGACGCCGCAAATTTATTCACTTACGAAAACAAATACCATGTTAGCGATTAATAGTTTGCCATATACAAATTCGTCGCAACAAACTATTACGTTGGGATTGAAAGTCAATAGTCCACAGTATTATACTTTATCGATGACAAAACAAAATACCGATACAGCAAAACTATATTTACATGACTTGATTACAAAACAAATGATTGATTTTATTGCGCATCCGTCTTACACATTCCAGCACGATTCAACAATGATTTCTAACCGTTTTGAATTTCTAATCAATCCAAAACTTACCGGTATTGAAAATTTAGCTACGAAAAACAATAACGAAGAAATTAACATTTATTCGTTTAAAAAGCAGATTCGCGTTACGATTGTGAGTAATAATTTTACCGGTGCAAAATTCGAAGTCTATGATATATTTGGGCGACTAATTTATTCAGATAAATTCAAAGAAAATCAATATCTGCACGCTTTAAATCAACGTTCGGCATGGTATGTTGTGAAAGTAACAACTTTAAATACAATTACTGCCAAACAGGTTTTTATTAGTGAATAAAAAAAACAGAAATGCCTCAAAATTTGTTTGCCACGAAAACATGATTTTCATTCCTTGATAATTCGTAATTTGTGGCAAGCAAATTTTTTAGATTGCAGTATTTAAGATTTCGAAATCATAAATCTTCTTCCAAGATACTACCATTTACTTTTAACCATTCCTTGGCTTTTGGATATTTTGGTATTTGGATTGAAATTATATTCCAAAAATGTTGCGTGTGGTTTGCTTCCAATAAATGAGTCAATTCATGTACAATCAAATAATCAATTACAAAATTCGGTGCTTTTATTATTCGCCAACTGAAATTTATATTGTCATTCAACGTACATGAAGCCCAACGGTATTTATTATCTACTATTTTTACCTGATTAAATTTTACACCTAAATTTTTGGAGTAAAATTTAGCTTTTTGTATTATTTTTTCTTTTGCTTTGGTAATATACCATTGTTTTAATAGTTCTGATGCTCTCGCGTGATTAGTTCTGGAAATTGAAAATTTATTGCTAAATTTTACATCTTCGAATTGTTCTGGTACAATATCTAATTTGTAATTTTTACCGATATACATGATACTTTCGCCTGAAACAAATTCTTTTGTCTTTGGTTCTTTCGGATATTTTTGAAAATGATTTACTTTCTCATATAACCAGAATTTTTTTTGTTCAACCAATTCGTATATTTTTTGTTCCGATAAACCATTCGGTGCACGAACAACAACCTTTCTATCTCTTTCGACAGAGATATTTACAGTTTTTCTATCTGAATATTTTATTTCGTATGACAAATCCATAAATATTTAATTTAAAGTGATGAACGAAGAGTGAAGAATTCATCACTCATCACTCTGCTCTACTCACTATAAAGAATTGTATCATTGTTACTTTCTGCAATTTCCATTAAACGCGAAATTATATGATTGCGATTTTGAATAATATTTGGTAATGCTTTGTAATTATCTGACAATAATAATTGTTGCAATTCGCCTTTCAACTTATTCCGCGCCGGAATACTATTCCAAAAGCCTGTTAATTTCAATTCGTTTTCTATCAAATTATAAATGTCTTGTGTCAGATAAACCAACTTTGCAATTTCATCTTCCGACAATGCTTTATTTTCAAAAAGTTCCTTTTTAAAGATTCGGAAAAATGGCATTTGCTTTTTCCTGTGCAAACCATAAGTCGGCTCTTTTTCGGTATTCTTAATTTTCTGACGTAATTCTTCTAATTTTTTGTAAATGATTTCCCAATTATTTTTGAACTCTTTTAGTATTTCTTCAATCGCAGCAACAAAAGAAGCATACAATTCAGGGTCTTCGTTGATATATATTTCGATATGGTGACGAATTGCATGTTCAACTTCGGCGGCTTTTGTTTTGGCTCGTTTTCGCTTCTCTACATGTATTTGAAAGTTCTCATCAATAATTGAAATCGGCTCAATTTTTTGTGTAATTCCTTTTGATTTCAAATATTCATCGGTGATAATCCGTAATTTATCTGGAATACCAATCATACTCATGCGATTGTCGCGTAAATGTTGACCTGCCAAAACATTAATTTCTGTGAATCTTTGATAGTCTTTTAAATAATCAAGCGCTTCGCGACGTGGTAAAACAATATTCAGGCATTTGGTAAGCATTTTATAAGCAATCATAAACTCAAAACGAAGGTCTTCATCGTAAAACAAATCAAAAAAAGCATCTAAATCATTCAAATCTTCAATACCCAAATTTTTAATCAACGCCCACATTTTAGCATGTGTTTCTTTCAATTCGTTTATTTCGTGCTGGTCGTTTTTTACGCTTTCGAGAATATCGTTTTGCTCTTTTTCGTCATAAGTATCAATAGCTTCTTTTAAATGATTGCCAACACCAACGTAATCAACAACAAAGCCAGCATCTTTAAATTCATTTCCAACGCGGTTTACTCTTGCAATTGCCTGCAAAAGATTATGTTCTTTGATTACTTTATCGAGATACAAAACTTGTTCGATGGGTGCATCGAAACCGGTTAAAAGCATGTTATTCACGATAATTATACCTATATCGCCCGAAATTCCGTCTTTCGATTTTTCAAAAGGTAATTTGAAACTTGTTATACTTTTCTCGTGATATGTTTCATCGGTAAATTGGTTTATATGTGGTTTGTCATTATGAGAACCGGAAATAATAACAGCCGTTTTAAGTAGATTCAACAATTCAATATTTACTTTTGCCGGATTGTTTTGTTCTAAATCTGCAATTTGCTTTTTCAGCGCAATGTTAATAGCTTCATCGTATCTTGCTGCAGCTTCGCGCGAAGTTGCTACAATCTGCGCTTTGAATTTATTTGGGAAAACATTTTGTATGTAATGTTCAACCATGTCGTTAGCCTTTTCCTGAATAACTTCTTTGGCTTCAAGGTATGCCAAACGTGAACCATAACCAAGTATTTCAAGTTTTTGCGTAATGTCATAATCACTAAAAACATCAGCAAAGCGTTTGTCCATACCAGCATGGTCTTTTATTTCTGCATTGTGCGTTCTGCCTTCATAGACAATTTTCAGCGTAACACCGTCTTCGATACTTTGGCGCATGGTGTATTTGTCAATGTAGTCTTTGTATTTCTTTTCGGTGCGGTCGGTTGGTGTGCCGGTGAACGCAATTTCGCTGGCTTCGGGCATTGCTTTGTTTAGATTTGCTGCCAAAACGGAATATTGCGAACGATGCGCTTCATCGGTCATTATTAAAATGTTTGGACTGGGATTTAATTCTTCATAAATTTCATTCAAATCGCGCTCGTTAAATTTGTGAATTAAACACATTACCAAATCGGATGCTTGACTGTTAATCAACTTTTTTAATTGTCTGCCAGACGATGCTACATTGACAGTAAAGCCAATTTTCTGACTTGTTTCGTGCAATTGCTGTTCTAATTGGGTGCGGTCGGTAACAAAAACGACTTTCCAAGTTTTGAGCTGGTCGAGACGATACATTTCACGAACCATAAACATCATGGTAAGTGATTTGCCCGAACCTTGTGTATGCCAGATAATACCACTGCGTTGCATTTTATTTTGACCTTCAAGCAAACGCTTTATTGTCAATTTAACTGCTCTGAATTGTTGGTATCTGCCAACTATTTTAATGGTTTCGCCTTTGTCGTTGGTGCTGAAAATTGTAAACGATTTGATAATGTCGAGTAAATTGCCGCGGTCTAACATACCCGCAACCAAGCGCTGCTGGTCGTTGGGTGATGTTCCGGCATGTTCCAATTCGTCAAGCGTGTATGGATATGGGTCAGTCCAACGGTAAAAGTGTTTTTCAATATGTGTTGATATTGTTCCGAATTTAGCTTGCGTTCGGCTGGTGGCAACTATAAACTGATTATACCAAAACAACGATTGATTGCCTTCTTTGTTTTCGCCGCGTTGCTCGCTGTAACGCATTACCTGATTAATTGCTTTGCCAATTGCATCGGTTTCTTTTGGCGATTTACATTCTACAATTACCCAAGGCAAACCATTTACAAACAGCAAAATATCAGGAATGATATTATTATCGGTTCCCTGAATACGAATTTTGAATTGTGAAACTGCAATAAATGAATTGTTTTCGATATTTTCGAAATCAATATATTTTACCAAAGGACTGCGCTCGCCGGTTTTGCGGTTTATTGAAACACTGGTATTTTGCAACATCAATTCCAATACTTTCTGATTGTTTTCAATCAGACTTTTTTGCGAAAATACTGTAATGCGTCTAACAACTTCTTCTAATTGGTCGGTTTCGAGCCAAGGGTTAATTTTTAGCAAAGATTTTTCCAATTCCTGAAACATCACCACTTCGGAAAAAGAAGTCCGAAAACTATCTGCCGGAACTTGTTTTTGTTCCAAACGAATTATCTTCCAATCTTGCTTATCTAACTGATTTAGAAAAGGTTCTTCAACGTGGTTTTTTTCGTCGATGTGGATATTTTGATTTTTTTCGGACATTTTTCACAAAATTTATTCGTTTGTAAATTTAGTAACATTTGCAGTTTTTTTCAAAAATACTGCAAATGTTACCTTGTAAAATTACAATATATAAAATTAATATTCAATATTTTATGTTGAAAATTTAAAATTCAGATTTTTACCACTTTTTTAAAATTGTGGCGTTTTACTTATTCCTTTTTTCATAACCCACTCTCACCTTCCCACTCAACAAATCCTGCATTAAGCCTGTTTTTAGCTTTTGTAGTTTGAATAATTTGTTTCTTTCAATTGCAATGCTTTTTTCAACTGCCTTAAAGCGGTTTTCAATTTTTATTTGTTCTGTTAATGTTGGAATTGCAATTAAAATTTTTTCAACTGTTTTGAGACTCAATCCGGCTTTTGCACCTGAATCATTTAACCATAGAAATTGATTTGAACCAATTCTACTTGATAAAAAATTACCGATAAAACGTGGATATATATTTTCTGAATTGAATCTAACAAGGGCAATATGTTGGTTGATATATGCTTCTTCAAAATTTTCTGGAATTACTGCGATTATGCCTAAATCGGCTGTTATTGAAATTAATAAATCATTTTTTTTTAATTTTGTTCTGTTACCTTCTGATGTATTTGTAGCATTTACTCTTTGAATATCATCAAATCGCATATTTATGTGTTCTCTTGTCAGATTTCCAATTCTAATAAAAAGAGCTCCTTCACTGGCATAGTATTGTGCCCAGTTTCTTGAACCACTGGTAATAAATGGTTTTAATTCACCCAACTTCACCACTTCCCACTCCACCGGCACTCTACCCAGCGGACTATCCTTAAATTTGTGTGTTTTTTCATTACGAATATTGCCTTTGTCATCAATACCTTTGGTTAATAAATCTTGCATCATGCCGGTTTTTATGCGGCGGTATTTGGCAATCAGTTTTTCGGTTTGCTCTATGCTGCGGTCGATGGTTGATAAGATTTTGGCGATTTTTTGTTGCTCTTGTTTTGATGTTGGAATATAAACTTTGAATTTATTAAGCTCTTTTCTTGTAATATGTTGCATGGTTGAACCATGTGCAGATTTCAATAATTCTTCCAAATTATATTCAATGATATATTTTAGAAATAATCTCTCAGTATTATTAAAATTTTCTACTTTAAAAAGATGTTGATTTAAAATTGCTTTCCCCCTTTGCCAAATTTGTAGAAATAATGATGCTGACCAAGAAAAAATTAAATCTCCATTTTCAATAATGTTGTATTCTGGTACTTTACCTGAAAAATAATCAAATTTTGCATTATTATCTTTTAATTGTTCTATTCTTATTATTGGTAATCCTTCTTTTTGCCAATCAGATGGCTTAAAGGCATAACCATTAATAAATTTTGCTAATTCAGGTAAATATTTTTTTCCCCACTCACTCATAAATTTTCACTTTTCGTTCTAAGTTCTTCACTCATCACTCCTAGTTCTTCACTCTTCACTAAAAAAGCCATACTGTTTTTTCTCATTAGTAATAAATTCTTTTAGTTGTTCTTTTGTTGGTAATTCTACCATGTATTTCGAAATAAAAAGTTGTTCGTCAATTCCGGCGGTAGCATATTCAATCAGTTCGTCAGATTTATCAGTGCAAAGCAAAATTCCAACCGGTGGATTGTCGCCTTCGTGCATTTCGTTTTTGCGGTAATAATTAACATACACTCTTAACTGGCTGGCATCGCCGTGTTCAAATTTTCGGGTTTTGAGTTCTATTATTACGTTGCATTTTAATATTTTGTGGTAGAAAACCAAATCTATATAAAAATGCCGGTTGTCAATTGTAATTCGTTTTTGTCGGGCTTCAAAACAAAATCCTTTGCCAAGTTCTAGCAAAAACTCTTGTAAATGAATAATTAATAAATCTTCTAACTTGTCTTCGAGTATTACATCGCTTTGTTTCAAACCTAAAAACTCGAACATGAACGGGTCTTTTATAATGAGTGCCGGCTGGTAGTTGTCGGCTTTGAAATTTGTAAGTTCAATCAGCTTTTCTTTATTTGTAGAAAGTCCAGTACGTTCAAATAATAAACTTCCGATTTGCCTTTGCAATTCGCGCACACTCCAGTTTCCTTTGATACATTCAATTTCGTAAAATGCACGTTTTAACGGGTCAGCAACTTGCATGATTTCGACTAAATGCGTGTAGGAAAGTTTTTTAATTAAGATATTGGGTTCTACACCAAGATAATCAATGGGTAACTCAAAATTTCTGTTTGTTAACTCAATTTTAAATTGGTCAGTCAGTGACTGGCTAATTTTATTTTGTTGATTTTCTGTTGATTGTTTTGTTTTGAATTTATCAGTCGCTGACTGATAAATCGAACTATTTTCAAATTTATCAGTCGCTGACTGATAAATTATATTATTTTGGTTTTGAATTATTTGACCTATAAATGGATACATTTTATAAAATTGCCGGCAAAGTAAGATATTCGTAAAAGAATATCCTTTTACTTGTTTATTTTTAAGTTCATTAGCAATATTTTTTAAAAGTTGTTCTCCATATTTTGCATGGTCTTCTCCATTTTGTTCAAATTCTACAATATAAAAACCTGTCAACCAATTTTTAATTGTTAAACTTTGATTTATTGCAATATATGCTTTCTGTTTTAAGAAATCATCTGTTTCTTTGATTAAGTGTACTAATTCATCAAATTTCATAATCCAAATATATAAAATTATTGTCATTTTAAACACCGCCAAGTTTTCAGGCCGTTGGCAGTTTTAATCTCAAATATATTTCAGTTCTTTCAAAAATCCGTTTAACTCCTTCATTGTATTTTCGCGTTCTGTTTCTAATGTTTGTGCTGATATTGCGTATTTGTCCCAAAGATTTTCGACGGCTGCAATCAATGTGCGTTTTTCGGTATTCAGGTATCGTTGCATTTCGTTGTTAATAAAATCGTAGAGCTTTTTCAAAATCAACGTTTTGGCTTGTTCATCGGTAATAATGCCACCAATTTCTTTCAATATTTTATCTAACGAATTGAGCTTGTTTTGAATAGTTTCGCGGTCTTTTCCCAAGGCATTAAATGTTTTGCTTAATGGAGCAAGTTCTTTTTTAATACGTTCTAATTTTGCCAATCGCTCGCGGTCTGGTTTATCGGTTTTTTCTGATTTAATTGCTTTTTCAATGTTATTTTTAAGGTCATCAATGGTTTTAGCGTCCAATAAAACTTGTTTTAGTGGAATAACCAAATCGAATGCTTCGCCAATTACTGTTTGGCTTTCGTTATCAATTTGTTTCATCAGTTTTTGAGCTTCTGCCTTTTCTTCGTCAGTACCATAGCGTTTTAACAACAATTTCAATTCTAATTCGCTGCGCTTTTGTTTGACTTCTTGTTTTAGTTCTTTTATTGTGTTTTCGAATTTAAAAATATCAGCCAATTGTCTTTCACATTCAGCTAATTCCTTTTTGGTTCCGGCACTTTCTTTTGCTTTAAGGTCTTTAATTGTATCTTTTAAATAGTCTTTAATGACGGTTGCTGTAATGGTTTCGTCTTCTGCTGCTTCGTATTCAATATTTTCAATGGTTTCGTTAAACTGGTTTTCGTTTTCCGAAATTTTATTTTCGAGTGTATCGATTTCCAGAATTTCTTTTTGGAAAAATTCCGCAATCAAATATTCATCGGGTATTAAACCGGCAAACCAACCTGTTGATGTAATTGTTTTCAGGTCGTATTTAATATTCTGCCACCAGTTTACAAATACACCGGCTGTTTGAAATTCGTCCAAAACTTTCAATGCACTGAATTTTTCTTTCAGCGATTTAATGAGTTTTGCTCTTACTTTTGGCAGATTTTTATTGCTGACAGTCAAATATGTTGCAATACCGTCATTCACTGTTGAGAAGTCAGACGTTTTTGAAACGTCTGACTTCATTGGAGCGAGCTTAGAAAATTCGACCTTTGCATTTTCCCACCAATTGCTTAATTCGCTTTGAAGTTTGTTGAAAACAGATTGAAGGTTTTTATCTGATTCTATGCTTGTTTTAATTTGTTCTTTTGATTGAATCAGCTTGCTGAAATTCGAATAAGACTTGTCAATCTCGGCAAAAATTGTATTCGATTTGAAATTGAATTTTTCGAATTGATGTTTGTTATGTTCAATTTCGGTGTTCGGAATCCCACCAATCAAATGCGCTTTTACATCTTCCGGTTCCGGTTCTGGCGTGTTGTCAACATAACGGCGAATATTGAGGTTGTAATCGTTTTTAATAATTTCTGAAATGTCGATTAATCGCGAATACTTTGGAATTTCGAGAAAATGTGAATACGCGAAATCAATTTTCTCAATGTCTTCTGGACGCAACTGATTTTGAACTTTTCCTTCGGCATATTCAGCATCGGCATTGATAAACAAAACTTTGTTTTTGTATTGGTCTTTTTTATTTTTATTGATGACCAAAATACAAGCCGGAATACCTGTTCCGTAAAACAATGCAGGAGGCAAACTTATAATTGTTTCCACAATTTTATTGTCAATCATTCCCTGCCGGATTTCCTTTTCCATGCCACCACGAAACAAAACTCCATGCGGCATAATGGTTGCTAATTTGCCGGTTTCTTTTAAACTTGCCACCATGTGTTGAACAAACATCAAATCGGCTTTTTTGCCGGACTCGGGTGCAAAACCATACGCAAAACGGCTGGTAAATTGCATACTTGCCCTGGTATAATTCTGCGAAAAAGGTGGATTTGCAATTACGCGGTCAAAAGTTTTTATTTTACCATTTTCGACATTCAAAGGATTTTCCAATGTATCACCATGCTCAATGTGTGGGTCTTTGATATTGTGTAAAATGCAATTCATCATACAAATAGCCCAAACCGAACCGTCATTTTCCTGACCATATAATTGAACATCTTGTGGATTTTGACTTTGTTCTTCTATGTATTGCACGGATTGTATCAGCATACCACCCGAACCACAAGTGGGGTCGTAAATTTCCATACCTTCCTGTGGTTTCAATAATTGCACCAACAAACGAACAACTTGCGATGGTGTATAGAATTGCCCGCCTTTCTTTCCAGCACTGTCAGCAAAAAACTTAATCAGATATTCATAAGCTGCGCCCAGCAAATCGGGAAACTCAAAATTGTCGTTTGTCAAAGGTGGAAATTTGGTAAAATGGTCAACCAAATCTTTCAATTTTTGATTGCTCACTTTTGCGCTTCCTTTGGCAGTTGTAGCATTGAAGTTGATATTGTTTTTCAAAATTCCGTCCAACACTTCATTGCTTTCTTCCAATTTACCTAATGCTTTATCTAAAAAAGAACCAATATTTTCTTTCTGGTCCTTTAAAGCCGGTTGTTCTTTGCCGTTTTCATCAATCCATTTTTCAAACCAACGCGCACGGGGTGGAACAAAAAAACTATCACCATAAGAAAGTTTATCTTCCAATAATTCATTAATCAGATTTTCTTCTAAATGAGCATATTGTTTTTTTAGTTGTGCTCTTTTTACTTCAAATTCATCTGACAGTCGTTTTAAAAACAGCATACCAAAAATAAATTCTTTGTATTCGGCAGCATCCATACTTCCGCGCAAAATATCTGCGGCTGCAAAAAGAAAACTTTCTAATTGATTAAGTGTTATTTTATTTCGTTGCATCTTTACTACTTTTTTTATACAGTTTCTAATAAAACCAATTTACAAATGTATCAAAATTAAAAAAGCACCGAAACAATTCCGGTACTTTTTTAATTGTGTAACATCTGGATTCAGACTACATTTTAAACTTTTCTTTCCATATAGCTCTAACGTTCTCTGGTAACAAATCGAGTAATTCCGAAATTTTTTCTTTTGTAAAAACTGATTTCCCACTACTCATTAACCAAGTAACTAAAGCAACAGCTACAATAGGCAAATAAGGCACAATTTTGTCCCTCAGGCTTTTTTCTAAAGTAACATGGCGATATTTCTTTTCCAGATTTTCCAAGTTTTCGATGACCGTTTTAAACTGATTTTGCAAAAGTTGTAATTGATAATTCTCCTTTTTTAATTCTTTTATTGTGTCATTTTTATTCGAGAGCTGATTTTCCAATTCGTGCAGCTTAACCGATATGTATAACGATGCTTCCTTTTCATTTAAGAAGGCATTCCGTTTTGAGTAAAAATTTTCCAATTGCTGCTCTAACATTACCATTCTATCATTCAGCGTATATTCTCGTTCGCTTAGACTTTCAAACATCGCTTCCAGCTCATCTTTTTGCTCGAAAATATAGCGATTTTTCGTGATTTTGATGGTTTTATCAGAATCATTCTGCGCACTTCGATTAATTTCTCGCTCGAAATTGAAATTATTCTGAGCAGTATCGCTTAAATGTTGAGCAGAACTATTTAAATCTCGATTTGAATTCTGCTCATTTCCATCGGTTTGCAAAATTGGCAAGCTTTTTATGCCGATTTTGCAAAAATCCAACATGATTGCAGCCAACGATGTCTTCTTACTTGTCGATTCCTTAATTTTTTCTTGCTCCGTCGATAAAATTTTGTAAATATTATCAGGAACGTCAACAGAAATTTTTGTTGTGTACATAATTTTTGATTTGATTGGTTGGTTAATACTAATTTGATTGATATAATTTTTATTCGTTCGATAAAATTCAATATTTGAAAATAGGAAAGTAGGAAGTTCGGAAGTTCGGAAGTCGATTTCCTAACTTCCTACCTTCCTACCTTCCTAATTCATCATTTTTGTCTTTCATTTTTTTGATAACAGTTGAATTCGTGCTTTAAAAGTCCTACTTTTTTAAACTGGAGCATGTACTTTTCAGCCATTTTAGATTGAATCCCAAATTGAGATGCAATTTCAATGTACGTTTTTCTATCAAATTTCATCGGTAAGGCTTCAAAAAATTTTAGCTTTTTGTCTTTCGATTCGTTTTTCGGCATATTTTGATAAACGGCGATTGCATGTTTTTCAAGAATCAATGCAATTTGCATCGCGGTTTGATAATCGACGTCGCTGCAAACCATCGAACTTGAAATTGAACCATCTTCCATTATTCGCAATGCTGAAAAAATCATAGCTATCCGAAAGGTTATAACTCCAAGCCGTTTTATATTCGCATCGAAATCGCGACCTAAAAGCAATTTACTCTTGTTTAACAAGTCTTTAAATGTATCTGTAAATCTTTCACCTTGTTCGACAGTCAATTCAAAACAAATTGGTACAGTTAAACTGCTCAACTGATTGTACAACATAAACAATTGATTACCTTTTTCGATAAAAAATGATTCGTAATCAATCTGTTTGTTCGATAAAAATGGATTTTTGAATTCGCTGTTATCTGCAAAGGCGTAAAAAAGAAACCGGCTGAATAATCCATTTTCGACTTCGGGTATCAAATTGAAAACCTGCTTGGGTGTTCCACTCAGCACAATTCCTATGTGCGGATTTTTTATTTCGACATACTCGTTGTCTTTTCTGCGTTTCATACTTGTCGTCTCGTGATGAAATCCTTTGCGCAAAACATCGCTAAAATTACCCCATTCTTGTTTAAATGACTGAACCAATGTATCAGCTTCGGTTTCGAATATGAGTCCATGAAAATTATTGTCTGACAAAGACTGAATAAACGCTGATGCACTGCTATTAGCAGGAATAAAAAACATTTTTTGTACAGGTTCAACCGGTTTTTGACGATTTTGCTTTTCTTTTTTGGACAGATTATCGTATTGTTCCAATTCGACTTCATAACCAGTTTGTTCTCGTTTACTACTTTCGATAATATTGTCGTGAATAACCTGACCAAAATATTTTGACCATTCCATGTTGCCTTTTCCCGAACCGGCTGAAGCCACAACAAAAGCGTATAGATGTGCCGTATATGCTTTGTTGAAATAAAATCCTTTTATGTTCGGAAGACAACAACTTATTACACCGATTGCACCAATTAAAAACACATCTCTTTCAGTACCTGTGTCAAATAAAGAAATGGCGTCTTTTAATATTTCCGGTATATTATCAAAAACCGATTGTGGTAAAGTTGGTGTCCAGAAAATTCTATCATCTTCGACTATTTCAAGTTCCTGAATGGGTTCGACAATAGCATCTGTTTCTTGCACTTCTTTTGATTTAGCAAATAAGCGTTTAATTTGTTCGAATGAAGCAATCTGACAAAATTTACCGTATTCGATTAATGTACCATCTAGTAGCATATCGTTAGCGTCTTTATTATCAGGGAAAACAATTGCCTGTAAATCTTTCACCCGAATGTCATTTTCAATAATTATTTTAGCTAACGCACCATTAAATTTATCTCCTGCATCATCACCATCGCCGGCTAACATTACGATTTTATTTGCGGAAAAACTTTTCAATAAATCTGGCTCTGGTAAATTGGCTGCCCCAAAAGTAGCAATAGCAGAATAACCTATTTCGACAAATGCCAACGCATTGTTTGGACCTTCGCAAATAAAAAGTGTTTCGTGATAATTATTGTAAGCTGCAATATAAATGCTATTAGCTTTTGTTCCAAAAAATTGCGTCTTTGGTAAATTCAATTTCTGAGATTCTTTACTGCTCGCAATAAAGCGGCGCTCGAAGCCGCTTTCATTGTGATTAATAAAAATTACTGCGTCAGGAAAATTTTTATACGCATTGGATTGGTAAAAATATTGATGTTTGGTCAACCCCCTGCATTTTTGATATTCAATTGCCTTAGCCTTGATTGTCTTTCGAATATGATAAAGTTGCTTTTCAATTGATGTTAATGCTTTTGCTTCATTATTTTCAGCTAAATTCAAATGCAAATCACGATTGATATTTTTCAATATCTGAACAAAATCTCTATTTACGGTTAGATTATAGTGATATGCAGCAAACGAAAATACATCGCCTGCATAAGATTCGTTGCCAAAATCTTTGTACATCCATTGTCCATTTTTATTGAAAATGCTTAGGCTAGCGTTGGTGTCGTTGTAGAATGGGTTCTTTACATTTTTGCATCTGTTACCCTGTTGTTTCAGGTCAAGGATAACGAACTTGAAAAAATCAAGTCCGTTATCACTGGTTGTTAATATGTTCTGCTTATTGAGTTGCATAACCAATCTGTTAAATATTTTTTTATGATTGATTATTTACGAAACGCTGGTTTGTAGTGCTTTTCGAGATGTTTTTGTATATCGATTGCTCGATAATAGATTTTTGATCCAAACTGACTAAATGAGATAATGCCCTGGTCGCGATAGTTTTGAAGCGTTCGAGATGAAACATTCAACACTTTGCGCGCAGCATCATTGTCCAACCAACGTTCCGGTAGTGGATAAACATTTGGGTTGCTTTCTATTTGCTCTGAAAGTTTTTCTACTTTATTACTCAATTCTCGAAATTTATCGAGTGTCATTACTTTTTCATCCATGATTAAATTTTTAAATAAGAAACAAAAATTTGATTTAATCAACATTCAGCGCTAAATGAATGATTATGGGTGCAAAGGTAAACATTGGAAGGTAGCTGGTCAAGGTATATGGGGGTATATACCCCCCTTATAACTTGCAGTATGTAAGTATAATAGATGTGAAAAAATTACTTAAAATCGATTGTTTTTTTAAGCAAAGTAGAGAAATGTTTTTTCCAGAATTCGACTGTTTTTGGGTCAGGCTGATTGAAAAGTTTATTCAACGAATTGATACTGGGTTGTTCAGAACCAGGTGTTATAAAATTATTTGAAATAAATTTTTTCAATTCTGAATCAGTCTTAACATCAAAAATATCTGGTTTTAAATCAAGTAATGATTTGAATAAATACGATAATTCTTTAACTGACAGATTAGTTTTTATTTTGGGCGAGTGGTTTTCTTTTATTTTTTTCTCTTCTTCAATTTTTTCTTGATATTTTTTATATTGATTTTCGAAATCAGAATCAATACTTTGAAAATAACTAAAATTTCTCTCGTTGCATTTTGGAAAAACGATTTCTCTGGCAACCGGTATATTATATGTATAAATTTGTTTCATAAAGCCGACAATAATTTGGTTAATACGCAAAAATAAATCTTTTGTCAACGTTTGGTGTTTATCTGCCATCTTATAACTTTCAGCTTCAGCAAATAATGTTTGCTCTACAAGGTCTTGATAAACTTCTTTGGATACTTTTAAATTTAACTGCTCCAGAATGTCTGCCTGAATTTGCTGTTGAATGATTTTGAATCGATACTCAAAATATTTCTTTTTAATCATATTGTCATCCCAAAGTTCCATGTCAGAAGGAAAAAGATATAACTTTGCTTGTGCATTTCTATTGGTGATGTAATAAATATCTAAAAAATCTTTTGGATGTTGTAAAGGATGCTTATCTGTGATTATCTTGTGTAAAAATACGTATTCCTGATTTTGAATTTCTTGCTTCGATTCCCTGTTGATTGATTCGTAGGATTTAATTTCGCGCTCGAATTCTAAAAAAAATGGCTGTTCTTCTTTTTCTTTATAAAATCTAAATTCTAAGTGTTTCACATCGGAAAATGTATAACGATATAAAAAGTTCAATAATTCTTTTTTATCGGGAACAAGCTCTGTTAGGCTTTTGCCGTAAATAAATTCATCAAAAGCTCTGAATAAATATGTCATTTTTGAAATTTAGATTAAAACGGATTTTGTTGTGACAAAAGTAGTCATTAATTTTCAAAACTAAAAGATTGATAAATATTTATCAACAAATATATTAGCACTAAAGTTGAAAAATATTATTGAAATTACCATCAAAAAACCATTAGATTATCTTATTAAAGACCTTATCCATTGCGTTGTCCAATTCAGAATTCACGATTTTAGCATATACTTGGGTTTGGGACAAAGTCGAATGGTCTAACACTTTTGATACATATTCCATTCTCATTCCATTGCGCAATGCGCGTGTCGCAAACGTGTGCCGAGAAACGTGGAAACTTAGTTTGAAAGGAAATTCAAGTTCCTTACCTATTTGCTTCAAATGATTGTTTGCTTTCCTGTCCAATGTATTTTTAATTTTGAAAAATTCGCTAGCACTATATTCTCTATTTGGCAAAAATGGAAAAATAAAATTGGCTGGTTGAGCTGTTTCCGAATAATATTTTTCTATTATAACACTTGCTTGCTCTGGCAAACGAATTTGATGTTGGCGATTTGTCTTTTCGATGACTTTTGAAATTCGTTTTTCAGCCTTATTATAATGTTCCCATCTCAATGAAATTGTGTCTATAAACCTTAAACCACCTGCGTATGACGAAAATAAAAACATATCCAATACAATCTGTCTGGTTGGATGTAATGCTTTGTAATTTAATAGTTTTTCATATTGAACATTATCTAAATAATCTTTCGGTGTTGGCGTAAATTTGATTAGATATTTTCTCAACGGATTTAAAGTGAGTGGAATGATGTCTTCGTTAATTGCCTGATAAAAAAATACTTTGAGAACAGTAAATGCGTAATGAACTGTGCTCTGCGAATTTTTAAGCTCCGTAATCAAAAAATGCTCGTAATCCTTTAACATTGAAATAGTAATATCTTCAAAATAAATGTCTTTTGTACCACAAAATCGTTCAAATTTCATAAGGTTGGTTTTGTAATTATCATACGTTGCGTATTTTTTATAGGACATCATCATTTCGAGCTTTTTATAAGCAAAATCAAAAAACTTGGGCGGTTCTTTGCCTACAATACTCACTTTTAATTGTTTCGTTGATACATTTCTATTCTTTAGGCTTTCTTCTAAAATTTTTTGTTCGGTTTCAGAAATTCGCTGTGATAGAAATGCATTCATTCTTGCTGAATTGGGAAAAGACTTTTTGACTCTCTGTTTTTCATCGTCCCAATATTTAGGGTCTAATTGTTGACCTAATGAAATAAATCTGGTTTTTCGATCTTTAATTACACGTATATAGAGTGGAGCTTTTCCAGATTTTTTATTAATTTTGTCGCTCCTGAGAACTAATTTGATTGATGACATGATTTTTTAGATTTAGTTTAGCTTAGAAAATTATAGGAGAAATGGGTTCAATATTTTTCCTTATTTTTATGAATCAAAGGTAAATAAAAAAAATGGAAGGTGCAACAATTGGTATGACATTTATATCATTATCTCGCTGTTTTTTACTTTGCAATGCTTTTAGCTATATTTATAAATAATTGTTTATAAGTAATATGAATGTAAAACAAAGCAATCAAATGAAAATGTCACTTAACATAAAATTGCAATCTATACCCGCATTTTTCCCCAACGCACGGGCTGACGCGCATGAAAAAATGCGGGTACGGTTGCAATTTTTTTTCGTTAGTGGCAAGTGCGCCTTGAATTGGGAAAGGGCAATAGAAATAAAGCTCTTTGAAGAATGCTGTATATGAGATGATAGACTGATTTACGAATCGAGATGGGAGACTGCGCCAGA
>Ga0265327_10001446_pt1 | contig 29886 bp, 22 predicted proteins | sample 41621metaG_FD_202089 | JGI IMG/M metagenome (GOLD analysis project Ga0265327, IMG submission 202089) | Rhizosphere microbial communities from Carex aquatilis grown in University of Washington, Seatle, WA, United States - 4-16-21 metaG | ecosystem: Host-associated > Plants > Roots > Rhizosphere...
TTGGATTTACTTAGCGGCGGTGATTCGCCTGCGGCGCTCCGGGTTCACCGTCCCTAAACTCCCGGTCGATTTAAAACAAGGGGTCTGAATAATTACAAACAGATAATAAAATTGAGTCTTGTCAAAGTCCGGTTTCAATAAGCTTGCCTTATGGATTGCGTATTCGTAATGGCATGCAAATACAAGTAGCGCCGCCATTACCCTAAGAGCATGCAGGCCATTTAATATATTAGTTTGTTCTTTCATCGAAATATTTTTTTAATATTACAGCATCATTTTCAAATTCAGTTAATGACTAAAATAACTATAACGCTTATTGAAACTATGGAGTGACAGGAGTGCAAACTTTGCTTGCCAGCGCAGGCAAGGCCTACACTCCAGTGATAATGATGACACAGTCTTTCAATGTTCGGTCACTAATTTAAGTTGAAATTGCTGTATGATTGCAGACAGCTGCTGGCAAACTAACTATTTCCTATAAATAACTACTGAATAATGGACGGAACATTACTAAATTTTACACAGTTGATGCAATTAAATAACCATTTTGATAAAGAGGAGCTATTTTGGAAAACATTTTAATTCCGTATCTTCCAGGGAAAATTCACCCTGCTGATGTAATTCTAGTTATTGCCCCTCACCCCGATGATGAGGTATTCGGTTGCGGCGGTGCAATTATGCGCCATATTCAGAATGGCAAACAAGTTCAAGTGGTCATTATTTCCGATGGCGCTTATGGCGTGAAAAACGAGGAAAAAGTACAAATACTCGCCCAAAGAGAAGCGGAAAGTCAACAAGCTGCCGTCGTTCTTGGCTATGGTGAACCTGAATTTTGGCATCTTCCTGACCGTGGCATAATTTATGGGGAAAATTTAGTCCTAAGGATCATGAATAAAATTCAGGCGATGTCAGCAGATCTGGTGTACGCGCCGTCCCTTATGGAAATTCACCCCGACCATCGCGCTGTCGCCATGTGCACGATTGAAGCAGTTAGGCGGTTACCATCTAATCTATTTCTTGCACTTTATGAAGTGGGGAGGCCATTACAGCCAAACTTACTAATTGATATTAGTGATCTTACTGAACGTAAGATGGCAGCAATGGAATGCTTTATCTCGCAAAACGAGAAACAGCGCTACGACTTAGATATAGCCGCACTTAATCGTTACCGCACCTATACCTTACCGGCAGAGGTAACAGCGGCGGAAGCTTATATTTTAGTCTCTGCCGAAGAATTAACAAACGATCCATTTAAGATTTATCAATCCGAACATAAGCGCCAAAGGGAATTAGGGCTTACTCTGGAGGCTAAGGATGTTCCGCTAATCTCAGTAATCATCCGCAGCATGGATAGACCCACGTTATCGAAAGCGCTGGATTCCGTTGCTTTACAGACCTACTCCAATATCGAAGTGGTTGTGGTGAATGCGAAAGGTGAAGAGCACTCCAAACTTGGCGAATGGTGCGGGCATTTTCCATTACGGATGATCAATACCGGGGAACCGCTACAGAGAAGCCGTGCCGGTAATGTAGGATTAAGCAACGCCCAAGGAGACTTTCTGATTTTTCTCGATGACGACGACACCTTTGACGCTCATCATATCTTCGGCCTTGTTCAAGCATTGCATGAACATCCGCAAGCCACAGTGGTTTATGCCGGTGTTCGGGCGGAAGATGACGATGGGCATTTATTGAGCGTTTTCAATGAGCACTATGATCCAAGAAAGCTATTAATATCCAACTTCATACCTATCCATGCGCTGTTGTTTTCTCGTGACTTAATGAAAAAAAGCGGTGCGCATTTTGATGAGAGCATGGATGTTTATGAGGATTGGGATTTCTGGCTGCAACTCTCACGTCACACCGCTTTTCTACATGTCAACCAAGTCAGTGCCGTCTACCATACACAAGGCAACTCCGGTGTAGGCTTGGCAACAAACAAAAACACACAGCAGCTAGGCCGTGAGCAATTGTTCAATAAATGGCGACTACGCTGGACAGGCAAAGACATTGATGACATAGCTCAGTATATGGTCGATTTTGAACGAAGATTAGCCGAGCGCGATGGCTTGGTCGCTAAGCTTAATCGGATATTGACAGAAAGAAGCGAGCACATCGACAACATCAATCGGGCTTTTACCGATCATATCAATAATCTCAATCAAGTTTTGGCGGAAAGAAACAAGCATATCGGCAATCTCAACCAAGCTTTGACAGAAAGAAGTGAGCTCATCCAAGAGATTTATCAAAGTACAAGCTGGCGCATTACCGCTCCCCTTCGCAAACTATCTTTAAAAGCAAAAAACCTGGGCAACTTAATTAAATTGCTACCGAGCATTTTTCGCATTAGCGGCGGCATAACTAAGAGCGTCAAAAAAGCATCGCGCGTATTTTTACGAGAAGGCTGGGCCGGAGTTAAACGACGTATCCTTTTCGTCGGCGGTGATCGAAATGGAACTTTCGATTCAAAGATTAGACCGGATATCGCTTTGCCCGAAGTTGATCGGAATGATTATACTGAATGGTTATGCCGCTATGACACGCTGAAAGATGCAGATCGAGTGAAAATCCAATCAAATATAGCCGACTTTCAGGCTAAACCGCTTATTTCGGTCGTGATGCCCGTTTATAACCCTCCCATTTCGTTTCTAGATGAAGCGATTCAATCGGTGCGCAGGCAACTCTACCCGAATTGGGAGCTTTGTATCGCTGACGATGCGTCAACCGATCCGGCCGTGTGTGAAACGCTGGAGCGCCATTGTCGGGAAGACCATCGGATCAAAGTCGTTTATCGTGACCAAAACGGCCATATTTCGCGTGCCAGCAATTCTGCCTTAGAACTTGCTCAGGGCGAATTTGTTGCTTTATTTGATCATGACGATTTGTTGGCGGAACACGCCTTGTATTGGGTAGCGGAGGCCATCAACCGGCATCCTGATGCAGGGCTGATTTTTTCGGATGAGGATAAAATTAACGAATCAAACCGGCGTTACGATCCGTATTTTAAATGCGAATTGAATTACGAACTGCTGTTGGCGCAAAACATGTTTTCTCATCTCGGTGTTTATCGAACGGAAGTCGTACGCGATTTAGGTGGTTTCCGTGTAGGTTTTGAAGGATCGCAAGACTACGATTTAGTATTGCGTGTACTGGAGAAACTGAAACCGGAACAGATAGTTCATATCCCCCGTATTTTATATCACTGGCGGGCCATTGCGGGCAGTACCGCTTTGGCCGCAGGAGAAAAAAATTACGCTGTCGAAGCCGGACGGAAAGCGGTTGCCGATCATTTAAAGCGCAACGGCATTAATGCGGAAGTGATGCCGGCGCCCGAAGTCCCCACACTCAATCGGGTTCGTTTTTCTTGTCCGTCGCCGCAACCCTTGGTCAGCATTATTATTCCCACCCGAGATCGTGCCGATTTATTGGGCATGTGTTTGGATTCGCTGATACAGCGCACAACGTATGAAAATTATGAAGTCATCATTGTCGATAATGGCAGCGTTGAGGCGGCAACGCAGCAGCTTTTTGAGCGCTTGCCCAAGGACCGCTTCAGTATTTTACGGGATGAATCGCCGTTTAACTTCTCCGCCCTAAATAACAAAGCCGCCCAATTGGCTCGGGGCGAACTACTTTGTTTAATGAACAATGACATTGAAATATTGACCCCGGATTGGCTGGAAGAAATGGTTTCTTTCGCGGTGCGTCCAGACATCGGCTGCGTAGGCGCTCGGCTCTGGTATCCGGACGGCAGCTTGCAGCATGGAGGGATTCTTTTAGGGATCGGCGGTGTGGGGAATCATGCGCATTATAAAGTCGGGCGTCATAATCCCGGATATTTCGGTCGAGCATTCTTACACCAATCCTTTAGTGCCGTTACAGCCGCCTGCCTGTTAGTAAAGCGCGATGTTTTCGATGTGGTCGGGGGATTGGATGAGCAATTAGCCGTGGCTTTTAATGACGTCGATTTTTGCTTGCGGGTACGTGACGCCGGATATAGAAACGTCTGGACGCCTTATGCGGAAATGAATCACCATGAATCGGCATCTCGGGGAGTTGAAGATACTCCTGAAAAGCAGATTCGCTTTTTCAATGAAGTCAGTTTCGTTCAGTCGCGTTGGAATGCAAAATTATTCAATGATCCCGCTTACAGCCCTAACTTGACGTTGGACTATGCAGACTTTTCCTACGCGTGGCCTCCACGTATAGAGGGATAAGTATCTACACCGTTCTTGCACCCTAAACACAGTGAATTGCAAGTTGCCCTAGCATCCTTTTCTGTTGGAGCACGGGTATTTACACAAGTTCTGTCCTTTTCTCTCTAAGGCGTAATGGTAGAGAGCCCAGAATTAATATAGCGACGCCAAGTCTGGACAGGGCCTGCTATCGTTCCCGCTCTCCGGCGTGGGAACGATATCGCTTTATTCACTTCGGACTCTATAATACGACATAGCTTCAGATGGGCTCGGAAGGACAGACGAGATTGCGCTGGCATTTACAGCCGATATGAATGGGCGTTGCTGAAAGTTCACGCTTGCCTCGTTTACCTTTCGATTTCATCTTGGTTTGAGCAATTTGGATATTAAAGCGGAGTTTTGCACAAAATGGCTTGTAAATTTTACGGATCGCTAAGCAGGAAGGAGGGTGCTTCTGCGGAATTGGATCGTTTTAGCACCTTGCAACAAAGGAAGTTTGAAAATGCATAAAACTACAATGCCCCAAACAAAACAACACAACATATTAACCGGAGCGTTGATTTTCTCTATGCTCGCCGCACTTGGCGCTGCTTTTGGCGCGATGTTTGTATCGCAAAAGCTATTGCAACGCGCGCCGGCTTATCCTGAGTTTATTGTTGGGGCGATTACTTGGGATGCAGCGACAAAGTTTCAGGACTTGGCAAGCTATCCACTGTTTGCGCTTGGATTTTTAGCGGGCGGTTGGGCAAGCTATCGATTGTTTCAACATATATCAACCATACAGTCGCATGAATACGAGCAGTTATTCGTTACGATGCTGACTTGGTGGCTAGTACCTGTGGCTATCGGGTTGGGTGGTTTTTTGAGCATCTATCCCAACGATTCTTCGTTCACTATCTTGATTGGCATTGCCGGGGCGTTCCTTAGCGCCGTTGCGGTGCGTTTGCATCTATCTCGTGGCGACGCCACGCCCCAGCAGATAGGCATTGGTGTATTGTCGGTCATGTTGATTGGGCTGCTGCCTTTTGGAATCGCGACCATTCAGGATCGCCTTTCTCTATTTGGCGAGACATTTCGATTTGGCGCAGCCTCTAGAGTCGGCGCCCTTATCGTAATTGCCGGCACACTTTATCTGTTTTATTTATGCCGTAACTCATCGAACGCCATTTCCCGGCATATCCCGAAACTGTTAGGGATAGGACAGCTTGGCATTGCGCCGTTCTATTTGCTGATATTGCCGGATTTGTATCGGCTAGAGACAGGCGATCCGGCTATCCAGACGACGCATTGGCTTTGGTTGTTAAGTTTTGCCGCGATTCTAACAACGCTTATTGATGTGGTCGTCAGATACAAAAACTTTGTGTCGAACCACGAAACCGATTTGACCAAAATGCTCTCACCCGTTGCTATTTTCGCAACTATTCTTTTATTTTCGAATGGAACTACAGCAATACCGTATGTGCCAAGCGATGATTATCACTTTGGTGAAAGTCTGCTGGGATGGTGGGGCTTTTGGGAGTTTGGAAAAATCCCGTATATCGACTATTTCCCGCCTCACGGCCTTTTTGCCGACGATATAGGCGGGTTCATTTCACTGATTTTTTATGACGGCACCGCTGCAACTATTGCAGAAGCCGACCGGCTTGCTACCACGCTGACCCTATTTATCGCATTTATGGCGATGCGCATTTATACCGGCAGTTTGGGCTTGGCTTATGTCTCGGTCTTGCTGTTCGGGTTTATTTCCAGAAAGTTGATGTTCCTTATTCTTGTGCCGTTTTATTGTCTGTGGCTAAAAGCGAGTCAATTGAATCCGCAAACATGGCTCCGGATCTGGTTGATTTCCGCTATAGCATTGGTATTGCTGGTACCCCCTCAAGGACTTGTTGCTGTTTTCTCCTCATTGCCTTTGGCAGCATTGCATCTTTATCGCGCCAGACACTCGGACTGGAAGCGAGAGTTACTTCCGCCGGCTTTATTGATTGGAATGGTAGTGGTTTTCACGCCAATGCCGGCGATGCTGCTGAATGCGATTCGGTATGTGCTTGAAAATGGCGCCGTCAACCAGATTGCTTATGGCATACCGTGGTCATGGAGTTGGACGGTTCAAGGCAAGCATCAAGCGGGGCTTGAGGTGCTGCGTATGTCATGGGTATGGGGGCCGCTTACGGCAGCAGTACTTATTATTGCCATGTTCAGGCAACCTGAACGCAGAACTTATTTGATTGGCGTTGCGCTACCTGTACTGATATTTGCTTTATTGATGACGCCCTACACCATGGGGCGGATCGATCCGGCCAGCGTGTCCAGACCTGGAATGTTTGCTAATTTCGCCTGGGCTATTTTATTGCCCATACTGCTGGCGCCTTTACTTGTAGCGCGCGGACGTGCGGTTCTTGCTGTCGGCATCGCATTTGTATGTGCCGGGATAGGTTTGGCTGGCGTGAATAAAGACGCCTTTCGCTCAGTTCGCGAGAAAGATCAAGTCGGCAACTTGTGGTCAGGCGCTGAGCATGGGCTGAAAAACATGGGTTCCGGTTTAGTTGAGCCCCAGCATGTCGACCGGCTCGAACGCATTAAGCGTTTTTTATCGAACCATCTAGCCCCCACAGAGACCTATCTGGATTTGACCGGCCGCAATGCGCAATATATGTACTTTGATCGTCCTCCTCCCATATCCACTACGGCACCCTATAACCTTGCGCCAATTCAACAGCAGCAAAGGGCTGTCGAGCAGCTAAACAAGGCGCGGCCTCGGATCGCGTTGCTCGAAGCGGACAGTATCCATCATGATGGCGGAGGAATGGCGCTACGCACGCATTTACTTTACCGGTTCGTGCTCAAACATTACGATGCAGAGCTTCATGACGGTTTTGTCTACGGTATTGCCAAGGATGCCGATTTACCCCGCACGGGCATTAGTTTTTCGCTAAGCCCACTCACCGATCAAAGCTGGGAGGCGGGTGTTCACCGTTCCGACAATGCTGTTGTTATCCGTGATTCCATGTCGGTGCGCTATTTACATGTTGGGGATGTCATTGTGTTACCGGACAAAAAGCCCCGGAACATCACCCGCGTTGGGGCGGAGCATAACGCCATCTGGTTTGACGGTGCGCGTTTTGTACCCAATGTAGCGAATAACCATCTTGAAATTCAAGTGGTTATTGATGCGTCTCGCAGGCAGCAGCTTTCGGCTCAATTAATGGATCACGTATTCGCTGTTGCGGATCTGCGTAAAATCCCCGTAGCATGGGGGCAGTCCGCGGATTCTTTGAGTGCAGTGATGAAACATGCTGTCGATTTGGATTTTTCTCAGGCCGAACGCCATGATCTCAAGTCGGAGAATAGTGTTTATCGAATTATGGGCAGCACTCCCTATTTTCAGTTGGATCTTGCCCGGCAGAGTTTTGCAGCGCAATCAATGGGGCTGTTGAAATTCGATTTATCTTGCGCGGGAGCCCCCCTCCAACAATTGCGTGTTTTTTGGTGGGGAGATGATATACAAGGCCCTGATCGAGCACAGTCTCTAATTTTTACCGGGGCTAACGGTACCGTGATTGTTCCTCTTGACGCCTATCCCGGTTGGCTTAGGTTAAAACAAGTTAAGGGCTTGCGTGTTGACTTGGAAACGCCAAGTGCTTGTCAGACGCTTTCCATTCAGAATGCATCGCTAAATCAGCGTGTTAATCTTTCGGAATAAACCATGATGACTCAGTTCCCCCTATTTCTTTCCTTGGTTATTACCACGCATAATCAAGCCGATCACATCCAAGCGTTGCTTATCGAAATCAACAGGACGCTGGATGAGCTCGTCTCGGATTATGAGATAATCATTGTCGACAACGCCTCGAATGACGACTCATTACTGCGTTTAAAAGCACTCACCGGCACGGAAGGATTGCCGAACTTGCAAGTGTACGCGCTGACTAAAGAGGTCGATGACGACACGGCCTCATGGGTTGGCTTAGAGAATGCCCTGGGTGATTTTGTTGCTGTCCTCGATCCGCTCAACGATGACGTCAATTTTTTACGCGACATGCTCGACGAAGCAGTCAGCGGAGCGGATGTCGTCTTCGCCCACAACAAGCAGAAACCGGCGCAGAGTTTCGCCTATCGTGCCGCTTACCTGTTATTTAACATGCTGTACCAATGGTTCAGCGGCATTCATCTGGCGACAGAAGCGCCACATTACCGTGTGTTGAGCAAGTGCGTGGTCAATTTCATTCTTCAGCATCCGCAGCCTGCCATCACCTATCGGCACCTCCCGGCAACAGGCGGTTTTTCCCGCGTTAATCTCAGCTATAGCGCTCGTCCCAAGCTCTCGCGCACCAAGCGACTGGGTGAAAGCGTCGACCGGGGCATGCGGCTGTTGGTTTCGACCACCCGCGCCCCGATGCGTCTGGTGACTTCACTTTCTTTATTTGGCGCCGTCGCCAACCTCGTGTATTCGGCTTACGTTGTTGCAGTCGCATTCTTAAAGGTTGATGTAGCACCCGGTTGGATCAGTCTTTCTTTGCAGCAATCCGGGATGTTTTTTCTGATCTCGTTGGTATTGTTGGTGTTGGGCGAGTACATCCTGAACATGGTCAGTCTGCAAAATGAGGGACCGCTCTACCATGTGGGGCAAGAGTTCACCAGCGCCCGAATGACCCGGCGCGAAAAGCTGAATGTCGAAGAATCCATACCTCAATCGCAAAAAGGTAGCGGTCATCTTGAGCGATCCGTTTGATGACAAAGACAGACTCGTCAGTTGATGCGGTCATTATCGGCGGCGGCTTTTACGGTACGGCGATTGCGATCTACCTGGCAAAGCAACGCGGCCTAAAGAAGATCGTGCTGGTGGAACGCGAGGCAGCGCTTCTTACCCGCGCCTCCTACAATAATCAAGCCCGCGTCCATAACGGCTATCATTACCCTCGCAGTTTTACCACCGCGTATCGCAGTCGCGTCAACCTGCCGCGCTTTGTGCAGCATTGGCCGGAGGCGGTGAAGCAGGATTTTACCAAGCTCTACGCTATCGCCCGGCGCAACTCCAAGGTGACGGCCAAACAGTTCGTACGCTTTTGCAAAGAAATCGGCGCAAAAATCGAACCGGCAGATACGCCGCTACGCCAACTATTTGAGCCGCGCCTGATCGAAGAGGTATTCATGGTCGAGGAGCACGCCTTCGACTCCAGCAAACTGGCGAGGTGGGCTGAAACTGAATTAACAGAATGCGGCATAGGGATACGCCTGGAAACTCACGTTACAGCAATTTCAAAAACGGCCGACGCATTGAAGGTTGTCGTGCAAAACAAGGATGGGAGTGAAGATGCCATTGTGAGCCGGTTAATATTCAATTGCACATACAGTGGACTCAACCAGTTGATCGGCGATTTTCCGGGTACGCATACCCCCCTCAAGCAAGAAATCACGGAGATGGCATTAATACAGGTTCCTCCGGTGCTTAAAGAGTTGGGGATTACGCTGATGGATGGCCCTTTCTTTTCAATGATGCCTTTTCCTGCGCGTGGGTTGCATACTCTCTCCCATGTGCGTTATACCCCTCATCTGCACTGGAATGACCAACGGGGCGTCGATCCATACCGGAAGCTGAGCGATTACGAACGCACTACCCGCGTGGATCGCATGGTCAGGGATGCCGCGCGGTATCTACCCGCCGTGTTGGATACCGAATATATTGACTCGTTATTTGAAGTGAAAACAGTTCTGATGAAAAACGAAGGCGACGACGGCCGCCCTATTTTGTTTGAAAAATATTCCGAATTGCAAGGGTGTTACTCAGTATTAGGAGGAAAAATTGACAATATTTACGATGTATTGGAGAAGCTGGATGCAGAAATATTCGTCTAAGCCGTTTTTGGAATATTTGTCGCTACTGGCCCTTTTTGGGGTGGGGGGGATCGTTTTGTACATAAGAAATCCAGACCCCTTTCTCAACCCGATTGTATATACAGAAGACGGTTATTGGCTTGGCTTAGCCTTTTCCAAAGGATGGTTGTATACGTTTTTCAATGCCAAGGAGGGTTATCTGGTATTAGGAAATCTCATTCTGCTCTGGATTGCCGAAACCGGTTCGAAGGCCTTATGCGGTAATCCATTGCTGTGCCTACCACAAAGCATAGGTGTTGTTTCTCTAGCATTTTATGCTTGCATCGCAACGTTTTCATTCGTAGTGACGCGGTATGTCGCTTCATTCGCAGAGCGGCTACTATTGTATGCCATGCTGCTTTTGTTGCCGCTGGGCGATTCAAGCAATGAGATTTTAGGTAGATTATCCAATGTTGGATACATGTTTGTGCTTGTTGCGGTGTTGTTAGTTAGTTATAGAGAAAGACTGAAAAGTACCGCCAGTGTTTACATTGCAGATATAGGGTTAATCATTTCTGCTGCAACGAATCCGGTTGTCGTTCCGCTCACAGCGATTTATCTTTCATGGCGGTTTTATCAATCAAGGGGCCGAGTATGGAGACGCGATTTAACTCTTTTCTTAGGACTATGTCTAGTCGCTATACTCATTGCCTATAGGATGTTCTCCCAACATCATTCAGAAATTACGGGCGTTCTTCATCTGGAAAATTTGATCGAGGTAGGCGTAGCGCGCGCCATTCTCTACCCTTTGATTTTTCCGTATTACACCGCTCTTTCTGATTTTAGCGCAATAATTTTGTTTTCTATTTGGCTAGTGTTTGTCATTCTGGCAATCAAACAATCAAACAATCAAACAAGCGTTTTTATTACATACAATCTGGTTGCATTGATTCTTTATTGGGTGATGACAATAGGGATGCGCCAAAGTTTAACGCAACAACTGGGCGGTTATCGCCATACATTCCCAGACCGGTATTTCATGGGCCTTAATGTCATAGTCATGGTTATTTCACTGGTTGGCGCATTTTCGATGCTAAGAAATACCAAATTAATGATGAAAATTGGAGCAGCATTGCTTTTAACAATGTTAGTTATATTGTATGCCACCAATATCCCATGGATTTTCGAAACCAACAAAACGCGTATGCCGCTTATATTGGGCTTAACTTTTGCCGATCAATTGTGTGAGAGTAGTAATATCTTAACAGGTACCAAGCCGGCGGATAAACTTGTCGTCGTGCCGATTTACACTGTAGGCTGGTCTATTTCTATTCCTGCGCCGATACTGCTGGCGGCCACGGAGAAATTGGATTGCCAGTCATTGAAGCCGTTGAATATCAACGACGCAAACTGGAATCATGGCGTGGCGCGTAGCGGGAACGGTCTCGTGCTGGCGTCTTACGTAGCCAGCCGTTTGTTACAGGTAGGGAAAGCTATCCGTTTTGCTGATGGTGAAATTAGACATATTAATCACGTGGAAACGGCTGGAAGATATATCAATGTATTTCTGGATGGGACTCCCATTGATGGAGAGCTGGTCGGATATCCACATAAAATTGAGGAGGTAGAATGAGTAGTGCACTGATCGGATATACGGGCTTCGTCGGCTCCACATTATTACAACAAGCTCGTTTCGAGTTCCTTTACCGCTCCACTAATATCGGTGAGATTGAGGGCAAATCTTTCGATACGGTGGTCTGTGCCGGAGCTCCCGCGCAAAAATGGATTGCGAATCGCGAACCCGAGGCGGATCGCGAAAAAATTGATGGCCTGATCGCCCACCTGAAAACGATCCAATGCCAAACCTTTATTTTAATCAGCACCGTGGATGTGTTCAAAAGTCCGATAGACGTTGATGAAGATACGCCGATTGATGAGTCAGGGCTTCACGCCTATGGCTTGCATCGCCGTCTGCTGGAAAAGTTCGTCGAAAATCACTTTCCCCGCCATTTAATTGTGCGTCTTCCAGGCTTGGTGGGACCAGGATTGCGCAAGAATGTCATCTTCGATTTCCTGAATGACAACAACCTCCATGCTATCGATAGCCGCGGTATTTTTCAGTTCTACCCGATGGTCAATCTCTGGTATGACATCCAAACGTCGCTTGATGCCGGGTTAAATTTGGTGCATCTGACAGCAGAACCGATCAGCGTGGCGGAGGTTTCGGCGCAAGGTTTCGGCAAGCCGTTTGAGCAAGCCCAGGCGAATGCTCCGGCTGTCTACGACATGCGAACTCGATATGCGCATATTTTCGGTGCTCCGGGCCGCTACCAGTACAGTTGCCGTGAAACCCTTCAGGCGGTTCGCGCTTATGCGCAATCGGAACCGCATACGCTTAAATCGGCACAAGGAACAAGCGCATGAGACTGGCTATTTCCAACATCGCCTGGGACACCTCTGAAGATGAAGAAGTCGCCAAGCTGTTAACCCGATACAGTGTGGATGCGATTGACATTGCGCCGGGGAAATATTTTCCCGAGCCTGCCAGGGCGACCGATGAAGACATTGCCGGCGTGAAGCATTGGTGGGCGGAGCGTGGCATCGAAGTGACTGGAATGCAAGCACTGCTATTCGGCACGGTTGGCTTGAATGTATTCGACTCGCCCGAAGTTCAAGAAACAATGCTGCTCCATCTTGCTGCCGTGTGCCGCATTGCTGCCGGCTTGGGCGCAAGCCGCCTGGTATTCGGCTCGCCGAAAAACCGTGACCGCAGTGGTTTAAGCGATGAGCAGGTTGGTGAGATTGCAATTCCCTTCTTTCGCCGGCTAGGCGACATTGCGCAATCACACGGTGTAATGGTTTGCTTGGAGCCTAACCCACCCTGTTATGGTGCCAACTTCATGACGACCAGTGCCGAAACTGCACGGGTAGTTGAACAAGTTGGGCACCGGTCGATACAAATGCAACTGGATACCGGCGCGCTTGCCATTAATGGTGAAGACCCCGCGACAGTTTTGCAAAATAGCTCGGCGTTGATAGGTCATATCCATGCCAGTGAACCGGATCTCGTGCCACTAGGCGATAGCAGCGCCGACCATGCTAAAGTTGCTGCGGCTCTGGCACACTATCTGCCTAATCATGTGGTTACCATTGAAATGCTGACAACCCAACATGAGCCGCATTTGGAGTCTATTGAGCGCGCGCTCGGCGTGGCTATTCGAAACTACCGTAATGAGCACAGCCTATGAAGTGGCTTATTTTGATTATCGGAATTGCCTCAAATGCTTCCGCAAGCGTTCTAGTCAAAATGGCAATGATGCCGCCGCGTAAGTTTCCTGCATTAGACGACTCAATAAGGTCGGTTATCTGCAACTGGCCATTTTGGCTCGGTTTGGCGCTTTATGGCGCGGCATTTCTGCTCTACGCCGCCGCTTTGGCACGCTTGCCGCTGAATGTGGCGCACCCTATACTCACCTCCGGCGCTGTCGCCTCCGTGGCGTTATGTTCATTGCTGATCTTTCGTGAGCCGTTTCACTGGACAACGATCGCGGGTATTCTGCTGGTTGTTGTCGGAGTGGGGCTCATCACAGTGCGTGTTTCTTAACAATAAACAATTAACTATTAACTATGAATCATCCCGATATTAATCCGGAAGTTGGCGCCAATTGGCAAGTGCCTGCCTTTGAAACAGTGCTATGGCTTGGCCGCCGGCATCCTTGGTGCGTTGTGATTCCGGTTATCAATGAAGGCGAGAGAATCAAGCATCTGCTCAGCAGGATGTCCGCTCTTAAGATTGATGGCTTCGCGGACATTATCATCGTTGACGGCGGCACGACGGATGGATCGCTAGCACTTGAGTGGCTTCAGGAGAATGGCGTGCGCGGCTTACTAGTCAAGACCGGGCCCGGCAAGTTAAGCGCTCAATTGCGCTGTGCTTATTCTTTTGCACTGCATCAGGGCTACGATGGCATTGTGACCATTGATGGCAATGACAAGGACGACCCGGAAGCGATACCTCGTTTTATTGATGCGCTAAAGCAAGGAGTGGATTTTGTTCAAGCCTCGCGCTTCATTCCAGGCGGTATTGCGGAAAATACGCCGAAGTCGCGCGATTTTGCCATTCGCTTCATTCATGCGCCGGTGTTGAGCCTGTTTTCCGGTTTTCATTGGACGGACACCACGCAAGGCTTCCGAGCTTATAGCCGTAGGATATTGCAGGATGCCGCAATTGCTCCCTTTCGCGAACTGTTCATGACTTACGAATTGTTAGCTTACCTTTCATACCGCGTCCCCAAACTGGGTTATCGTTGCCTTGAGTTGCCGACTATACGCCGTTATCCGAAAGGCGAGGTGCCTACCAAAATCAGCAGCGTCAAAGGAAATTTATCGGTGTTGGCCGTACTTTTCCGAGCGTGTTTGGGGCATTACAACCCCAGTGCGGCTAAGTCAGAGTAAAGCAGGGCAAAGACCGTTTTTCCGGTTGGGACAAATTTCGGTCCGCTCCATTTGACACCTGACTGTTGCGGCGTTCCAGCGCTTATACAGTCTGTGGCGCTGTAACGATCAATCTGCAAGTCCTTTGCTAAAGCTAGTGTGAGATGCGTATTAATACTGAACAGAATAATCGAGCCTCAATCATCATCGTCAACTGGAATGGCGAACAATTTCTTGAACGCTGCCTGACTGCATTGATGAAGCAGACGGTTAAGCCGCATGAGATCATTTTGCTTGATAATGCGAGTACCGACGGCTCCATCGGGATTGCCCAAAAATTTCCTCTTGTGCGAGTGATGGCGCTCGACCGGAATACCGGTTTCGCGCGCGGAAACAATTTAGCTATCGAAGCGGCTTCTACGGATTCGGAATGGATAGCATTGATCAATCCCGATGCCTTTGCCGAACCGAGTTGGTTGGAATCGCTGTTGGCGGCCGCGGACCGTAATCCTGAGTTCGATATATTCGCCGGCAAACTGGTCAATGCAACGAATCCAACCCTGCTGGATGGCGCGGGCGACGCTTATCATATAAGCGGCTTGGTATGGCGCATGGAGCACGGCTGTCCTGTGCCGGCTTCTGTGGACAACGAACGCGAAGTGTTTTCGCCCTGTGCGGCGGCGGCGCTTTATCGTCGTAGCGCTTTGGATCAAGTCGGCGGCTTCGATGAGGACTATTTTTGTTATGTGGAAGATGTCGATCTCGGCTTTCGTTTACGGCTCGCCGGTTACCGTTGCCTCTATGTACCGCAAGCCATAGCCCATCATATCGGCTCGGGCACCACAGGCGGGCAGCATAGCGATTTCGCGCTTTATCATGGACACCGCAATCTGGTCTGGACCTTCATTAAAGACATGCCGGGTATCTTATTTTGGTTGCTGCTGCCGTTGCATGTAGCGCTGAATATGATAAGCATCATCTGGTTTGCGTGGCGCGGGCATGGCAAAGTGGTTCTGCGCGCCAAGCGCGATGCGCTGTTGGGCTTGCCGCTTATGTGGCGCAAGCGTCAGCAGATTCAACAGGCTCGGGTTGCGTCAGTCAGTACGATTTGGCGGCAGCTGCATAAATTAACAGCCGTAAAAAGATGAGCCTAAAGCGAAGCGCTGTGCAAAAAAAACAGACGCCCACTGTCTTCAAAAAACTTTGCACGCGATCCCACCCTCGGCAATCCCATTCAACCGCTTTTTAGTCATTGCCCGAACTCCGCCGGCGCAACCGACTTACTAAACAGAAAAGCAGCCACTCATTAACAAACCGGAAACAGATGCCTTCCGTTTATCCCCACTAGGTCCAACATGCAAATTAAATCCTTAAGCTTCCGCTTGTTGGTTTCCGCCGGTCTGGTGCTGGCCGCATTCTTTGCGCTGGTTTCGGTGGTGCTTGAACAGGGTTTTCGCGAGAGCGCCGAACAGGCCTTAAAGGAAAAATTGCAGGTTCATGTGTATTCGCTGTTATCGGCTGCCGAGCTTAAAAACTCCGGCGAATTAATCATGCCGTCCAATCTCCCGGAGCCGCGCTTTGCAACGCCGGGCTCCGGACTTTACGGTTTTATCTATTTGGCTAAAAAAACTCCGGTCTGGCGTTCGCCGTCGGCTATCGGTCTTAATGTAATGCCGCCGCCCGAATTAAATCCCGGCACCCTGCAATTTATGTTAACCGAGCAAGGCCGTTACGCGCTGTATTATGCGGTCATTTGGAGAAATGTGGTCGGCGTAGAGCGCGAATACATTTTTACCGTGACCGAAGATGCCCAATTTGTCAGCAATCAAGTGGCGCGTTTTAGAGACACCTTAAGCGTTTGGCTGCTGGCGTTGGGCTTGGTTTTAATCTTTATTCAGCTGTCTTTATTGCGCTGGAGTTTAAAGCCTTTGCGGCGAGTGGTAAAAGATCTTGAGGCCATAGAAAAAGGCGGCAAAACCCATTTAGACGGCCATTATGCGACCGAGTTGGAAGGCCTGACCGGCAATCTTAACGTCTTCATCAACAGCGAGAGGGCGCATTTGGAACGTTACCGCAATGCCCTGGCGGATTTGGCGCACAGCCTGAAAACGCCGCTGTCGATATTACGCGGCTGCACCGAATCTTTCGGCGCGAATAAGGAGTTGGTGAAAGAACAGATTTCCCGCATGGATGAAATTGTGGAGTACCAATTACAGCGGGCAGCCGCGAAAGGCGAACATAAAACCGCCGGAACCGTCGATTTATCGATGATCGTCAAAAAAATAAGCGCTTCGCTAAGTAAAGTCTATATCGATAAAAACATCGTTTTCGATATAACGGTGCCGGAGCAAAGCCTGATCTGTTATGAAGAAGGCGACCTGTATGAAATAGCCGGAAACCTGATGGATAACGCCTGCAAATGGTGTCGGCACTCGGTCAAAATCAGCATTTCACCGGATCAACACAAAGGCCGGCGCAATTTTGCCCTGTTATTGGAGATTGAAGATGACGGACCGGGCATCCCTGCCGGTAAGCTGGCCGATATTTTAAAAAGAGGGGTTCGCGCCGATGAAAATATTCATGGCCACGGCATCGGCATGGCTGTTGTTTATGAATTGACCGGACTGCTGGGCGGGCTGCTGGAAGGCGGCAGCAGTGCAAGCTTGGGCGGCATGAAATGGAGCGTTTATCTGCCCTGACCGTTTGAGCTAAAAGTCCGCTTTGCGGCTATTGCTTAAAACAAGCCAATTTTGCCAATAAATAGTCCAAATCTTTTTCCGTATGCTCCGCCGATACCTGCAACCTGATTTCTTGTTCGCCCTGAGGCACAACCGGATAATTCAGGCCCGTGGCCAAAATATTATGAGCCAATAAATGCGCGACCAGCGCCGAGGTTTTTTCGCTATTTCTGAGCAAAATCGGCACGATAGGGTGTTGTCCCGGTAAGGTTTCAAAGCCCAGTTGCTCAAGTCCCGCTCGAAGACGGCTGCTAAACACGCGCAGTTTATCCAGCAAACGTAAGCCTTCATCACCGTTAACAATGTCTAATGCCGCACTTGCCGCTGCGGCTTCAGCCGGCGTGATCGGATTCGAGTAAATATAAGACGGCGAGGTTTCCCGTAGATAATCGATTACTGCCGAGCTGGACACCACGTAGCCGCCGTTAACGGCAAAGGCTTTGCCGAGCGTAGCCACTAATACATCCGCGTTGCCCTGAGTTTGTTCTTCGGTGCCCCGGCCGCTTTGCCCAAAAGCGCCAACACCGTGAGAATCGTCGACAAGGCTAATAATCCCCTGCTCATAGGCATCTTCATGGCGTTTACAACAAGCGTTGAGTGCACTGAGATCGACGTAATCGCCGCGCATGCTGAAAATCCCGTCGGTCACCACGCAAACGCGTTTGACCCGGCCTTTGTAAGCTTCAAGGATTTTTTCCAGGGCGCTAATATCGGCATGGGCGTAAATCTCTTTGTGTGCCGGTTGGGATAACTTTATCGCATTAATAATGCAGTTATGGTTCAGCGCATCGCTGACGATCAAGGTATCGGCGGAAATGAATTGAGGCAACACACCGGTCATCGTCGTATAAGCGGAGCTGAACAGCATCGCCGCTTCGCGCTTATGAAATGTTGCCAGCTTGTGTTCCAGTTCAATATGCGCTTGGTAAGTACCGCTGATAAAACGCACCGCTCCGGGTCCGGCGCCGAATTTTTCCGCAGCCTCGGCTTCGGCTTTAATCACCGCCGGGTGCTTCGCCAGTCCCAAGTAGGAATTGGAGTTCATGCGCAAAAAAGCCCTATCGCCGTAGCCTTCAAGAAAATACCGGGGACCGAAACCCTCAGCGCCGGCTTTGATGCCGGCAATGACTTTTTCGCGGCCTTTACCTAAACCCTGCCGGTGTAATTCGCTTACTTTAGCGGTCAACAGCGGTTCTAATTTTTTCAGTGACATAAACGCCTCCGTTTATCAGTTGAGCGTATATTTTCCAGCATATCCTTGACCATGGCCGCTAAATCGAATTGCGCTTGCCAGCCCCACTCGGCTTTGGCGGCGCTGTCGTTCATATGCCGGGGCCAGGAATCGGCTATTGCTTGCCGTAGCGGATCGACGCGGTAAGCGACGGTGAATTCGGGAATATGTTTTTGTATTTCCGCGGCTAACTGTTGCGGAGTAAAACTCATCGCCGTCACATTAAACGCGTTCCGGTGTTTTAGCTGCGCACTGTCCGCCGTCATCAACGTAAGAGCGGCATCGATGGCGTCGGGCATGTACATCATATCCAGTTGCGTATCGGCTCGAAGGAAACAGTCATAATGTTGCGATTCAACCGCCGCATAAAAAATATCCACCGCATAATCGGTGGTGCCGCCGCCCGGCTTGGTTTTGCTGGAGATTATGCCCGGATAGCGCAAGCCTCGTGCATCGACGCCGAAACGACGGTAATAATAATCGCACAGCAGTTCGCCTGAAACCTTGGTAATACCGTAAAGCGTGGTCGGCCGTTGGATAGTATCCTGCGGCGTATTCATCGACGGGGTTTCCGTGCCGAAAGCCGCTATCGAACTGGGAAAAAACAGCGCGCATCGATGCGTCCGGCAAATTTCCAGAACATTGATAAGACCGTTCATATTGACCTCCCAGGCCTGTTGCGGCTTTTGTTCGGCAACCGCGGACAGCAACGAGGCCAGATGGAAAATCGTATCGATATTATGGCTTTCTACGATGTGATTGAGCGCCGACCTATCGCGCACGTCCAGGCAAGCATAAAGCCCCGGCTCGGCCAAGGCCGGTTTTTTATCGGCGGCGAACACATTTTCGGCGCCGTATCGATCCCGCAAGGTTGTCGTCAATTCCGAGCCGATTTGCCCGGTGGCTCCTGTTACCAGTATTTTTTTCATCGCGACCTTGATTGTTTCACTAAGGGGGAATGGCTAAACAAGTTTTTCTTCGTCGGCTTTATTGAAGTCCAGTGTATTTTGAAGCGCGGCACTAAGCAAGACAGGAAACTTTTTCGATGCTTATGTGCGCTAAGATACAGACCGCTTTCGGCTTTAAGGTTATGTTATTTTTAAGTTTACGACGCAGCATCGAGATCGCTCGCCGCTAAACTGGGTTTCCTGTAATGGGAGTTTTTATTGTTAAATGCAACGTAAGGAGAATAGTTATGGCTTGGGATCAAATAGAAGGCAATTGGAAACAATTTAAAGGTAAAGTAAAAGAAGCGTGGGGCGATTTGACCGATGACGAAATCGAGCAAATCGCAGGTAAACGAGATGTGCTGATCGGTAAGATTCAGGAACGTTATGGCATGGGAAAAGATGAGGCGGAACGACGGATTAAAGATTTTGAAGATCGAATTCATTGATCATGGATGTATTTAATAGGGTAAAAAGAAAGACCGCCCTTTAAAAAATGAATCCGTCATGCGGAGTCGGGTTAGCACTAGCGTAACCCGACATTTACCGTTTAATGCTTGTCCCCGCTATCGTGTCGATAGCAGCGATTGATCTTAAAAACAACACATTCGGTAATCACAACAAAGGCCCTATTTTATGAATATGACCCAAAACGCAGCGTTAACGTTATTACTGGCTTTCTGTTTAGGCTCGACCGGCGTTACTGCTTACGCGGAAGGAAGCGCTAAAAGTTCCGTTTACAGCCCAAACGAAACCATTATGCATATTGAAAAAGCTAAAGTCGAAATCAGTCATAGCGATTTCATGCCGCCCAGCGAGCATTTAAAAGCGGCGCGGATATCTTCCGAGAAAGTAACGGGGAATTCGGATATCGTCAAAAAAGCCAATGCAAGCATCATTCAGGCACAAATTAAAGTAAACCGGTTTGATATAAAAGGCGCTAAAGAAGAGCTGGATAAGACACTGGAACTCTATAAGTCGCTAAAACCGGAATAGAAAAACAGGGATAAGCCGCTCTCAACTGCTTTGGTCTTATAGTCGATGAGCGGATGCCTCGCCGAACCCGTTTACATTAAATTCAGGCCCTCCCCGCCAAGTTTTCAACCGATACCGAGGGTCGGTTTTTATGAGCCCCGGCAATTTTAACCGAGTCAAAATCATCTATGTCCTCTCCAATCCGACGGCCGCTATTTCCCATGCATACCAATAGCTTCCTGACTCCGACGTGTGAACGATAGCTAACGTTGTAGGTAGAATAGGCATCATTGAGTGTAATGCCTAATGCGCAGTGAATTAATCTTGTCAGTCAGTATCTTTTGCGTAGCCTCATCCTCCGGCCAGCTGCCAACGACCTGCGTATCGTCGCCATCCAGTTTAATTTGAGCGTCTTCGTTTTCGGTAAAGACACTGACAATATCGCGATTATCGCCACGGCGGTAGACAACGTATTTCGGCGGTATTTTCCGCTTGCCGAGTAAAACGCCGTTCCAATCCGAGTAACATTGCTCACCGGAAACGAACCCACGCAAACTGTTAAACACATCGATCTGCTGGAATTGACGGTTTTCAATCGCCGCCTCATTACCATCGGCAATAACCAGGGGGATTTTCGCGGCGGCTCTAAATTGACCGAATAAATCAAATTCAGCTTTTTTTAACGGCGTCATGGAATGGTGATCGCCGACAATAACCAATAAACCGTTATTGAAAAAGCCGTTGTCTTGCAGCTGCCGATAAAACCGGCCTATCTGTTTGTCGGTATACATAATAGCTTCCGACTCGGATTTATGTTTATTTTCCGGGTTAATGTAGGGATGGTGGCTGCTGACGGTTTTTACAAAAATAAAAAAATTTCGGCTGCTATGTTGCCTCACTCTATCCAGAACTCTTAGGTAAAGAGCTTCATCCGGCGCGGCCTGAAAATGAAAGCGCTCCCACTTGTCATATTTGAACAGGAGTGAGATATTTGAGATATATACCGTGAGATAAATGAAATGAAACGGAATAAAACAGAACAAAACGAAACGTAAAAAATAAATTAAGTTTCACATAGCGAAAATAAGAAAACGTCAAAAAATACACGCTTAAATGACGTTCTAAAACCGAAAGAATATCGGTTTTAACTCCTCAAAAAGAGCGGGCTGCTTTTTGTCAGCTGCCCCAATTTATAGCGCTCATTGGGGGCGGTTCTCCTGGATTATCTCCAAACAAAAACCGGCTCTGCATCTATCTAAACCGGGTTCCACGATGCAAAATTAATCCCGACTTCAACCAAAACGGGAGACCGCTATGAATAACGACGATTTCAACGAACTGGCCGGACGCATCCAAGGACTAGGCGACTTTATTATGCATCTGACCGCAGAGCTTGAGACTAAGCAGCTTATTGATGGTGAACGCTTGAATCAAGGGGTTCGGGAGTTTGCCGCGAATCGCTGCTTTGAGGGTGATCATCTACAGGCAACGAAACGGACGCTGAACGAGATAGCGCAATTTCTGAACGATGCTCGTATGCGCCGCCAAGTACAGCAGCGCCAGCGGGGAAGCCGTAAATATCGATCATATTAAAAACCTCGATTTGTAGTATCAGCGCGCGATGATGTGGTTTAGAAACGAAAAATGTGCGATTTGTCGCACATTTTATATTTTGTAAATATACTAAGCAATTGATTTATTATAATTATTTAAATTCGACGGTTAATTTTTGTGCGACTGGTCGCACAAAATCGCTGTTTTGACGGTGAGCACCTGGAAGCCACCAAGCGCGCCTTGAGGAGTTGACGCGATTTCTAACCGAAGCCCGCCAGCGCCGCCAACAAGTCCAGCAAACCCAACGGTACGCACGGCGACGTCGCTATAATAGCTAAACTTCTACTCAAAGTGAGTTGGAAACGTTTCCAACTTACCGAGTTTAACTGCTGAAATCAAATCGTGCGTTATCACAATGATTAGATGGATGCTTGTACTTTGCGCGACAGGTCGCGCTTCTTTTCTGCACCGGTTGCATATATTTTATAGTTCTTTCATAAAAAAGTATAATTGAAACAATTTGTTGGCGAAAAATCGTTTGATAGGAATGTGCAATACGTTGCATATTCTTGCGCGACAATCGCGCTTCTTGTCCTTGATAGATGTTTCAAGCGCATTGATAAGACCGGCTAGAATATTTCTGCGACCGTCGCAGAAAGCACAGTGCCAGAGATAGCAAAAAGATGCGCTAGATCAATCAATTAAAGAGACGCCATCATTGAACGGCTTATATGAATCTGCGACCGTCGCAGAAAAATACGCAATTATCAAATGGTGCGTTATCGCACCATTTGAAACTTACTAATCCAACCAGTCGAACTTGATAAAACAAAGCAATGTTATAGCTGAAATCAAACCGCGCGTTAACGCGCGGTTTGATTGCTTAATGCTGATAAACAAATCCTGCGATGTCGCAGGATTTGAAATCTAACTAAATCAGACCGTGCGATGTCGCACGGTCTGAAACCGTTTTGCTGACCGTCAGCGTAAAAAACGATTATGGAAATAGCCATAAGTTACAAATGATAATAGATTTCAACAGCTTAATCGTAGTCCGTAAAGATGTAATCCGCTGACGCGTCAGCAATTATAAAAAAGTTATTCGAATTATCCAAATCGGCCAATTTGGCCGATTTGGTCTCCGACGGGTCGGAGATAAAGTAATGGCTTAAATCGCCTTAAATATCAGTAATAACAATAAATACAAATAGTTGCGCATAGGATAAAAATAAAAAAAATCCGACAGGTCGGAGATATTAAACACCCCAGCATTTCTCTAAACTGGCGACATGTCGCCAGTTTTTTGGCAACGTGTTGCCAATTATCTATAATCAAGTATTTGTATTCTATGATAATTATATTTTACTCTTGGCAACCGTTGCCCATTTCAGGTGGCGGCCGTCGCCAATAATAGGGGAAGCTTTAGTTGGTTCAAAAGTTGGTTTGAACCAACTTTTAAGTATCGTTTGATGTAAACGGTAAACGCAACTCAAAAACGGAAATCGTTTCTGATGTGAAAAAAATTAATACCAAGTAATACAAAGTGTTGTAGATATTCTGATGAAAAAAAACGGAAACGGTTTCCGAAAAATAAACCATTCACCTATTGACACCATCCCAATCCATGACCTAAGATTAACCCGCTTTCGCAAAAAACGAAAGACGGGATTGCAGTCCTGAAATGTCCTACGGCACAATGCCGCTCACGCGGTTTTTTTATGTGCAAAATTCAGCTCTGATTATGTCGGGCTGGGCGGAGCAGTCGCAAGACTGGCCGGTGCGTAGGTTCCGGTACTGCAACTTCGCTCAGTCCGGCACCCATGATTGCAGTCGTGTTGCCGGGTAATTAAACCTACAATACGGAGTCAATCATGACTACATCAGCCCAAAATCCAGCTATTCAAGCCAAAGCTGCCAGCCCCGTTTTAACTTTAGCCAATCCCCTCGTTATTACGCCTGAGCAATTTGTCTTTGCTCAAAATAATCAACTCAAAACCACGTCCTTAAAAGTCTCAGATGCGTTCGGCAAACTCCATAAAAATATTTTAAGCAAGATCGAAACGCTTGAATGTTCAGATGATTTTCGAGAGCTCAATTTTGAGCTGTCGTCCACGATGCAAAAAATCCCAAACGGCGGTGAAAAACAAAACCCCTACTACGAAATAACCAAAGACGGTTTTATGTTCTTGGTGATGGGTTTTACCGGCAAAAAAGCCGCCGCCGTTAAAGAGGCTTACATTGCCGCCTTCAACCGGATGCAGGATAAGCTTTTGCAACCCTACCCATCCCTGCAATTTATCCCTTTTAAACCGCAATCTGTTGAAAATGTGTTAAGCCTAGGTAGGCAGTTGATAACGCTTAAGGAAAGCAAGCGGTATGGCGAATGGGGGCCCGAGTTAAAGCGCCTGAATATTGATGAATCTATGGCTAAAAGGATGATGAATGCCGCGATGAGGTTTTCAGACCGGCCCGAGCTGAGCGTTTTGCTTAACGCGGTGCCTAATAAATCCATACTGTTTGAATTGCTGAGCTTGGAGGATGACGAGCTGATAGAGCTGAGCGAAGGCGGCGTGGTCTGCGGTTTAAGGCTAAGTGATATAGTCAATATGAATGTTCGGCAATTGCGCAAGGCTTTACAGGGCTTAGCCCCAGCTTGTCAGCGTGACCCCGTGCAAGAAATCCCCGTTGATGCCGTCAAGGAACCTAAACCGGGCGAATCCAACCCAACGCTAAAACTTCATCTTAAAATATTTGAGGCTCGCTTTCGGACGGTAAAAGGCTCTCTGGAAATGCTCACTGTCTTTGAACAGCCCAGCCTGAAAAGTGCCGAGTGCATGATAGAGGATTGCCAGCTACTGCTGAACGCGGCTTTAGAGTTGGGTCAAGCCTTTCCAGCGGGAGAATGATCATGACTGCTCTAATACCCCAAGAAACGAACTTCAAATCGGTTGAAGACGCGATAAATGAAGCTAGCATATCCTTTTACCGCCTCGAAAAACTAGCAAGTTCCGCGATCGTCCTAAACGAATTTAATGACGGCACCTTCAAAGACGGCCCGTACAAGCAAGATTGTCTCTATTACCAGCTCGAAACCATCCGCAATATTGCCAAGCAATGCGAAACTTTTTTCGAGGACTTGGCTTGCGATTTTGGCAGTAACATCGATACCAAGCTTAAAGCGCTGGAAGGCGGGCCAGCTTCCGAAGCGGAGCTATTGGCCGCGTATCGCGCGTCATCGAAAGAAGATCAGGACTTTATCTTGGTGTCCTCGCATTTCTATGCCCGAAAAGGCTGGTCGAAAACCATGCGCGGCTATTTGTCCAAGCTGGCTAAGTTATGCGCGGCCGAGACTCCAGAACGGGCCGCGCCAATCGCCCAGCTGTTGCCGGAAAACTGTGCTCAATCTGTCCTGGCTGGCGGTGCTGGCCTTAACCAACCTCAACCAACGCGATAGAACGGTTAAAGGGTGAAACGGCGCACTGACAAAAAAACAGCATCTCAGCCGTTTTTAGAACGTAACCCGGCTCTGACTATCTAAAAATTCGTTTCGCTGGTGGTGCGGCTTCATAAATGCTTTATGGGGTCGTACCGCAGGCAATGGCGAACTGATTTTCAGCCGGTAACCACTCCAGCCCATCCGGGGCGATAGCGTTGGCTATGGGGGTAGTGAGCTAACTGGCTACCGTCCTCGCGGCTTCTTCCGAAGCCATTCGGATGCCTCCGAACATGTTCGGATGAAAAAATGGACCATCCTTAATTTATAGCGAAGTGTCCATGAATCTCGAATCCTTGCGCGATATAGATCGTTCTGTTTGGCCTGAGTTGATTAAAAACCTTGCCGAGTTTATTGGCGATGCCGCCGCTTTGAATCTGTTTGTTCGCTTTGCTGGACGGCATTTAGTCGTGCCCAAAACAGCCATATCCGGTCATGTGATTGAGCAGACCATTGGTCGGTGCGGGTTCGTGCGGCTGGTAAAGCACTATGGTGGCGAAACTCTAAAAATTCCCGCTGGGCATAGCCTACTGATCCAAGACCGGAACCTTAAAATTGCTCATGATCATTATAGAGACAGGGTGAAGATATGCGATTTAGTGGCCAAATATCATTTATCCGATCGACAGATTTCCAAGATCGTGAATACCACCAAGCTATAGGCCCGTTGCCGCCTGATGGCATTTAGCGGGCAAAGCCTTCACTCAACCTTATTTCCCAAGGAAAAAACATGAATAACCCAAACCCTGTTGAGTTTTTACAATCCCAAAAAGCTGTTATTGATGAAAACATTCAACAACTGTCTAAACGCTGTGCAATCCTTCGCAGCAGAAGAGAGGAACTGTTAGCGGAAAAAGAAGCTTTATTAAACACACATGTAACGGTCGATGATTTTATCGGCTGCATGGTAGGCTCCATACGAAAAAAGAAAGAATTCTACGCGAATCAACTCATGCAAGCACTAGGCTCATATAGCAATAAAGATTTCCTGGAACATCCGACATACGAAAAAATGACCAATGAAAAAATCTTATCGAGCGCGGCGGGGATCGTATTATCGAACCAGCACTATCCAGGGGAAACTACCCTGGATAGCATTTTCTACATGCTCAATGATCTTATTGCCGATGGTGTAGAGAAAACCTTAAAAGAACAACTTAGGCCTGGAAAAAGAAGAGCAAAATCGTTTGATACCGGCAAGCCTATGGAAGAGATAGCAACTAGACTCACTGAAATAGACGGCGAAGTTGACAAAATCGATGAAGAAGTAGACGAGCTTATCAGAGGCGCGGGCTTGTTCGGCGCGGAAATATAGCCGCTACAGCGACATATTTTATTTTCTCTGATTGAAAGATCAGGTATTCCGGCAATAAGTGTCATTGACTATATGCCGGACATTTTAAAAACGAAAAGAGGTCATCTCCAATGAATCAAGCCGGAAATGGGTTAGAGATTTTTAAATCAGGTCGGCATGTTGCCGCCAATGGACAGGCTTATGATTTTTCGGAAGCCGATGTTTTAGCAACGGCTAAGGCTTATAACCCGAAATTACACGCCGCGCCTTTGGTTGTGGGTCATCCGGCTATGGATGATCCCGCTTATGGTTGGACGCAATCGTTAGCTTTTGCTGAACATAAACTGCTGGCGTTTCCGGTCGATGTCGATCCCGCCTTTGCTGAGTTGGTGAATGCAAGGCGTTACGCCAATATATCGGCGTCGTTTTATGCGCCCAATAGCCCTGTCAATCCAGTTCCGGGTGTCTATTATCTTCGGCATGTCGGCTTTTTGGGGGCGCATCCACCCGCTGTACAGGGGCTGAAAAGCCCATCTTTTGCCAGTGGCGAATCCTTGAGGGACATAATCAGCATTGAGTTTAGTGAAGCCTGGTCTTTATCTGGGCAAGGTAATGATGTCGATATTGCCCTGCGGGCTCGAATGTACAAGGACAAAATGGAAGGGCTGAATATTCATCTTAGCTTTGCCGAAGCGGTTGATGCGGTGACCTCGGGTGAAGATAGAATCGAATTTGGCCAAGCTGTGCCTAATAACATGAGTGATCGTGACATTGCCCGGCGAGCAAACGCCTACATGCAAGAAATGGCTGCTAAAGGCCACCATATCAGTGTTGCAAAGGCTGTGGATACTGTGGCGGGTAGACGGTAATTTGCCCCGTACATTATTGAACTAGGAAGACATTAATGAACATTCGGCATGTAATTGAGTATGTTATGGTTATGTAAAATCACTTAAGCACTTGAGCTTAGGTAGTGCTACGTAAGTAATTGCACATATCGCAATTATCTTTCCTATAGCGCAATTCGAAATATGCGCAAATATCTCACAAATTCTAGTTCAAATATCTCACGCGGCATCACATATTCAGGCTGATCGTGTCCTTCAATATAATCGAAACCGATGCTTTGAGCCCAGTTTCCGGTGTTGCCGAAGTCAAGATCGGCGCTTGTTAAAAACTCGGTTTGATAACCTTGTTTTTTAAGAAGTACGGGCAAGGAATTTTGAATATTAAAAAAGCTATGGAAGGAGACGCCGCCATCGTCTGCGTAACTGGAGGGCGGATAGACCGGTTGCAGGCCGGTCAATAAGGCAATTTCGCCATCTTCGGTAATGAAGCCATTGGCGTAAAAGTTTTTGAAGGCTTGGTTATGACTGGCGATTAAGTCAAGATTCGGCGTCCAGTTATTGATCCCGGAAAAATAGCGGCTGTGATAGGCGGAAAGCGACTCCACCATTAAAACGATAATATTTTTGCTTTCCGCATTTTCGGCCTGACAATGCAGTTCTTCATTGAAACTAAAAGACTTTAAGAAATTGTCGCTGTAGGCGGATGACTCCGACAGGATGATTAAATTGTAGTCGATGATATTTTTGTAAATCCATGAATGCGCGTATTTATGATCGTCCGAAAAGTTTGCTGCCAATGGCAAACCGGCAATGATAAATACCGGCAGCTTTGGATAACGCTGTTCGCTTATTTTGTATCTGCTCACAGCGAATGCAATGGAAGGCGCAAGGATGACAGCAATAATGATAAAAATACTAAGATCATTTAATCGGTATATTTGTTGAATATACCGATAGGAGTAATCCGCATACTTGACGGCGTCCCCTATGGTCAGATGGGTATTGAAATTAACGATGACGACATAATCGATAATATAAACGGCAAACAGTATAAAGGCCGACAATCTTAACACCGCCGTCGGCAGTCGATTGATCCGCGGTAAAAATGACCAATAAAGCAATAATAACAGCCCGCAATAAAATTTAGCGTCATTGGCTAAAACCTGGCTAAAACCCAATAGCCGGGTTCCCGTGTAATGATAAATAAAGCTGTCGACATACAGACATTTTAATAACAGCGGAGCGACAAGCAGCAGGGCTAATTTAATCATGTTCGGGAAAAGGTTTGGTTTAATCGTTAAATGTAAGTGCAATAACTCAGGCGTAGGTACGAATTTCTCAATACCATCGGTGCCCCGGCTATAGAGAGCCCGGAATTGGGCATGTCGATTTCGTTATGGAAACAGAATTTTATGCAAAAATGGAGGCGCCCGCCCATCGAGTTCTTATCCCGAACTCAGGTTAAACGAGGCTTTGTAATTGTTTTTTCATTTGAACCGCGGCCATCGTATAGCCGCCATCCGAGCCGTCGATAAAATGAATGTGTTTGTTGGCGGTAGGGGATAAAACAACACATGTCATTAACGCTTCCTTTGAAACATGCATACCGTAACTGATAAGGCCTTGTTTTTTTAAGTCCTCTAAAACAGTTTTTATCCGCTCAATTTGCTGTGGCGTGCAATCTAAAACCATTCTTAAAGTCTCGTCGAATTTTTTGAAATCCGAATTGAGCTTCAGTTCTTCTTTATAGTTGACGGGAATAAAGTTTCCGATTCTAAAACCATATTTAAGGCTTAAATTGGAAATGGTTGCATAGAGGAATGTTGTCAGCCACGTCAGAAAGTAAGGAAGCGTTTTAGTTTTTAATTGGCTTTCATAGTCATTATGAGCGGCCGGAATCGGCCAGTTTAAATTTTCAGTAGTGACCGGGCTTGCGGTATTAAAGTCATCATTCAAAATAGCGGCAAATTGGCTTAAGACTTCCTGAATGGCTGCTTCCGGTTTTTTTCCGGAAAGCGGTTTGCATAAAAGCGTAAGAATCTCGCCGTGAACGGACTTTAAGGGTTTCAGGCGACAAGACAATCCTTGTAAATGCGCGTCCGTTGTCCCCTCCGAGGCCTCTAAAAGCTGAACCCTCGGGTCTTTTAATTTAATTAAATTTTCCGCAAAAGAAAGCGCTCCGCCTTTAAATTGAGCCAAGAAATTGCCCGGACTCAGTTCATACTTCGCCACTTTAAATTCCTGGCCTAATTCTTTAAGCGTCGATATTTCAACATATCCGATACGAAGCTCTAAATGAAATTGCTTTTGAGCCAGACGCTTGAGCTTTAATAATTCCTCAAGCAATAAAGGCAACACCGCATTG
>Ga0265327_10001447_pt1 | contig 29880 bp, 19 predicted proteins | sample 41621metaG_FD_202089 | JGI IMG/M metagenome (GOLD analysis project Ga0265327, IMG submission 202089) | Rhizosphere microbial communities from Carex aquatilis grown in University of Washington, Seatle, WA, United States - 4-16-21 metaG | ecosystem: Host-associated > Plants > Roots > Rhizosphere...
CGGCGAAGTATAAGTCAAACGCGCCTGGCAATTGCCGCCAACATTCAAATGCTGGCCGCTGGCGCAGAGAAGTATAACGCGAATTTCACCGGCCTTCTTGGACGTCGGCAATGAATTCACATCGAACGAAAACGTGTTGTTCGCCCCCAGCGTACCCACATAGCTCACCGCGTCGTAATCGCTGCCGCCTTCCGGGTCCACATAAGCCACCACGCCATAGATTGGCTGGTTGGAGGTATATTTGCCGGTGATTTTCAAACGGCCCGGTTCCATCGTGTATTCACAATTCGTCACGGAACATTGCCACGATTCATTCAGTCCCTTGTCCACGCGGGAGAAAAGCGGATTGGAAGCCAGTCGCAACACATGGGCCATCGTAATGAACGAGCCTTGGCCATCACCGCGCAACTCCTCGTGCAAATGCCGGTTGCCATCACCCATGAGCGCATGGCCGCGTGCCCTGACATCCGCCGGTGTCTCGGCATTGTGCGGCAGGCCAAAACAATGGCCCAACTCATGCGCGGTGCCGCCAATGAAAATGCTCTCATACCGGCCAAAACTAACATGGCCATACTGATGATCGTGCACCCAGCGATTGGTGGTTGGCAGAAATTGCGTATCCAGAATGTCCGAATCAAATTGCCAGCAGAAACCGCTCCGGCAATCGCCCATGCCGCAATACGGGCTGTTGTGTGATGTATTTGTGCCGTCGTAATTTCCCAGCCTCGTAAACACGACCACGTGATTCGTCCGCAGGTTGATTCCTTCCTCCACCAACACTTTCCGGACGTCGCGGCGAATTTCATCCGCCGACTTGGCTTCAGAATATTCAGCGGCAGGATGCGAACCTTTAACGAGGTGGATGACTAACTTGCCTTGCGCGTCCTTGTCCAAGGGAATTCCCTCGGACGCCAGCCCGTAATAACGAAATTGTTCCGCGTAAAAATGAGAAATATCGTCCAGCACACGCCCGAGCCGCTCCTGATAATCCGGGGCCGGCGTGCGGTCTGACGGGCAATAATACGCCACGTGCAATACCCGGTGATTTTTCGGCGCGTCCGCCTGATACTCGGCGAGAATTTGTTTTGCGGTGGTCACCCGCGGATCTTCAGCGGGAGGCGCAACAGGTTCAGCCATTGCGGTTTTTACGACCAGGCACAAAGCCGGGACAATCATTGCCATCAATCGGAATTTCATAAACTCCCGCAAAATTTAGAGGCAACCATCGACCGGAACAAGCCTCCAGCATGAAATCTTTAAAGCCTCGTTACCAAAACCAGTGCAAAACCGTCTTTGAATGAACACAAATGGCTTTTCACCCGTCTTTAATAATCAATTGGGTAATGGAACCCAAACGTATATCCGACGCTTCTAACCCAAATTGGGTATGTTTTAAAAATATAATTTGTCTATCCTTTGACCGTTAAATACAAACACATCCCCGCATCATCACCCATACACGAATGAACTATCGCACCTTAGCCTTTGCCCTGAGCCTGGCCGTGCCGGTTTTCACCGGCTGCCAATCGCTCGAACAAAACCTTCGGGGAACCAATAATCCGCCCTCCGGATTCACGGCCTTATTTGACGGCACCGACCTTTCCGGTTGGTGGGGTGCCACCACCGAGAACCCACGGGTGTACATGGCGATGGCCCCAGATGAGTTCAAGCAAAAGCACGACGCCAGCCTCGATGACATCCGCCAGCACTGGTCGGTTCAGAATGGCGAACTCGTCAATGACGGCAAAGGGCTGTATTTGACCACGGAAAAATATTACGGCGACTTTGAATTGCTCGTGGATTACAAGACCGTGCCCCTGGCCGATAGCGGCATTTATCTGCGGGGTTGCCCCCAGGTGCAAATCTGGGACTCCACGGAAAAAGACAAATTCTCCCTCGGCGCGGACAAGGGCTCCGGCGCCTTGTGGAACAACTCCCCCGGTGCGCCCGGCAAGGACCCGCTTGTGAAGGCGGATAAGCCCTTCGGCGAATGGAACCACGTGCGTGTAGTCATGGCCGGTTCCCGTGTATGGGTCTGGCTGAACGGCCAGCAGACCGTGAATGGCGCAACCATGGAAAATTATTATAACCGCAAAACCGCCGTGCCGCCGCGCGGCCCCATCCAATTGCAAACCCATGGCGGCGAAATCCGCTGGCGCAATTTGTTCATCCGCGAAATCGGCAGCGACGAGGCCAACCATCTACTGCGCGGCACCGACCCGGCGGGCTTCAAATCCGTGTTCAATGGCAAAAACTTTGATGGTTGGGCTGGTCCGCTGGATTGTTGCGCGATCACCAATGGCACCATCGTTTGGCAACAGCACAAAGGCGGCACGATTTATACCAAGGAATCATTCACCAACTTCATTGCCCGTGTTGAGTTCAACCTGCCGCCCGGCGGCAACAACGGCCTGGCCATCCGCTATCCCGGCAATGGCGATACCGCCTATGTGGGCATGTGCGAATGCCAGGTGCTAGATGATAATTATGAAAAAAACACCGGCGATAAGATTGACCCCCGCCAAGCCCATGGCTCGGCCTATGGCATGGTGGCAGCCCAGCGCGGTTATCAGCATCCCATCCGGGAGTGGAACTACGAGGAAGTCACCGTGGTGGACCATAAAATAAAGGTCGAACTCAACGGCACAGTCATCCTGGATTGCGACCTTAGCAACGTGACCGACTTCATGCATAACAGCGCGCATCCCGGCAAAGACCGCACTTCTGGCTTCTTTGGTTTTGCCGGCCACAACGACCCCGTAATGTTCCGAAACATCTCCATCAAACCGCTCGACTGATTTTTATCATGAATCATTCCCGACCTTTTTCGCGCCGGTCATTTCTCAAGACCGCCGGTGCCGCCGCCCTGGCCGCGCCCTTTATCTCGCAACGGCTGCTCGCGGAACCCGCCAACCGCACCGTACGGCATGCCAGCTTTGGCACCGGCGGCATGGCCTGGGCCGACCTGACCCAAATCGCCAACTGCCCGAATGTAGAAATCGTGGCGGTCTGTGACGTGGACCTGAACCGCACAGCAGAAGCCCGGAAACGTTTTCCGAACGCCAAGGTTTACCAGGACTGGCGCGAGTTGCTGGACAAGGAAGCCAAGAATATTGATTCCGTAAACGTCTCCACGCCGGACCACATGCACGCGCCGATTGGCGTCAGCGCCATGCAACTCGGCAAACATGTTTACGGTCAAAAACCGCTCGCCCATGAAATTCATGAGGTGCGCCGCATGACCGAGATTGCCCATGAGAAGAAACTTGTGACGCAAATGGGCATCCAGATTCATTCCTCGGTTTATTATCGCATGGCGGTGCAGATTGTTCACGACGGCGTCATCGGCAAGGTGAAGGAAGTCCATTCGTGGTGCCCGAAATCATGGGGTGACACGTCCGATAAACCGGACAAGACCGATCCCGTGCCGGCAGAGTTTGACTGGAACCTCTGGCTCGGCGTGTGTGCTGAACGTCCATTCATTGGCAGTGCTTATTACCATCCGGCCAACTGGCGTAAACGCCTGGACTTCGGTACCGGCACACTCGGCGACATGGGCTGCCATATTTTCGACCCCGTGTTTGAAGCGATTGGCCTGACGACCGCCGTTTCCGTCCGGTCAGAAGGCCCGGCACCCAATCAATGGAACTGGGCGTTGAACGGCAAGGTTCAGTATCAATTCGCCGGCACAGAACGAACCGCAGGCAAGATTTTACCGGCCACTTGGTATGATGGCACATCCAAGCCATCGCCGGAAGTAGTCGCCTTGCTGGAAGGCAATGACCGGCCAGATACGGGTTCCATCATCATTGGCACGGAAGGCGTGTTGCTGGTGCCGCATGATGAAAATCCGCCGTCGCTCTTTCCTTCCGCCAAGTTCAAGGATTTCAAACTGCCGCACGTCAAAGGGGCCAACCACTGGGGCCAGTTTGTGGATGCGTGCCGGGGCGAAGGCAAAACCACCGCTGACTTTTCCTACGCCGGCCCGCTCACGGAGGCCATCCTGTTGGGCGACATCGCCTCACGCTTCCCGCAAACGACGCTGGAATGGAACGCGCACAAAATGAAGTTTAACCTTCACGAGGCGAACCAATACGTTCAGCGCGAATACCGCAAGGGCTGGTCCATCAAAGGCCTGTCGTAAACCAGCCGATCATTCCATAGTTTCACGCCAGCCGTCGGCTCAACCAACCGACGGCTGTTCCGTTTTGGTTTTCGGTGGATGGAAAAATAATGCCAGCGCCACGGCTGCCGCCGCCGCGCAGAACATCGGTATCAGAAACAGGTGATGGAAATCTATCACCTTCGTTGTGGGATCTGTAAACTTCGTTTGCAGGAGCCAGGGGCAGATGCTGTTGGCCAGCAATACACCGGTGCCGAGAATCATCACGTTGAATAAACCCTGCGCACTGGCGCGGGCATCCTTCGGGAAATAGGCGTCCACAAAAATGTAAACCGTGGCAAAGAAAAATGCGTAACAAATGCCGTGCAAAATCTGCACCAGAATGATGACCGCCTGTTGCTGCGGGAAAAATGCATACAATGCGAACCGCACCACGTGGCCGCAAATGCCCACTATCATGGTTGTCCGCCAACCCAGACGCTTTAAAGTTGCCCCCAGGATGAACATGGTCGACATTTCCGCCACCTGGCCAATGCTCATCACGGGCATAACCCAATTACTGCCAATGCCCACGCCACCGCCTGCTTGAGGCGTGGTGAGAAACCAACTCGTCCAGTTGAAGTAACAGTTATGGACGAACGAGTCCACCAGCGTCACCAGCCACAAGACCAGCACAAAGGGATGTTTCAATAACTTCAATGCCTCGACCCATGCCAGTTTTTCCGCCCCCTGCCCTGCCTGCTTCGGCGGCGTGTGCGGCAGCACCAAGCTGAAAGCTGCCAGGAGCAACGAGGCAATGCCAGACACGACGTACGTATAGCGCGTGGCGGCTTTCATGGCATCACCTGTCAATGGGGAACTCAACACCGCAACCAGCCAGTCTTTTAAACCAACCGCGTGAGCCGCGTCCACCTTGGCCCAGTCCACGAATATGAACGTAAATGGCCAAGCCGCCAGCACCCAGCCCAGCGTGCCGCCCATGCGCACCAGTCCAAATTCCTTCTGGGAATCCTTCATGTTCGCAAAGGCGATGGAGTTGACAATGGAAAGGGTTGGCACATAAAACAGGCAGTGCACCATCATCAAGCCAAAGAACGGCCAGAATGACTTGGTAAACGCCAGCGCCACCATGGCCAGGCCGCCAATGAGCTGGCTGAAGCCGAGAAACTTTTCCGCCGCAAAATTCCGGTCCACGTATTGATTGCTGAAAAACATGCCCACGATGGCCGCAATCGGAAATGCATTCAGAATCAATGATTGTTGCGCGGGCGAGAAACCAAGGCTCGGCAAATAACCAAAAATGAGCGGCAGCCACGCGCCCCAGATAAAAAACTCCAGCACCATCATGATGAAAAGTTTGAACCGATGCGTATTGCTCATAGTCGTTGGCTTGATTGTTTAGGATTTCAGAAATTCAAAACTTAAAGCGTCACCACGGCGCGGGTTCGCGCGGATTTTTCCTCCGCCTCGCAAATCTCCAGTGCCGTTACGCCATCATGGGCCGACACTACTTGCGGCGCACGGCCTTGGGCCACGCAATCAATCATGTAACGCACTTCGGCCCCATAACCGTCCGGGCCCTCCAGTTTCACGATTCGCGGCGGCTGGCCGGTTTCGGCAACCGTCAACGCGTCTGCGCCGCGTGCCAGATCATAATCCAGGGTTGCCCGCTCGCAGTAAAGCGTGTAGCTCATGTTAAATCCCTGGGTAAGAATCCAGCCGCCTTCGGCGTACACCGCCGGACCGTCAGGCCAGTGGTATTGCGTGACCACGTGGTCGTAGGAGCCATCCGCCGCAGCTACACCGGAGGAAAACACACTGTGCGGCCGTCCGAACAGGTAATTTACAAAATCCACATCATGGATGTGCAGGTCAAAAAGCGCGCCGCCCGAGTCATCCCCCGCATACGAACCCGGCTTGCACCACGCCGGTTTTTCCGAGACCCGCCGGAATCGGGCCGCTAAAACTTTACCGTAGGTTTGCTCATCCACGACTTGTTTGAGCCAGGCCCAACCCGGCCAAAAACGCATGCACATCGCGGGCATCAAAATGCCCCGAGAACTGGCAGCCACACCCGCTATTTCGCGCGCAACGGCGGAAGTCCGCGCCAGCGGTTTCTCGCAAAACACATGCTTCCCCGCCCGCAACGCCGCCATCGCCTGACCGGGATGTGCCAGGGTTGGCGTGCAGATGTCCACCAGTTCAATTTCCGGGTCAGCGAGCAACTCGTTGAAATCACGAAAAACTTTAACGCCCTGTCCGAGGTTAATGTCATCGGACTTTTTAATATTTCCAGCCACACCGGCAAGGATGCCGTTCACCGGCAGCCGGCTCTGGCCGCACACCGCCACTACGCGAGCCAACGGGTGATCGAGATACGCGCGCAGATGGGTCACGCCCATGAAACCAAGGCCCACCACGGCCACGTTTACCCGTTTGCCAGCGGTTTGAGCGGTAGGTGTTTCAGCCATGAAAATTTATCCTCAATTTATCCGTTAAGTTTTTGAAAGAGTTCACGGGCGGTGCAGACGTCTGCCACACGCTGGTTGCCCGCCTCGCGTTCGATTACAAAATTGCCGCCGTATTTCATGTCTTTGAGGGTCTCAAAAAACATTGGCCAGTTCACCTGCCCTTTGCCCAGGGGCATTTCCTCACCCCAAATACCGGGCGTCGCAGTCCGATTGGCGTCCTTGAGATGAACCTGGCGAATCCATGGGCCAAGCGTGCGCAAGGCTGCAATCGGATCGCCCTTGTCATAGAGCAGCATGTTTGCGGGATCGAAATTGACGCCCACATTGGCACAGGCAAGCTTCTTCAGTAAAGCCGCCAGCGCCGAAGCCGTTTCCTGGCCGGTCTCCAAACCAAGTTGAATCTTCGCGTCCACAAACAGCTTGGCCACTGCTTGCAACCGTTGAATCATTTTTGAAAATGCCGGGTCATGCTCATCATGCGGTAAAAAACCGGCGTGAAAGGTAACCAGTTTTAAATTCAATTGAGCGGCCAATGCCACCGTGGCTTGGATGTTTCGCAGGTTTTGTTCCCAAGTGGCGTCCGGCGCAATGCCCCCGGTGAGTCGAATGGTTTCCAGCGAGGTGTAATCTTCCCCGACGCAGCCGAACATGCCGGAAACGATGGCACAGCCCGCTGCCCGCAGCACTGTGGCGGCATTGTTCCATTCAGACGGCTTTTCGCGCAACGGGTCAAGTGCCAGTTGAACCCGACTCACTCCGGTCGCATGAAGCTTTGCGGCAAGGTCATGGGAATCGGTTGGTTGCAGCGACCAACTGCAAACCGCCAGCCGCTCCGAGGAAATGTTAGAACTCATGAAAACGTGAAATGTTTTCAACAATCGCCGCGCCCTATCAAGGCAAAAATGCGTTTAGAAAACTTTTTAATCATGCGTGACCGGCTTGCCTTCATCGTCCGTGGACAGCCCCTTGGCCTTCAGAATGTTTACGGTCACATCGTTTCGTTCCGACGTGCCCGGTGTGCTGCGCCCGTCAGCGACGTATTTCTCCAGCAATTTGGTCAACTGCGCGACAATCTCCGGATGCTGCTGATATTCGTTGGTACGCTCGCCAATATCCTTGTCCATGTCATAAAGCTGAACGGACGGAAGGCTCTTGGCTTCCTTGCTGCCGGGTTTGGGCACGCTCCAACCGCCTGAGTCAGGACATAGCTCAAGCTTCCAGCGGCCCTGACGAATGGCAAACGAGCCATTGATGGAATGGAACACTACCGCTTCGCGCAATGGCCCGGTATCAGTGCCAAGCATCGCCGGCAGGAGGCTGACACTGTCTTCGCCGCTGTTAGGCGGAAGCTTTGCACCAAGGATATCCGCGCACGTAGCCATCAAATCCACCAGGCTGACGATTTGGCCGGAGGTCGAAGCCGGCTTTACGTGGCCCGGCCAGCGCACCACCAACGGAATCCGATGGCCGCCATCCCAGATGTCTGCCTTGTAACCGCGCCGATCCGCGCTCGCAAAATGTCCCAGCTCTTCCAGTTTGGCGACGCCGATGTACGGCGCGCAGCCATTGTCGCTGGCCAGCATCACCACGGTGTTGCTGGCTTGCCCGCTGGCATCAAGCGCCGCCAGCACTTCGCCAATGGCCCAGTCGGTCTCCATCACATAATCGCCATAAGGCCCAACGCTGCTCTTGCCTTGCCATTCCTTGGAAGGCACCAAGGGTGTGTGCGGCGAGTTCAGGGGCAGATAGAGAAAGAACGGCTGCCGGGCAGCGACATTTTTGGCGATATAGCTTTTGGCGTGGTTCACGAGCTCGGGCAAAACATCCGCCGCCTCAAAATCCGGCGCGGCAAGACCGGTACGTCCCCACTTCTTGGTCACTGTCGGAATTTGTGTGAAATGGTCGTTCTCAATGAATGCGAAGGGCGGCATATCCAGGGAAGCACTGATGCCAAAAAAGTAATCGAACCCGCGCGTGGTCGGCCCATCCTGCATGGGCTTCGACAGGTCGCGATTCGTGCCCTTGCCATTAAACGTCATGCCCAGATGCCATTTACCAATGCACGCCGTCTGGTAGCCATGCTGTTTCAACAATTCCGGCACGGTAAAGCGGTCTCCCGCAATCAACGGCGGGCTGTAGCCGTTCAACACACCGGACTGCAAATGCGAACGCCAGTTGTAGCGTCCGGTGAGGATGCTGTAACGGCTGGGCGTGCAAACTGCCGAACTAGAGTGCGCCTCGGTAAAGGTCATGCTTTGCGCGACCAGTTTGTCCATTTGCGGCGTATCAATCTTGCAGCGTTGGGGATTCAGGCTATGCACATCACCGTAACCCAAATCATCCGCGAGGATAAAAATGATGTTGGGACTTGCCGCTCCTCCTATCCCTGCGGCCTTCGCCTGCCGCAACGGCAAAACGATAAACATTGCCACCATGCAAACAAGCAGCAGCGGGCTAAACTTGAAAGACACCAAAAGCCACGGGTTTGAATGCGGATTGTTTTTCATGGTCTGCGATTCTTGCACATTGCATCACCCGGGGCACTCGAACATTCATTCAATCACAGCTTAAGACGCGCTTTCGTTGACCAAAATCACCAGCCATTCGTAACAGTTCAGATTAACCTCAAAACCAAGCAGTGGATTACAACCTTCCTGGCCATCCTTGACCGAAAATTTTTGCCGGTGCCAGCGTCCGTCGGGCTGCAGGCACATAATGGAGCGCACCTTGCCCGCATTCGCCCATTGCAAGCTGAACGAGGTCAAAACATCAGTGCCTAGATTGCAAAAACTATAAAGCCATTTCCCCTGCCCCTTTTTGAGCAAAGAGATGCCATGCTGCGGAATCACCGGCAGCGCTTGAAACCGGCCTTCACTCAGCCAGGTCAAAACGCCATGCAGCCAGCGACGACGAGCGTGACTACCAAAGAGACCGCCCTGCATATCCGAATTTTGCGCGTAAACAGCCACCTTGCCGCCGAGCGAATTCTTAAACAACGCAGTGCCAATGTGCTTCTCACCCAGCATGTCGCAGAAATAGCTGGCCACTTGAACGTGCGGATCGATGATTTCTACTTCGTCCCAATCTGCACCGCGATGCGGCACGCGAATCTTGCCAACGCCCGGCAAACAGGCATCCAGATATTCCTCGGACTGAATGCCCTGATTCCGGTGGTGATTGATTTTAACACCAATCAAATCGCCGAAGCCGCGCCCAGAAATCAACCTCGCCGCGCCGGTGGTCGTCAAAACAGAGCCGGAAAGAATCTGTTTCAGCTCATCATCGTTGGCATTCCAGATGGTGCCAGCCTCCAGCAATACCACCTCCTTGCCGGCAATGGCATTTGCGGCGGTAAGATAGTTCAATGGAATGCCCATCTGTGCCATGACCGATTCCAAATGGCTGCCGGGGGCCATATCTTCATAGTCAGCCTTGGCCGCCACTTGAGTTTTGCGGGCAACATCTTTGTCACTCAAAGCCACCAGGCCTTGTATTGGCCAGCTTTTCAAGCCCAAGGCGGCAATGGCCTCCATGCGGGGCCGGGCATTGCGAAATAGCGATACCGTGGTCGGTTCTTCCGCCAGCGGCGAACCGTCCAGGTCGTTGACGGCCGCAGTAATCATGGGCAATCCCATGAGCTGGGCCATAATAATCGAGTGCGTGCTATGCGCCACGGATTTGGCCCAGGTGGTATAGCGGGTGTTTTCAAGCTCAGGCGCAAAATCACAATTATCCACGCCCAGCGATTGTTCAACTACTTGAACTTGGGAAATAATCGACGTAAGACCCGCACTCGCAGACTTCGGCGGCGCCGTTGTCCCCGTGTACAAGCCAAAGGTGGGACGAATCAGCGGTTTGAATTTGCCGGCGAAATTACCGAGCACCTTTTTCCAATCGCGGCCTTCAAGTGAATGAATACCCGTGCCAGAGGTCATCAATGCCACACGAGTTTCCGGTGATTGTGCGTGTATCTGATCGCTAATCCACTGGGCAAATTCCGCCATGCAGTCGCCCAGAAAATCCAGCCATTGCCCGCGAAAAGCGGACGGCGTTCCCGGCTGGAGCACAGCCTGAAGAATCTCCTCACGCGTGTAATCTTTGCCAGAAATTTGCGCAAACTTTTTCAGGTGCAAGGGACAATAACAGTACATCCCTTCCGTGCTGTGATTGTGCAACCGAAAGTCGTCATCTATCCACAAAATATCGGGCTTGGTCGAAGCCCAGCCCTGAAGCATCTTGGCCATTTCCTCACGGTAAATGGAATCTTCCGGACAAGGCGAACCGTGGGAAGTATTCCCATAATGATCCACCATGAACTGCTTCCATTTATAGAGCGAGCGCAGGTCGGTATTGGACGTGGTGGCGCCAAGTATCTCCTGAAAATTCAACTCATAACCGAAGCCCTCAGCGCGAATGCGCGGCGCAACAACCTCACGCATCCAGTCAATCCAGGCTTGCTGGCTCTCTACATCCACAGGCAGCACATAGTACGAATGCCGGAATGTATTCACAAAAAACTGCACGCTATCAATGCCGGACTCGTGGCCAAACCGGACCAGTTCATCCAAACGTTGATTGGCAAAATTTTGGTCACCCCATGCCGGAGCCCAGGGAAGAAAATAGCGGAAACTGATGCGGGTTTTGCGGTCTTTGATTAATGGCGGCAAAGCCGGATTACTGGCCGGGTCGGCGGCCGAAAGTTTGCCCGGCAACACCAGCGCACCCGCGCCGGCACCCAAGAGCCCTAAAAATTGTTTACGACTAACCTTTGTGCCTGGTGAGGTGCCGGCATTTATTTCTGAGTCCATGAGATTTATTGCGTGGCGGTCGATTTGTAATTTGGATTGGGCAACGGCAGTTGTGCGCCGACTTGCTTCAGCCACGCGTCCAGACGTTCGCTCAGTTCCTTGCGCTTGGCGGGATTGGCGTCAGCCAGGTTCTTTTTCTCGGACATATCCGATTTAATATTATACAACTCTTCCCGTCCCGACTCGTAAAAGCGGATTAACTTCCAATCGCCAACATGCGCCACGCTGTAGGGCGAAACCTTGCCACCGTTCCAGTAATGCGGGTAATGCCAGAACAACTCCGTGTGCGGCATTTGATTTTCTCCTTGAAGCAACGGCACAATGCTCACGCCGTCCACAGCCGTATGACTGGCGGTTTTATCGCCACCTGCGAGTTCCAGCAGTGTCGGGAAAAAATCCATCGTAATCACCGGCGTATCACACACCACACCGGCATGCGTCACTCCCGGCACCTTGATAATCAACGGCACCCGCAACCCGCCTTCGTAGGCGGAGCCTTTGCCGTTACGCAGCGGCGTATTTGCAGTGGCCGGTGGCTTGCCAAAATGAACCGCCCCGCCGTTGTCCGACGTAAACACAATCAACGTATTATCGCTGAGGTGCAGCTCTTCCAATTTTTTGGTGATGCGCCCTACGCTTTCGTCCACGCTGCGCAGCATCGCGTAGTAAACCTTGTTGCTCTGGCCGTCGGCACCTGGCCGGTCAGCGGCCTCGTCAATCAACTCCTGTTTGCCCATGAGCGGCGCATGCACGGCATAATGGCAGAAGTTCAGGTAGAAAGGATGATCCTTGTTAGCTTCAATAAATTGCAGGGCTTCGTCCGTAAGCTGGTCCGTAAGATATTCGCCCTTCTGACCGCCGCGACCGGACAACTCCGGCACCCGATGCTCATTGTTGGTTGCGCCATAGGGCCAAAAATACGAGGCCGGATGCCCGGTCTCCCCGCCCGCGATGTTAGTATCAAATCCCTGATGTTGCGGCAGAAATTCGCCGCCGCCCAGATGCCATTTACCGATATGTCCCGTGGCGTAACCAAGTTTTTTGAGCTGGGTGGCCAGCGTGGTTTCTTCCAAAGGCAAATGCTCCTGCCAATCTGGAAGTAAAAAGCGGCTGTTCTTGGGCTCGCCTTCGCCCGGTATCCAGTCGGTGATATGCAGGCGTGCGGGATATTTGCCGGTCATCAACGCCGCGCGACTTGGCGAACAAACGGCACAGGCAGCGTAGGCCGAGGTAAAACGCACGCCTGAGGAGGCCAAGGCATCAATCTGCGGCGTCTGATAATACTTGCTCCCAAAACAACTGCCATCCGCCCAGCCCATGTCATCAATCAAGATGAAGACAATATTCGGTTTGCGGTCTGCGGCGTTAGCCTGAAGGGCAACCAATAAAATGCCAATCAATGCGCCAACAAATTTGAGGACGAAATTTTTCATGATTAGATTAGGGTAACCTGCTTATGGGTTGAGCGGTTGGTTGCCATACGCCTTGGGATCATCGTGCTCGGGCTCTTTGTATTGCGCGCGCAGGCGCGTAACTTCCTGCAACAAATCCGCCTGCACTTTGGCATAAGCGGGGTCGCCAAAAACGCTCTTCATTTCTTCCGGGTCTTCATCCCGGTCAAACAACTCCCAATAATCCACGTCCGGCGTATAAAAATGCGTGAGCGTATAGCGGTCGGTAATCACGCCATAATGCGGGCGCACATGGTGATCAGCCGGATACTCATAATAGTGATAGTAAAAACCCGTGCGCCAGTCAGCCGGGTTTTCACCTTGCAACAACGGGAGCAGACTGCTGCCCTGCATACGGTCAGGAATGGCCACGCCGGCGGTTTGGAGGAATGTCTCTGCAAAATCCAGGCTGGACACAATTTTGCCACTGACACTTCCCGGCTTAATCACGCCAGGCCAACGAACGAGCAACGGCGTGCGGGCCGACTCTTGGAATATCCAACGCTTATCAAACCACCCATGTTCGCCCAGAAAAAAACCCTGGTCCGAGGAATAAATAACAATCGTATTCGTTGCCAGGCCGCTGTCATCGAGGTATTTCAAAATGCGCCCGACGTTGTCGTCCACGCCTTTGATGCATCCAAGGTAATCGTGCATGAAACGGTTGTATTTCCATTCAACGAGTGCATTGCCGGAGAGGTTTTGCTTGAGAAACGCCTCATTACGGGGATTGTAGTAGGCATCCCATATTTTCTTTTGTTCAGGGTTTAAATCCTTTGGCGCCGTCAACTTGCAATCTTCGTTCAAGCGCATGGTCGTGGCTATCATCATGTTTTGGTCATGCTCTGCCTTGCCGCGGCCCGAGTAGTCGTCGTGCAAATTATCCGGCAACGCATATTGGCGGTCGTGATCAAAATCAAGATCCCGTAACGCCGGCTCCCAAATACGATGCGGTGCTTTCTGCCAGCACAGCAGCATGAACGGCTTGGAGGGATCGCGTTGCTTCAACCAGTCGAGCGAAAGATCGGTGATGATGTCCGTGGCATATCCCTCGTGTTTTACCCTTTTGCCATCACGAATCATCTGCGGGTTATAATAGATGCCCTGCCCCGGCAAAATTTCCCAGTGGTCAAAACCGGTTGGGTCGGTTTCCAAGTGCCATTTGCCAATCATGGCCGTTTGGTAACCGGCTTGCTGCAGCAACTTGGGATACGTAATTTGCGAGCCGTCGAACCGGGAATTGGAATTATTATAGAAGCCATTGATATGGCTGTAGGTCCCCGTAATGATGGATGCCCGCGCCGGCCCGCAAAGGGAATTGGGCACCATGCAGCGGTCAAACCGGATGCCTTCTTTCGCCAATCGGTCGATATTGGGCGTATCAATTAAATGTCGTTTTTCCCCATACGCGCTCACGGCCTGCCACGCATGGTCGTCCGACATGATAAACAAAATATTAGGACGGGAGCCCGCCGCTTTGGGCGAATCACAAAAGCCAGAATTCGAAACCGGCAACAAAGCCGCCAAAAGCAATGCCGCTAATTTAATAGACGAAGTTTTTTTCATGGGAAGACAGTGAACAACTTAATCAGCCAGTTTTATGGTTCCACCAATTGCTTGGGGTCTTTGGGATTGGCGGCGTGACCGGCCAAGCCGGGAAATGCCGGGGGCACGAGCTGACGGTTCCAATTATCCAAGTCCACGGCTACTTTTTTAAGCGTGTCCGGCAGACTGCCAGCCAGGTCATTCTTTTCGCCGATATCATTGGCCAGGTTGTAAAGTTCATCCGGCTGACGGCGCATGCGCACCAATTTAAAATTATCGTCACGAGCCGCCAGCTTGTTGCCACCGCCCATGCGCCAGAATAATTTATTATTTGGCACGTTGGTGTTAGCACCCGTCAGATAGGGAAGCAAGTTTACACCGTCATAAATTTTATTCGTGGGCATTGGCTGGCCAGCCAACGCAAGTGCCGTGGGAAAAACGTCCAGTGTGCTCACCGGCATATCATAGTGACGACCGGCAGGCAACGTGCCGGGCCAGCTCATCACAAATGGCACGTGCATGCCGCCATCGTACACATCGCCCTTGCCGCCGCGCAGCGGAAGGTTGCTCGAACCATTCCAGCCATTGGTCATGATCGGGCCGCCATTGTCGCTAAAGAAGAAAACCAAGGTACGTTTGTCCTGGCCCGTTTCGCGAATCGCGTCAAGCACAGTGCCAGCGGCATCATCGAGCAGGCTCACTTGCGCGGCATACTTGCGACGTTTCATGTCGGGGATGGATTTAAATCGTTCCAGACGCTCCGGCGTCGGCTGCAGCGGCATGTGCGGCGCATTGAAGGCGAGATACAGAAACCACGGTTCCGATTGATGCCGGCGCACGAAGGCCGCGCCTTCGTTGCCAAAAGCAATCGTCAAATGATTGGTGATTTCAACCGGCTTATTGTTGCGCAAAATTGGTTCACTATATTCCGCTCCTGAGCCGCTCAAGGTCGGCTTCCAGCCTAGATACTGATGGCCACCGCCGAGAAAGCCAAAGGTCTCCATGAAACCGCGAACTTCCGGGTGAAATTCCGGCGCAGCACCCAGATGCCATTTGCCAATCCAGCCGGTAACATAACCCGCCTGCCGTAAAAATTCCGGCAACAATGTCTCGGAGGTTGGCAGCCCTTCGCGATGATCGTTCACGTCGTACCAGGGATTCTGCTCATGACCAAACCGCTGCTGATACCGTCCAGTCAAAAGTCCGGCGCGGCTGGGACTGCAAAATGGATGCGTCACATAGCCGTTACTAAACCGGATTCCTTCCGCAGCCAGGCGGTCAAGGTTTGGAGTGGGTATGTCTTTACAACCTTGAAAGCCCAAATCCGCGTATCCCTGATCATCCGAAACGATCAGCAGGATGTTCGGTTTGTCTGCCGCAAACACACTACAGGTCAAGCCTGCCGTCAGCACAACGAAGGGCCAGAATTTTTTCATAGAAAACGAGTGACCATGCTCCTTCATTTATCGAGAGTTGGAAACTTAAATTCTGCCGACGGCGTGTGCTGTTGGTCCATGATTTTTTGCAACTTGGCCACCATGTCCGGGTTTGCCGCCGCCACGTTTTCCTTCTCCGATGGGTCGGTCGCCAAATTATAAAGCTCGGTCGTCGGTTGCGCTGGTTTCTTCGGCGTGTCCACCAAACTGCGGTGGAGCAATTTCCAATCGCCGACGCGAACAGATTGCTGGCCGCCTGCACCGTGAAATTCACGATACAAAAAGGGCCGCGCAGCCTGCGATTGCCCCAACAATGTTGGCTTAAGGCTGATGCCGTCCGCAGTCTGCGGAACCAAGTTGGTGGCACCCGCAAAATCGAGCAAGGTCGGCAGCCAGTCTTCAAATCCGCTCACAAAATCTGATGTCGTCCCGGCAGGCACATGACCTTTCCACCGGACAATGAGCGGCTCACGCATTCCGCCCTCGTAAATATCCTCTTTGTATCCACGCAGGTCGTCGTTGGATTTGAAATACACCGGATCATAACCCGATAACGGAAACACCGCGCCGTTGTCTGACGTAAAGATGAAGATTGTATTATCGTCGAGACCAAGGTCCTTGACCTGTTGGATGATTTTGCCTATGTCACGATCCATGCGCGTGATCATGGCCGCATAAGCAGCGTGGGGATACTGATGGGGCAAATAACCGTTGCCGCCGGTATACGGCTTGTCGTCGAGCTTGCCTTTGTATTCCGCCAACGAATCATCCGGCACCTGCAAGGCCAGATGCGGAACCGTCGTCGGGTAATAGAGGAAAAACGGCTTATCCTTGTTCTCGCGGATGAATTGCAATGCCCGTTCGTTGCAAATATCGGGAGCATATTGCGTCCCTTTAAAACTCGCGTAGCTAGCAGGATCATTGGGGTCCGCCCCCGGCGCAATCGACAAACCTTCTTTTTCCGACACATTAGTGTTGCCGGTTAAAATGAATTTACCTTCGTCATCAATTAAATATTGCGGGTAGTAATTGTGCGCCTGCCGTTGGTCATTAAAGCCAAAGAAATGATCGAAACCGTGCTTGAGCGGATCGCCGACAGAACCAACGCCGCCCAAACCCCATTTGCCAAACGCAGCCGTGGTATAACCGGCAGATTTCAATGCCGCCGCCACGCAGGGTTCATCCGCCGGAATGGGCAACTGACCTTGGAAAGAATACCAGGTGCCAACTTCCTTGTTATCGCGTACAAAGGCATGCCCCGGATTTTTCCCGGTCATCAACACACAACGCGACGGCGCACACACCGGGCTGCCGGCGTAATGTTGGGTGAGTTTCATACCTTCACTGGCCATTTTATCCAGCGTGGGCGTATGAATTATTTTTTGGCCAAAGACACCCAGATCGCCATAGCCCAAATCATCGGCCAAAATGAAGATGACATTGGGTTTCTTAGTTGGTTCTGCGGCGGTAACGGCAATCGCCGTCAGGCAGATGATTAGAGTTGAAAGACCTAGTTTCATTTTAAGGTTTGGATGTTTGTTCGGACGCTGTTTTGAGCGAAAAAGTTACCAAAACCAATATAAAAATAGGTTTTGTTTGATTACGATGAAGCTTTGATTTTTATGGGCTCCGAAACATTCGCCGGCGCTGGCGAAACCGTGTCAGGTCTTGAAAATTCGGCTTCAAGACTGCCCCCGGCTTTCATTTGGATCTCAAAATTGTCGCCCACCTTTAACACCTCGGATCGGTTCCATTTGGGCACGCGGCCGGCAAAATTATCGCGTATGCGAAGCAGACCATTGTGCGTGGCAGTAATCTTAAACCAAGTAGTGGCATTGTTTTCACGCCGGGCTGAGACGCACCAGCCGCCTTCAGCATGAAGATTGGTAAAGGTGGCATCATGCCAGCGCCAGGGTGTGGCGGGGAAAATGCGGATGATTTCAGTCTCGTTGCTGCCAGGAGTTGGACTCCAGCTTTGTAACAACATTTCGTGAACCGCCTGCATCGCCAGAAAATTTCCTTCGAGTGTAAAGGGACGATAGGTAAAACCAGAAAAGCCAGATTTCGTCTGGTCTCCATTGGCATGGAAACCATTTCGCAAGATGAACGCGTGTACAAAAATATCGAGGTCATGGATGGCCGTTTCAGCATCCCCCACACGGGCGCGCATGCAACTCATCCAGGAAAAGGTGTACCCGCACCAGGCCCCGGTCCCAAATTGATCCCAATTGGCGAGCGAGGCGTGGATGCGTTGCTGGTCCTGCTCATCGCCATCACAAGTGATGAGGTTAAAGGGAAAGAGCGCGATGATATTGGACAGATGCCGGTGGCTGCCCGGAAGCGGTGTTTTTTCATCCAGCAACAAGGTGTTATTCCCATCCACATGAAAATCACCGAGCGCGGCGGCAGTATCGGCCCACGATTTTGCCTCGGCGGATTTACCCAAGGCATTCGCCATTTCTTCCAGGGACAAAAAAAGCATCTTCAAACATTCGAGGTCAAAATTGCTGTTGGGAATCAGCCAGGCACGCGGACTATTATCGAAAATCTCCGGCGAAGAGGTACGCAACAACTTCAATACACCATTCGCGTCCGGCTTGAGCAACCCCTGCATGCATAGCCCCGCCTCACGACACCACGGATAAGCCCGGTCGCGAAGGAATTGTTTGTCCATGGTATAGCGCCAGTGCAGATAAAATAGATGCGCGCTCCAAGCGGTCATCGTAGGCGACAAGCTGTACTGCCCCCAGCCGCCTAGTGGTTGCCCAGCAAGCGACATGACGCCGGGCGCAGCCAGGCCATCCGTGCCGTAGAAATTTTTTGCGAAGGCTCGAAACGTCGGCGTCAGGTCGTAAAGAAAATCAAGATAACTCGCGCCCTCCTCAAAATTGCCAGCCGCATAATAACCGATATACGTCATCTGCGTATTGAGATCGTTGTGATAATCCCCCTTCCACGGGGGCAAGCCGCCGTTGTCCGCAGTCCAAACGCCTTGCAGCGGCATTGGCGGCGCACCCCGGCGCGAAGCGGCACCATAAAAATATCGAACCAGATAATATTGTCGTTCAATATCAGGTTCCGGCACCTGCACCGCTGACTGGGACCAAAAATCTTTCCACCATTTTACGTGCGGCTTCAACTCCGCTTCGTAGCCTTCTTTGAGCGCAGACGAACATCGTTTACGGGCAAGGCTTAAGACATCGGGAGCATCCTTGGTTGAAGTTACCGAAACGGCAATGAGTGTCTCCGTGTTCAGACGACGGGTTTCAAGACAAACGCAGTACTTGAGCCCGCCAGCCGCCGCTTGAACATACCACTGTGCATGACCATTCGTTCCAAATTCAGCGGGTGGATACCCCAACTTGGCAACCGCCCCCCCACTGCTCGGCCCCGTGTCGCCAGCTTGTTTTTTTGCGCCGGAAGGAATCAGGTTTAGCGGTTTGGGCTCGGCACCGGGGATGCGCAAGAGCGCAACCGGGCTGGTAGCACTGAAGAATGCTTTGATATCCTTTTGATCAGCCAGATGTGCATAACCTTCGGCAGTGGCCAGGTTTAATTCAAACGACTGGATGGTTTGGGATGGGTCGAGGGTAATTTCTAAGCGGCCCGCCGGCAATTTGGTAGGCGTAACACCATTGTAAGGCGCATCCCAATCATCCAATTTGGACCAAGTTTGGGTTTTCCACCACCCCTCAGGCACCGCCGGGCGTTCATCCCAAAGATCGCCCCGGTCCAGTGAAAGTCTCAACACATTGTCATGTCCCCACAGCAATCCGCCCATCAAGCCGTTGCCCAGCGGCACGGCTTCGTCCCAAGTTTTGATGGGCGCGGCAAGCTTGAGATTAAGGTCCGCTGCGGGCAATTCAGCCTTGGCCGGCGCAACCAACCATTGCAGCCCCAAAATAATTGCGAACCAGCCTACCCAGCGGATTCGCAATTTGCTGACCAGATTTACCCTGCTACCGACGGCGTAACTCTCACATTCATCATTGCCTGATCGAGGACAATCGTTCTTAACGGCCATTGACGAAGTTGCTGGCCAGATCAAATACATGAATTAAAGAGTCAAATAAACACGCAGGCAAAACAATGTCTAAAACATTTTAAATCCACGCACGCTGGTGCCGACCAAGCCGGCTTTGGCGGTGGCCGGACTGGCCGACGTTGACGGTGCAGCACCAGCAGCAGGCTGCGAATCCAGCAATTCCCGCTTCACATCGGCAAATGCCTGCAAGGCGAGATTCAAATCATCCAGCGAATGCGCAGCGGAAATCTGCGTGCGAATGCGGGCCTTGCCTTGCGGCACCACGGGATACGAGAAGCCAATTACGTACACGCCTTTCTTCAGCATGGCGTCGGCAAATTTCGATGCCAAGGCCGCATCACCCAGCATAACGGGGCAAATGGGATGGGTGCCCGGCAAAATGTTAAAGCCGAGTTTGCCCATGCCTTCACGGAAAAACTTGGTGTTGGTCTCCAGCTTGTCGCGCAGTTCCGTGGAACTGCTCAAGAGCTCCAGAACTTTTAAGGAAGCACCGGCAATGCTCGGTGCCAGCGTGTTCGAGAACAAATAAGGCCGTGAGCGCTGGCGCAGGTATTCAATAATTTCTTTACGGCCGCTCGTATAGCCACCACTGGCACCACCCAGCGCCTTGCCCAGCGTACCGGTAATGATGTCCACCCGTCCCATCACATCATTATGCTCGTGGGTACCGCGCCCGGTTTTTCCAATAAAACCAACCGCATGGGAATCATCCACCATCACCAGCGCGCCATACTTATCGGCCAAATCGCAAACCGCCTTTAAATTGGCGATGTAACCATCCATGGAAAACACCCCATCGGTGGCAATCATTTTAAACCGGCAGTTCGCGGCTTCCTTCAATTTCGCTTCCAAATCCGCCATGTCATTGTTTTTGTAACGGTGGCGTTGTGCTTTGCACAGGCGAACGCCGTCAATGATGCTGGCGTGGTTCAATTCATCGGAAATAATGGCGTCCTGTTCACCCAGCAAAGTTTCAAATAAACCGCCGTTGGCATCAAAACAGGATGAATACAAAATCGTGTCCTCCGTGCCGAGGAACTCGCTGATTTTTGCCTCCAGTTGCTTGTGAACGGACTGGGTGCCACAAATGAATCGCACGCTGGCGAGGCCATATCCCCACTTATCTATGGCTTCTTTGGCGGCCGCCGCCACCGCTGGATGCTGGGCAAGTCCCAGGTAATTATTCGCGCACAAATTCAAGACCGGCTTGCCGTCGGCCACGCGAATGGTGGTGCCCTGCGGAGTAACAATGACACGTTCATTTTTATACGTGCCCGCACTGTGGATTCCCGACAGTTGCGTCTGGAGATGTTCTTTAAAGGTGCTTGTCATAAATGAATAAATTACTTTTCGGAAAAGAGTGGTGCATCAAAATCAGCCGGGTGATGGCCGGTAGCCGGACGGGTAAACAATTCGCCGAATTTGGTAGAGCCCGGAATAAAACCGCCCGTCGACAAAAAGAACTGGCCATTTTCCACACCCATAAAACGATCAAAACGATCTGACCGTCCTGTGGGATCATGGCTAAAGGTGGCCGTAGTTTGCTCGTGCCACTCGCCGTCAGCCGTGCGATACCATTGGTTGCCATAGAATGCCTTGCGGTTCAACAAGCCATTATCACCATTGAAGTCTTCCACGAAACTATACAAGCCGTGCAAATACTGGCCGTCTTTGGGAGCACTCCAACTGGAAATCAGCATCCACTTCTTCTGCTCGGGATGATACCAGTAACCAGAATAAACCGTGTGAGTTGCGTCGGTTACCTTGGCCGTCACCAGAAAACGTTGCTTGTCGCCTGTCTTCCAGTTGTAAACCAAATGACTGTGACCGCCGGTGCCTTCATTCCCAAAATCACCCGCTTCCACCCCATCACCTTTGCCCATCAATTTAACGCGATCCGCATCGCCAACTTTGTCCCGGGTATCATGCTCAGTGCCGCTGTCCCAGACGCTGAATATAATGCGCCGCTCAGTCGGGCTGTTGACCTGCATCCCAAAATAACCACGGTGCCAGCCACAAGCCTCGAAATATGTCCAAAGCGGTGTGACTACGGGCGTCACCTCGCAATAAAAGGCGTCTATGTTCTCAATGCCCTTCGTGGGATATGCAAGATGGACGGAGGCAGTATTACGGCGGGATTTAAGATTAAAATGTCCGCCCACGGCGGCCGGGCCGCTGAGGATAAGAGTTTTAATCATGCCCGCGTTTTTGCCCCCGTCATTCAACGACTCGAGTGCAAAACGTTGATAGCCTGTGGCAGCGATGTCAAATGAGCCGAAGTCGAGCACAACTGCTCCGTCGCCAGCAGCCTTTGCAGTGGCCTCATGGGATGTGCCAGCAACGGTAAGCCGAAGCTTCGTCTCTACATCCTTGGACAAACGCACTGACACCGCACAGTTTAATTTGCCGGTGGCTGTCAACTCGCCAAACCACAAAACTTTTTGTGAAGTATTATCCCAGCCAGTCACTCCATTCCGGTCTGAAATCCACGCGCCACCATCCAGGGGCTCAAGATAGGCCGTGAAGGCCGGCACTTGGAGCCCGTCGGCTCGCACAATTTGCGAGACTAAAAGCAAACTGGCAAACCCCAGTCCCAATTTGGTTGTTAAATTACCGTGCCGCAGTGGGGTGACTTGCCAAAGCCGGCTAAACATATTGTGTATACTCATAACTTTTTAATTGTATTGAAATTCTGCGGTTGCCCGCGTGTTGCTGTCCGAAATAAACCTGGCCCAATAGGCGCCAAACCCATCAGGAAAATCGTATTTGACGGTTTTACCGGGCGGCACGTTAAACGTATTGCAAACAATCCAATGCCCCGTGCCGGTGATATCCACCTGCATTTGAATGTTCACCGGTTTGTCAGAAACATCTGAGAGCGCCAGGCTCTTCTTGTCGTAACCGGTCATCAAATATGCGTCGCTGGGAACGCCAGCGCTGACGGTGGAATTTTTCCAAGGCCCGCCGATACCGCGCGGTTTTCCCAATTGCCAAATATCATCCAGCGCCCCCACCCACAGGGCACATTTTCCGTCATCAGAATGAACAACGTGTTCGCCGCTGGCGTTGGCAGCCACGCCACTCAATACCAGCAAGCCGCGATAACTGGCATAATCAGCAATGTGCCGGTCGTGCGTGGCAATCGGGCGAATCTTGGCAAAGCCGCCAGCACTCTCGGCTGGGAGTTCATAAAACGTGCCGTGACAGTTGAACAAATCACGCTCCGTGACCACCTCCCGCAAAACACGTTCAGAACCCGGATTTTGATCAAATGAAGGATCACCCTTCGGCAACCGCCAATGATGGCCCTGGCCGTCATCCACAATTACCGAGGCATCATCCACGGTAAACGTTTTTTGCGGCATGGCGCTGGTCTTAATGACTGTTTGCGCAGTAGCGGGATCATCGATATGCGAAAGCTTTAGATCGCCATTCAATTCGTAGTAGCCGCCGGCTGGCAATGAGGTTGCAAACGAGAGTGTCCGGCGGTTTTCGCCACGCGCATGCAACAAGCCAGCCGAAATATCCCGCGCGTCATTCGGCTGGGCCAGTCCTTTAAACATGGAAGCGGACGTCATACTGCGCTTGTCACTGGCTTGATAAAAGAACATGGCCGTTGCCTTGGCACAGTCTTGTTCTGGCGTAAGGCGAATCCATGCGCCGGTATCCTTGGCTGAAAACGTGACCAATTGAGCCTGTCCCGGCAACACCGTAACCTTGCGCAACAGTGTCCATTTGCCACGGCCCTTGGTATCTACTTCCAATGAAAAGGAAACCGGTTGCGACGCATCGTGCTCGAGCCAGAGCCCACGGTGGTCAAATCCACTGAACAAGTAGGGATCGCTCGGAACCCCGGCCTTGATTGCATCGTCCTCCCATACAGCACCGCGTCCCAATGGCGGACCAAATGAATCAAGCTGGTCAGGCTTCAAAAACTGGAGGTTGGACTGCGACTGGCCGGTGGGAGCCAAGTCCCCTTTCATCTTGCGCTTGACCTCAATAATTGCCGAGTCATCACAGCCAATCACCACCCGGTCATTCCAACGGCAAAAATCTCCGATAATTTTCAGATAAGTAGAACGCGGCTCAATGCCTGCCGAATCAGTCGAAGAAAATGTCTTGGGGAAGCGCCAGAACTCGCCATGCATGGTCATGAGCAAATCATGTTCGCCAATGTCGCGTATGCGGGGCCATTCTGTGTACCAGCCATGAGCCCCATCGTAAGAATGACTGGCCTTGGGAAGCCGGTAGGAATGCCAGACTCCACCATCCAGACACATCAATATCAGCGAGCGAAAATCCCAGCCCAAAGTCCAGACTGGATCAGTATCTGGATGCGCATTGCCAGAAATGCCACCGGGACCGGTGATCTCGGTAAACTGGTTGTGCCGCACCAGTTGCCAGTCTTGACCCGGTTGACGCCATTCGCCCAAGGCGCCACTCGGCGTAGCGGGATCCGTTTCGGCCGCATGACCATACTCTCCATTGTTTGCGTAAATCAACCGGCCTTGGCCCGAGTACAGCCCTTTGCCATGATAACCCGGCAACTTTGAATGTACTGTGGCCGGATGTTTTTCCGTTGCCTGGGCGTTTGCGTTACCATCCTTAATCAATCCAGTGACTTCAAGGGTATGCACATTTACGGAATACAACCCTTCCTCCATGGTGGCAAAATAAAGATAATTCGCGGGGTCATATAAATCCCGCGCATTGGCTGTCAGACGGCCAGGCATGAGCTTTGGAGAAACTGCCCGCACGTTCCTTTGTGCATCAATAAAATAAGGCCCGATAACCAGTTGTTGGGATTCATTATGAATCATCCGGTTCGCGGGCGTTCCGCCAACGCTCTCCGGCCGGATGATTTGTTGCAGCGCTGGGGTGATTTCGTAAAGCTTGTCGGTCGAGCCCAACGGCTTGTGCGGTCCATAGGTAATAACCCATAACCGGCCGGCCCATGGAACCACCGCTCCCGTGCCACATTCACCCTCATTGTTAAACATGGCCAGACTCGGGTAAATCCCGGACACATTCAGCACCCCATCAGCCTTCGCCTGAGCGGATGATAATACAGCCATCACACAACTGGCCGCTGCCGCAATGTGGGCTAAAAACTTCATTTCAAAACGACTGCCGCCTGATGCTTGGGACTGGCTGAGGATGATTCAACGAACAACCTGGTACTAAAGTACCGCTCGGCCCGGTCGCAGAGCATGGTTATCACGCGTGCCCCGGAACCAAGATCGCTGGCAACAGACAAAGCCGCCACCACATTGGCACCGGAACTGGTGCCCACGAGCAGGCCAAATTCCCGTTGCAACCGCACTGCCATGGCTTGCGCATCCGCACTGGACACCTTCACTTTTCCGTCAATGGGCGCGCTTTTTAACAACTCCGGTATGAATCCATCAGCCACTCCTTCAATGCAATAACAACAAGGACACTCGCCTGGCGGCGTAACCGGCTCTGCCGGTTCCATGGCCAGAATACGGGCACTGGGCCAGCGATGTTTGATGGCCCTCCCACAGCCAGCCAGGGTGCCACCGGTGCCGAAACCACTTACAAACGCGTCAATCCGCCCGCCCGCTTGCTGCAATATCTCCACACCCGTGCCAAGCTCGTGATCCTCCACATTGAGCGGATTTTCAAACTGGCACGGCAAGAAATAGCGGCCATCTTGCGCCGCCATTTTTTTGGAAATCTCAATGCCGGTTTGATATCGCCCGACGCTGTCGAATAAAATAAGTTCCGCGCCAAACTGGCGGATCAACATACGACGCTCTTCACTTGCGCCGGCAGACATGAGAATGGCCACGCGATGTCCAAAAGCAGCCCCCAGCATGGCCATGGCTATGCCGGTGTTCCCGCTGGAACATTCGAGAACAATTGAGTTTGGTTTGAGCAGGCCTCGCTTGCGGGCATCCAGAAAGATGGTTTTAGCCAAACGATCCTTGATACTGCCGCTGGGATTTAAAAACTCGCACTTGGCATAGACGGTTACTCCCTCCGGCTCAAACCGCAACGGCACCAGCGGGGTGTTGCCAATGAGCGACACCACCGCTTCCGCCCGCAGGCCTGTCGTGGTTTGACCGGTAACCGGCATAGATCAGATGCGTCAAGGTTTGCTTTGCCAGTTCAGGATTACCTTGCCGCAGTTTCCCTTCAGCATAGCTTCAAATCCTTTTTCAAATTCCGTGAAATGATAACGGTGCGTAATCACCGGCTGAATATTCAGCCCGCTTTCCAGCATTACCGTCATCTTGTACCAGGTTTCATACATCTCACGGCCATAAATGCCCTTGATGGTAAGCATGTTGAAAACCACCTTGTTCCAATCAATGGCGATGGGTTCCGAAGGAATTCCCAGCATGGCAATCTTTCCACCGTGCGCCATGCTGTCGATCATATCGCGAAAGGCGGCTGCATTGCCGGACATTTCCAGCCCTACATCGAACCCTTCCTTCATGCCCAATTTTTTCTGCACATCCTGCAAGGAGCCGGTTTTCACATTGTGGGCCACGGTGGCTCCCATCTTCTTGGCCAAATCAAGACGGTAGTCATTCACGTCGGTGATGACGATATGACGGGCACCAGCGTGCTTGACGATGGCCACGGCCATGATACCGATTGGACCAGCACCAGTGATCAATACATCTTCACCCAAAACATCAAATGAAAGGGCGGTGTGAACGGCATTGCCAAACGGGTCGAAAATTGAGGCCACATCACGGTCAATGCTCTGGCGATGGTGCCAGACATTGGTCATGGGCACCGAGATGTATTCTGCAAAAGCGCCCGGCCGGTTCACGCCAATACCCATCGTGTCCTTGCACAAATGACGGCGTCCAGCCAGACAGTTGCGGCAACGGCCACAAACCACATGCCCTTCGGCGCTGACAATTTCGCCGGGGAAAAAATCCTTAACATTCGCGCCCACTTGGATCACTTCGCCAACAAACTCATGGCCCACCACCATCGGCACCGGAATGGTTTTCTGCGCCCAAGCGTCCCATTTGTAAATATGCAGGTCCGTGCCGCAGATACCTGTGCGGTCCACGCGGATGAGCACATCGTTAATTCCCACTTCCGGCTCGGGTACATCTTCCAGCCAAAGTCCGGGTTTACGTTCTTTTTTTACCAGTGCTTTCATAAATTCAAGTGACAAACAACCGGTAGAATCCATCAGGATTCTGAATTATTACGACCAGTTGCAATTGATTACCAACAAAGCAATAGTCTAAGGTATCGCTTTGATTCAAGAAGAATAACTAACAACCATGCGCGAAGGGTATCACACATTCGGGGGAGACGGCGCACACGCTATGTGTACCGCAATTAATTCAAACAAACCAGGCGTAAAAGCCTGTTTTAATGCTGATTCTGCATGCCAGCCAGTTTCATGGATGCTTCTTTAGCAGCCGCATCACCGGCATTGGCCGCAGTATATAAACGTTGGTTGATGGCCAAGGCAGCAGCATTTAAAGCATCCAATTGACTGGGGGTAAGGCCGGACTTTTTTGCCATTAGCTCATGATAACCTGTAACGGCAGCCACGTAATCATTGGCTTTATCATCAGCGACAGCCTTATCCCAGACCTGCTTAATCTCAGGCGGGGCACTGTTAAAAGCCTGATTGTCAGCGGCGGCTTTTTTTTGGCAGCCAGCAACCATCAAACCGGCTGCGATGCAAAACACACTTAGCTTGGCGAAGCGAAATCTCATAAAAATATAACCAAAATCGTATTATAAAGATTACAAACTCTACATCAATTTGGCCAGGTCGCCGTCCAATAATATGTCTTAAGGTTGTTCAATTTTGCCCCTTCTACATGGCCATCAGCCAAAGCAACAGTAGTTCGCCCCGGCAATATGCCGTTAGGGTTTACGTATCTCGGGGCAGATGTGACCCCATGACGGGCAATACAAACACGCCCCAGTCCACCTGCCGAGCCACTATCATCTCCGTTGTACAGATCAGAGGGAAACGGATCGGTATAGTTAACACCACCATCCACCCATATTGAATCGGAGAAATAAGGGGTCATCGTGGCATTCTTTATGTTGGTATCTTTTTGGAAATAGTGCGCCGTGGTTAAGGACGGATCCGTATAGCACCAGGAATTAATCCCATAGCTCCCTTCGAATTGGGAACCGATGGGAACCGCACTCCACGGGTAATCAGCGGTGCCAAGGAATGAATATTGAGGATTGTGAGGAGTCCAAGAAGACAGGGGCAAAACGATTGGAGTAAATGGACAACACCGCGAGCTCTCCTTGACATTATAATTAGTCGAGAGACGTGCCATCCACAACGCATAAGTGGCTCCGCTGGTCGGATCAGAATAACTCATCAACTTCCCCTGCGAATCACCATTGTACATGTTCATGGCCAATGTAAATTGCTTCAAATTATTTAAACATTGGGTATCTTTGGCCTTGGCCTTGGCCTTGGCAAGCGCAGGCAACAACATGGCCGCCAAGATGGCAATGATGGCAATTACCACCAGCAATTCAATCAGCGTAAACGCCGACTTCGAGGCTTTATTTCCCGCACTGTCACTGTTTTGAAAGGTAATTTTTTTCTTTATCATAGGTTTTTGTTCGACTCAAAGGCAGAGATCGAACTGCTCAATTATTGATTCAATATAGCTCACTCCCCGAAATATGGTATCCCCTTTTTGTGGTATTAAGGTGCGAAAAGGCCGGGAAAGCTCTGCTTTCCCGGCCTGCGGCTAATTATCGATCACGGATAAACCAACTGATAGAACTCGGTCGGCTTGGTGAAATCCACCGGCAGGTACATTTGATTGGTGGCGGCTGAGCCAGGCACCGTTGTCCAATCATTGGTATTGATGCTCACGCCCTTGATCAGATTGTTGGTTTGGACCAGCAATCTCCAGCCAGTATGGTCAGCCGGCCAGGACAACGTGAGTACGCCATTTGACGCGCTATAGACGATATTTGTCGGCGTCAGGTTGACCGTCGGCGGGTTGGTAATCACCAAGATGGTGCCGTTTGCCGCCAGTGAATTGCTCCAGGAGAGGTTTGCCCCCAGCGTCGGCAGTGACAGGGTTGCAAAGGTGCCCACGTAATCTTGAGCACTGAACAACTTGAAGGCATCACCCGGTGCCAATGTGCCACCGAGGTTGGTCACACTCAGCGTACCGTTATAAATAACCGTGGTGACACCGGCAACCTGCGAGTTGGTAGGTGTTGATTTGTTGAGGTACATGACGGTGTTGCCGCCCAAGTTCAAGGTGCTGTTGACAGTCAGCTTGCCAACATTTGCACCGCCAGGACCAGGCTGGAACGTGGCACCGGATTGCAACATCACCGGACCATTGATGGTACCGCTGCCGCCAAGTCCCGCACCGGAAGCCACGTTAACATAATTACCGGCTGCCAGCGAACCATTGACCAAAACCGTGCTGCCGTTAACAGTGGTACCGGCGTTGTAGGTATTGGCTCCATTGAGCGTCAACACGCCCGAGCCAATCACTGTCAGCGGAGCTGTGCCGGACAATACCCCGCCCAGCGTAAGGCTGCCGGAAGTGACGCCAATCGCCGTGGGCGAAGCCAACGAAATATTGCCATTGAGCACGTTCGCACCAGTGTTATTTTCCAAGGCACCAATGCCGTTGGCTCCCGGGCCATTAAGCGTCAAGCCTTCGCTGGCGTAGGTTCCGTTCAGGTTGAGCGACAACGTGCCGCCTGAACTCACCGTCGTGCCACCAGCGGTTGTGCCAAGCGCATTGGCATTGGCCGCCACCACCTTGGTGGACGGGTTGATGGTAAGCGCCCCGGTAAAGGTATTGTTACCGCTCAAGGTCAGCGTACCGAGAACCGCAGGCGAGTTGTTGGTTCCGGTTTTGACCGTAAACGCACCGCCACCACTAACAATGCTTCCGATGGTGACACTATTGGCCGTATCCGGTATGCCATCACCATTGTTATCGCCGAATACATCAATGGCAGCCGTCGAATTAACAATAATATTGTGAGTG
>Ga0265327_10001448_pt1 | contig 29840 bp, 28 predicted proteins | sample 41621metaG_FD_202089 | JGI IMG/M metagenome (GOLD analysis project Ga0265327, IMG submission 202089) | Rhizosphere microbial communities from Carex aquatilis grown in University of Washington, Seatle, WA, United States - 4-16-21 metaG | ecosystem: Host-associated > Plants > Roots > Rhizosphere...
TTGGCGCTTTTGTGCGCCCGTTTCGGACTCAGCCTTCGTCAGTTGCTGGCCGGCTATCAGCCCACCATGCAATTGACTGGCTGAGAAAATGGGGTTTTTCAGGGACGACTAGATAAAGCCGTTGTAGAAAATCGCCTAATGGTGTGCCCATTGATTCGAGCGTAGACCATCCAAAAGCGCATCCAGATCGCTTTCCGCCGTAAACGGATTCATCAGCGTGGTACGCAGCCAGACTTGGCCATGCAGATTGACTTGCGTCAGGTGAAAGGCGCCGCTTTCCACCAGTTTTTTCCGTAATTCTGATTGATTTCCCGTGCCGTAACGGAAGCAGACAATGTTGGTCTGCGGTGGCATTAACAACTCGAAGTCCGGCGCGGCTTGCAGCTTATTGGCCAGCAGACGGGCGGTGGCGAATACCCGATCCACCAGATCCCCTAATCCCTGCGTACCGTACAGCGAAAACGCCACCCACAGCTTGAGGCCCATCATGCGCTTGGTGCATTCCAGCGTACGGTAGCTGACGTTGTAGGCTTCTTCCTTGCCGGACTGTCCCTGGAACAGGTAGGAGGCCTCTTGCGCAAAGGCGGCGTAGCTGTGTGCCGGGTTTTTGAACAGCACGGCGGAAACTGGGGCGGGCATGTAGAGCAGCTTATGGCCGTCCCATACCACGGAATCGGCAAGTTCTATCCCTTTTAATGCTACACGGTGTTGCCCGGAGAGCAGGGTAGAGGCGCCGTGGGCGCCGTCCACGTGCAGCCACAGACTATGTTCCCGGCAGTAGGCGCCAATCGCGGCCAGCGGGTCTATGCTGCCGGTGGGGGTGCAGCCGGCGGTGGCGACCACCGCTATGATACGGGCGCCGCTGGCTGTGGTTTGCCGATGGGCTGCTGCCAGCGCTGTCAAGTCCATGCGTCCTTGGTCGTCAGCCGTAACCTTGACCACCGCATCCACGCCCAGCCCCATGATGCCGGCGGCACGGCTGACGGAATAGTGCGCGTGTTCGCCGGCGAGGATGCGCAGCGGCGGGCCGGAGGCGATACCTTTTTTCCATACGTCCCAGCCCGCTGTCTGCTGCCGCGCGGCCAGCAAGGCGGTAAGGTTGGCCTGCGCACCACCGGAAGTGAGCACGCCTTCGGCATGATCCCAGCCGACCAGTTCGGCCAGCCAGCGGATCACCTGGCGCTCGATCATGGTGGCGGCCGGGCCGGTTTCGTACACCGCCATCGCCTGGTTGGTTAGCGCCGCTACCAGGTCGCACAGGGCAGCTATGGGCAGGGGTGTCGCCACCTGGTGGCCGAGGTTGCGCGGATGGTGGATGGCAAGGCCGGCCGGCAGGATGTCGTCGCGCAATTTTTCCAGCAATTGATTGGGTGAGAGCGTAGCGTGATGGGGTAATGGCATTTGCCAGTTGGCGTCTGCCAGCGCAGGCGCTTTCCAGTCCAGCACCTTGCCGTGGCCGGCCAGGCTGGCAGCCAGGTAATCCGCCAGCAGGTCGATCAGTGCGTGGCCGTGTTGGCGGAAGTGCGCGGGGGCGAACATGTCCTCAATCTGGCTCATAGCGCCGCCTCGCCGCGTGTCTTGAACCAGCCGGTGATGCTCATGCGCTCGCGCTTTGCCGGTAGCACCTCGTGCCAGAAGCGGTTGGAGAGGAAGGTCGTCAGGCTGCCACCCTGCGGCAGCACGTCGAAGTAATTCTGTTCGCCGGTATAGACGCGCAACTGGCCGCCATCAGCCGCCTGCCAGTCCTGGTTGAGGTAGACGATGCAGGTCAGGGTGCGCAGGCTGTCGTTGTGGAAGCGGTCAAGATGCTTGCGGTAGAAACTGCCAGCCGGGTAGCTGGCCAAATGGCCTTCAAACTCGAATAGCCCAAGCTGCAGTCCGGCGTTGGCGGCCAGGCGCAGCTGTTCCAGGTCGGCCAAATAGTCGCGCTGGGTGGCAGTGAGACCGGGCTGGTCCAGCCATAGGATGAAATCGCCCCGGATTCCGGCGTTGACGGTGCGTTCCGCCCCCTTGCCGATGCCGGCCGGCTGCATCGCCTGCTGCTGGCGCAGCCGCCGCGTTTCCTCGGCCAGTTGGGCAACGCTGTGCGGCGAAATGAAATCAGGTGCCACGCACCAGCCCTGGCCGGCGAGGTCGTCAATGATGCGGTTAAGGGTGGTGGGGGAGCTGGGCATGTTGGGGCGCAATTATAGCGCGTTGCGCTGAGGTAGCCTTTTCTGTAGAATGCGCAGCTCTTTAGGCGCGTAGCTCAGCTGGTTAGAGCACCACCTTGACATGGTGGGGGTCGTTGGTTCGAGTCCAATCGCGCCTACCAACACTCAGACAAAAGCCGTTAATTCGGCTTTTGTCATTTTTACTTGAGAAGGTCGAGCCATGCCTGTGATTCGCCTGCCCGATGGTTCCGAGCGCAAGTTCGATGCGCCGGTGGCTGTGTTTGATGTCGCGCAAAGCATAGGCGCCGGGCTGGCGCGCGCGGCGCTGGCGGGCAAGGTCAACGGCCAGTTGGTGGATACTTCCCACGTTATTGCCGATGATGCCGACCTCGCCATCATCACCGAGCGCGACAGCGACGGCCTGGAAATCATCCGCCATTCCACATCACATTTGATGGCTTACGCGGTCAAGGAATTGTTCCCGGAAGCCCAGGTGACCATCGGCCCGGTGATCGACAACGGTTTTTATTACGATTTTTCCTACAAGCGCCCGTTTACCCCGGAAGACCTGGAAGCCATCGAGAAACGCATGGCAGAGCTGGCCAAGCGCGATATCCCGGTGACGCGCAAGGTGCTGCCGCGCGACGAGGCGGTGGCCTATTTCAAGTCCATCGGCGAGCACTACAAGGCCGAGATTATTGCCAGCATTCCGCCGGGCGAGGATGTGTCGCTGTACGAAGAAGGCGACTTCACCGACCTCTGCCGCGGCCCGCATGTGCCTTCGACGGCCAAGCTCAAGGTGTTCAAGCTGATGAAGGTGGCCGGCGCCTATTGGCGCGGCGACTCCAAGAATGAAATGTTGCAGCGCATCTACGGTACGGCCTGGGCGAAGAAGGAAGATCTCGACGCTTACCTGCACATGCTGGAAGAGGCGGAAAAGCGCGACCACCGCAAGCTGGGCAAGCAGCTCGACCTGTTCCACATGCAAGACGAAGCGCCTGGCATGGTGTTCTGGCACCCCAAGGGTTGGACGCTGTGGCAGGAAGTCGAGCAGTACATGCGCGCCAAGTTTGTCGAATACGGCTACCAGGAAGTGCGCACGCCGCTGGTGATGGATCGCGCGCTGTGGGAAAAGTCTGGCCACTGGGAAAACTACCGCGACAACATGTTCACGACGTCTTCGGAAAACCGCGACTACGCGGTGAAGCCGATGAACTGCCCCGGCCATGTGCAGATTTTCAATCACGGCTTGCACAGCTACCGCGAGTTGCCGCTACGTCTGGCCGAATTCGGCTGCTGCCACCGTAACGAGCCGTCCGGTGCGCTGCACGGCCTGATGCGGGTGCGCGGTTTTACCCAGGACGATGCGCATATCTTTTGCACCGAAGAGCAAATCCAGTCCGAAGTGGCGGATTTCATCGTCATGCTGCAACGGATTTACGCCGATTTTGGCTTTAATGATGTGCTGGTCAAATTGTCTACCCGCCCGGAAAGGCGCGTCGGTTCCGACGAAACCTGGGACAAGGCCGAAGCCGCACTGACGGCTGCGCTGGAACAGAATGGCCTGGTCTTTGATTTGCAGCCGGGCGAGGGCGCTTTCTACGGCCCCAAGATCGAATTCACCCTCAAGGACAGTTTGGGTCGCCTATGGCAGTGCGGCACGATACAACTGGACTTCAACCTGCCGGTGCGGCTGGGTGCGGAATACGTGGCCGAGGACAACTCGCGCAAACCGCCGGTGATGCTGCACCGCGCCATCGTCGGCAGCATGGAGCGCTTCCTCGGTATTCTGATCGAGAATCATGCCGGCGCCATGCCGTTGTGGCTGTCGCCGGTACAAGTTGTGGCCATGAATATCACCGATGGCCAGGCGGAATATGTCGAAAAAGTGACTGCGGAATTGAAGAAAAATGGTTTCCGCGCACAATCGGACTTGAGGAATGAGAAAATAACCTATAAAATCCGCGAACATAGCTTGCAGAAGATGCCTTACCTGCTGGTGGCAGGCGAGCGTGAAATGCAAAGCGGACAAGTGGCCGTGCGTACCCGGAAAGGCGAAGACCTAGGCTCCATGCCGTTGCAGGCGTTCATTGAACGCCTGCAAGGCGAGGTTGATAGCAAGGGTGGCGCGGCCTGATTATTTATTGATTTGGAGAATTTGCGATAGCTCAGGATAAAGAAACACGAATCAACGGTGACATTACTGCGCCACAGATTCGTTTGATTGGGGTGGATGGCGAGCAGCTTGGGATAGTCAGTGTGAACCAAGCGCTGTCCCTGGCGGAAGAAGCAGAAATCGATCTGGTTGAGATCGCCCCGCAGGCAGCTCCCCCGGTTTGCCGCTTGATGGATTACGGCAAGTTCAAATACCACGAGAGCAAAAGGCTGCATGAAGCGCGCCTGAAGCAGAAGCAAGTTCAGGTCAAGGAAGTGAAGTTTCGTCCGGGAACGGATGAAGGGGACTATCAGGTTAAGCTACGCAACCTGATCCGTTTCCTGCAGGAAGGGGACAAGGCCAAGATTACCCTGCGTTTTCGCGGCCGTGAAATCACCCACCAGGAGTTAGGTTTAGCGCTGTTGAAGCGCGTTGAGGCCGATCTCCAGGAGTATGCGGTGGTGGAGCAGTTCCCGAAAATGGAAGGCCGTCAGATGGTGATGGTGCTCGGCCCCCATAAGAAGCAGAAATAGCACTAAACCGAAGGTGACGCGGCCCTGGCATGCCCGATCGCCTTTTTGAATCATCCAAAAACAGGAGTAACGAAATGCCCAAGATGAAAACCAAGAGCGGCGCCAAAAAGCGCTTCAAGTTCCTGGGGAATGGCAAGGTCAAGCGTACCCATTCGCACCTGCGCCACATCCTCACCAAGAAGACCACCAAGCAGAAACGCAAGCTGCGCGGCACGGCCATCATTTCCGCAACCGACGTCAAGCGCGTACGCGCCATGATGCCGACCCAATAAGGAGATAGGACATGCCAAGAGTCAAGCGTGGAGTTATCGCCCGTGCCCGTCACAAGAAAGTGTTGGACGCAGCCAAGGGCTACCGTGGTCGTCGCAAGAACGTATACCGCGTCGCCAAACAGGCGGTGATGAAAGCGGGGCAATATGCCTACCGCGACCGTCGCCAAAAGAAGCGCCAGTTCCGCGCCCTGTGGATCGCCCGGATCAATGCCGGCGCCCGCGAATGCGGCCTGACTTACAGCCGTTTCATGAACGGCCTGAAGAAGTCGGCGGTGGAAGTGGATCGCAAGGTGCTGGCCGACCTGGCCGTATTCGACAAGCCGGCATTTGCCAAGTTTGCCGAAGTGGCGAAGTCCGGCCTTGCTGCCTAAACGGTAGAGCATGAAAAAAGGAGGCTTTGCGGCCTCCTTTTTTTTCGACAAATCGTTATTTATGCAAAATCTCGATGAAATCCTGACCAACGCCCGCAGTGAATTCTCTGCTTGTGCGACCCTGGTTGACCTGGAACAGGCCAAGGCGCGCTTTTTCGGCAAGAGCGGCGCACTGACCGAGCTGCTCAAGGGCTTGGGCAAACTGTCCGCCGAGGAACGTCCGGCGGCCGGCGCGGCCATCAACGTGGTCAAGCAGGGTGTGGAGCAGGCGTTGCAAGAAAGGCGCGACACGATCCTGAGCGCCGAACAGGCCAGGAAGCTGGCCAGCGAGACCCTGGACGTGACCTTGCCGGGGCGCGGCAAGGCGCGAGGTGGCCTGCACCCGGTCACGCTCACCCTGCAACGCATCGATGCACTGTTCCGCTCTATTGGTTTCGAGGTGGCGCAAGGCCCAGAAATCGAGACTGATTTCTACAACTTCACCGCGCTCAACATCCCGGAAGATCATCCGGCGCGTGCCATGCACGATACTTTCTATGTGGACGAGCAACACGTGCTGCGGACCCATACCTCGCCGGTGCAGATCCGCTACATGCAGGACCGCCAGCCGCCGCTGCGCATCATCGCGCCAGGGCGTGTCTACCGCGTGGATTCCGATGCCACCCATTCGCCCATGTTCCACCAAGTCGAGGGGCTGTGGGTGGACGATCAGGTGAGCTTTGCCAACCTTAAGGGTGTGGTACAGGACTTCCTGCAGCGCTTCTTCGAGCGCGACGACTTGCAGGTGCGCTTCCGCCCGTCGTTCTTCCCGTTCACCGAGCCTTCCGCCGAGATGGATATGAGCTGGAACGGCGGCTGGCTGGAAATCGGCGGCTGCGGCATGGTGCACCCCAACGTGCTGGGCCATGTCGGCATTGATGCCGAAAAATACCGTGGCTTCGCCTTTGGCCTGGGCGTGGAGCGCCTGGCCATGCTGCGTTACGGCGTCAATGATTTGCGTCTCTTCTTCGAGAGCGATCTCCGTTTCCTCAAACAATTTGCCTGAAGACCATGAAGTTCTCCGAAAACTGGCTGCGTAGCTTCGTTAACCCCCAACTCGACAGTGTGGGCCTCAATCATTTATTGACGATGGCCGGGCTGGAAGTCGAAGCGCAGATCGCGGTCGCCCCCGCCTTCAGCGGTGTGGTCGTGGCAGAAATCCTCAGCGCAGAAAAACACCCCGATGCCGACCGTTTACAGGTACTGAAAGTGGATGTCGGCCAGGCCGAGCCGTTGCAAATTGTTTGCGGCGGAGCGAATGCCAGGGCGGGGCTGAAATCCGCCTGTGCCCTGGTCGGCGCCAAGTTGCCTGGCTTCGACATCAAGCAGGCCAAGGTGCGCGGCGTGGAATCCTTCGGCATGATGTGCTCGGAAAAGGAACTGGGGTTGGCTACGGACAGCGCTGGCATCATCGAGCTGTCGGCCGACGCCCTGGTTGGGCAGGACATTCGTGCTTACTTCGACCTCGATGACCAGGTGTTTGAGCTCAAGCTCACCCCCAACCGCAGCGACTGCCTGAGTGTGGCCGGTGTGGCGCGCGACGTTTCGGCACTGACCGGCGCCGGGCTGTGCCAGCCAGCCATTGCTGAGACTGTTGTGACCAGTCAGCAAAGCAAGGTGGTAAGGGTCGAGGCTGCCACGGCCTGCCCGCGTTACTGCGGCCGCGTGATCAATGGTGTCGACGCCAATGCGCCCACGCCGGACTGGATGAAGCGCCGCCTGGAGCGTAGCGGCCTGCGCAGCATTTCCGTGCTGGTGGACATCACTAATTACGTACTGCTAGAACTGGGGCAGCCGCTACATGCCTTCGATCTGGCCAAGTTGTCGGGCGACATCGTGGTGCGCTTTGCCCGTTCCGGGAAAAAGATCGCGCTACTGAGCGAGCAATTGGCCGAGCTGCAAACCGATATGCTGGTGATCTCCGACGACAGCGGCCCGCTGGCCCTGGCTGGCATCATGGGCGGCAGTGCCAGCGCAGTTTCCGCTGCCACCACTGACGTATTCTTGGAGAGCGCTTTTTTCTCGCCCTCTGTCATCACCGGCAAGGCACGTCGCTTGAGTTTTTCCACCGATTCTTCCTACCGCTTCGAGCGCGGGGTGGATTTTGCCGCTACCCGTGCCTGCCTGGAACGCGCCACCCAACTGGTGCTGGAGATTTGTGGCGGCAGCGCTGGAGCGGTGACTGAAGTAATGGGCCAGTTACCGGCTAGATTGTCGGTGCGCTTGCGCGTGCAAAAGGCCGCTGCGGTGCTGGGTATCGCCCTGGACACCACCACAATCGCCAACCTGCTGCAACGCCTGCAATTTACATTCAAGCAGGATGGTGATGTTTTTGAAGTGACGCCGCCTAGCTACCGTTTCGACATCACTATCGAAGAAGACCTGATCGAGGAGATCGCCCGTCTGCACGGCTACGAGCATATTCCGGCCACGCCGCCGCAGTCGCTGCTGCACATGCTGCCGTCGCTGGAAAGCCAACTGAGCGTGGACGACCTGCGCCATACCCTGGCTGCAGCGGACTACCAGGAGGTGGTCTGCTACAGCTTCGTGGATGCATCCTGGGAGCGCGACCTGATGGGCAACGCTGCGCCCGTCGCGTTGCGCAACCCGATTGCCAGCAATATGAGCGTGATGCGTTCTGGCCTGTGGGGCGGTCTGCTGGAAGCCTTGCTGTACAACACCAATCGCAAACAAGAGCGGGTGCGGCTGTTCGAGGTCGGCGCCTGCTTTGCCGCGCAAGGGCAGGGTTACGCTGAAACGACCCGCATTGCCGGGCTATGCTATGGCAGCGCTTCGCCCGAACAATGGGGCGAGGCGGCACGCGAAGTGGATTTCTACGATATTAAGGCGGATGTAGAGACACTAGCGGACGGTCGTGCGCGTTTTGAGGCCGCGCAGCATCCCGCGCTGCACCCGGGGCAATCGGCGCGCGTGCTGCTCGATGGCCAGGTGATCGGCTGGCTTGGGGTGTTGCACCCACGCTGGCAGCAACAGCAAGGACTGCCGCGCGCGGTGATGATGTTTGAACTGGAAGTGGCCCCCTTGCTGCAACGCGGTCTGCCGGTGTTTTCCGGGGTGGTCAAGTTCCCGCCGGTGCGCCGTGACATCGCATTAGTCGTGGACGAAACCGTATCCGCGCAGGCACTGCTGGATGCCATGCTGGAAGCGCGCACGGAGCTGGTCAGCGCCATTTCCCTGTTCGATCAATACCGTGGCAAAGGGGTCGAGATTGGCAAGAAAAGTCTTGCATTTCTGGTAGTTATGCAAGATACTCAGAAAACTTTGACCGACGAAGATGCCGATGCCGCAATGGCCAAGCTGGTCGCTGCGGCGGCACAAAAATACGGCGCTGTGTTAAGAAGTTAAGAGGGTGGGATGACACTAACAAAAGCTGATCTGGCCGACCTGCTGTTCGAGCAGGTAGGATTAAACAAACGCGAAGCCAAAGACATGGTCGAGGCTTTTTTCGAAGAAGTGCGCACCAGTTTGGAAATCGGTGATAGCGTGAAATTGTCTGGTTTCGGCAATTTCGAACTGCGCAAGAAATCCGAACGTCCGGGACGCAACCCCAAGACCGGCGAGGAAATTCCCATTACCGCCCGGCGCGTGGTGACTTTCCATGCCAGTCAGAAACTCAAAGGCAAGGTAGAAGAGACCTATGGTGGAGCAGACTAAGGTCATCCTGCCGCCCATCCCCGCCAAACGCTATTTCACCATTGGCGAGGTGAGCGAACTGTGTGGCGTCAAGCCGCATGTACTACGCTACTGGGAGCAGGAATTCACCCAGCTCAAGCCCGTCAAGCGCCGCGGCAACCGCCGCTACTACCAGCACCACGAAGTGCTGCTGATCCGCCGCATCCGTGAACTGTTGTACGAAGAAGGCTTTACCATCAGCGGCGCACGCAATCGTTTGGGAGAGCCCGATGCACGCGTTACTCCTGTGGCGGCGGCTCCAGCTGTTACTGTTGCCCCAATTACCCCGCCCCTTGATCTTGACGAAGACGCCGACGATACACCGTCATTTGACTTTGGCCAGCTGCGTGCGCAATTGCGCGCAGTGCTGGGCCTGCTCCGTACTTCCTCCGCCGCCTGATTTTGTAGCCTTTGCCGTTCGTTTGGCAGGGCGCTGGGCTTCCGCTATAATGCCGCCTTCGCCATGACGCGCTCTGCGTCATGGCGCCGGTTCGGGGCGTAGCGCAGCCTGGTAGCGTACTTGCATGGGGTGCAAGTGGTCGGAGGTTCAAATCCTCTCGCCCCGACCAATTCCATTCATCTGTTTGGATGATATCTCCGGGTCGTCGAGATGCCGTGCATGCATTTCTCGATCCAATTCCAGTTTAGCGTACTGGGTTTGAGTACAGCGTAGCGATGCCAAGATCGAGTTGGCTCAAGGCGATGACTGCGTCGCGCAAAGCCTAGGACCATCTGCAATGGATTGAAACGCTTTACTAAACATTCCCATGAGATTGCCTCCTTTTGCCAGATTAAGTTTTGGGACTCCTAGTGATCCAGGTAACGCTCGGCATCCAGTGCGGCCATGCAGCCGGTGCCGGCGCTGGTGACGGCTTGGCGGTAGACGTAGTCCTGCACGTCGCCGGCGGCGAACACGCCGGGGATGCTGGTGGCGGTGGCGTTGCCGCTACGTCCCGTTTGGGTGACGATGTAGCCGCCTTCCATGTCCAGCTGGCCTTCAAAAATATCGGTGTTCGGCTTGTGACCGATGGCGATGAACACGCCTTGCAGGGCAATATCCTTGGTGGCGCCGGACTGGACATTTTTGATGCGTATGCCAGTCACGCCGGTATTGTCGCCCAGTACCTCGTCCAGCGTAGAGAACAACTCCAGAACAATCTTGCCTTCCTTGACGCGTTCCATCAGCTTGTCGACCAGGATGGCCTCGGCCTTGAATTTGTCACGCCTGTGTACCAGTGTTACCTTGCTGGCGATGTTGGCGAGGTACAGTGCTTCTTCCACGGCAGTATTGCCGCCGCCGATCACCGCCACTTCCTGGTTGCGGTAGAAGAAGCCGTCACAGGTGGCACAAGCCGAAACGCCCTTACCGGCGAATTTTTCTTCCGACGGGATGCCGAGATACTTGGCCGAAGCGCCGGTGGCGATAATGAGCGCGTCGCAAGTGTATTCGCCACTGTCTCCAATTAACCGGATCGGCTTTTCGGTGAGCTTGGCAGTGTGGATATGGTCAAAAATCATCTCGGTGTTGAAGCGCTCGGCATGCTGCTGGAAACGCGCCATCAGTTCTGGCCCCTGCACGCCGTTGGCGTCGGCCGGCCAGTTGTCGACCTCGGTGGTGGTCATCAATTGGCCGCCTTGTGCCAGGCCGGTGACCAGCACCGGCTTGAGGTTGGCGCGCGCGGCGTAAACGGCGGCGCTATAACCGGCTGGGCCGGAACCGAGGATAAGCAGGCGGGCGTGCTTGGTAGACATTACGTTGTTACTCCGTGACTAAAAGAATGGGTGGATTTTACCAGCTTACTTTTCCAGCAGGCTACACAACATCCACGCGGTTTTTTGGCTTCGGCCGCGCTGCGCGCTTAACGTCGCGATGCGAGTTAGCCTGCGCCGAAAAACCGCTTTTGATTATTTTTCCAGCAAACTGCGCAGCATCCATGCGGTTTTTTCATGCACCTGCATGCGCTGGGTGAGCAGGTCTGCGGTGGGCTGGTCGTTAGCCTTGTCGGCGATGGCAAATACTTCGCGCGCGGTGCGCACCACGGCCTCGTTGCCTTCCACCAGCAGGCGGATCATGTCCTCGGCCTTGGGTACGCCGGCGGTGTCCTTGATCGAGGTCAGCTTGCCGAATTCGGCATAGGTGCCGGGTGCCGGGAAACCCAAGGCGCGGATGCGCTCGGCGACCAGGTCGGTGGCCAGCCATAGTTCGTTGTACTGCGTCATAAACATCAGGTGCAGGGTCTGGAACATGGGGCCGGTGATGTTCCAGTGGAAATTGTGCGTCTTCAGGTACACCGTATAGGTGTCGGCCAGTACGCGCGCCAAGCCTTCGGCGATTTTTTTGCGGTCTTTCGAAGTAATACCAATGTCAATTTGCATGCTCATGTCAGCCTCCTGTAAGCAAGGGTGTTGGGCGTGAGGAAATCATATTCCTGGGGCGGTGATAGTTCCAATTGATTGTTTAAATTTTTACAATAGTCATCAGCTATCAATAGGTTCCACGCAAGGCAATGCGGCTTGCAGGATCGCCTGCCGCAGCGTTTCCACCGCCTGCGGGCGGGTGAAGCTTTTGCGCCACACCAGCGCCACGCGGCGTTTGGGACTAGGCTGGGTGAACGGGCGGAAGCGCAGCATGCTGTTTTCCTCGCGGGTGGTATTGGCCGCGGTACAGGGCAGGATGGTCATGCCAACACCGGAGGCGACCATGTAGCGTATGGTTTCCAGCGAACTGCCTTCCAGCGTCTGCTGCATGCCATTCGCCGTGGAACTGCGCGCCAGGTTGGGACAGACCTGCAGCACCTGATCGCGGAAGCAGTTGCCGGCGCCCAGCAGCAGCACCGGTTCCTGCCCCAAATCCTCCGGCGGGATAGCGTCGCGCTGCTGCCAAGGGTGGCCGGCCGGCATCGCCACCTGGAACGGCTCGTCATACAGCGGCTGCACCGCCATGCCCGGCTCCTCGAACGGCAGCGACAGGATGGTGACATCCAGCTTGCCCTGCTTGAGCTGCTCGCGCAGGCTGGCGGTGTAGCTTTCCTGGATGATGAGCTGCATGGCCGGCGCCAGTTTGCGCATGATGGGCAGGATCAGCGGCAGCAGGTAGGGGCCGATGGTGTAGATGGCGCCGAGGCGCAGCGGATAAGCCAGCGGATCGCCGCTTTGCTGGGCGATGCTCTTGATGGTGGCAGCTTCATCCAGGGTGCGCGCGGCTTGGGCGACGATCTGCTCGCCTACCGGCGTCAAGGTAATTTCGCCGGAGCCGCGTTCGAAAATGGAAACGCCCAGTTCTTCCTCGATTTTCTTGATGCCGACACTCAACGTCGGCTGGCTGACGAAGCAGGCCTGCGCGGCACGCCCGAAGTGCCGTTCGCGCGCCACGGCGACGATGTAGCGAAGTTCGGTCAGGGTCATGGTGGATCAAGCACCTATTAAGAATAAAGTCCGGTAAAATCCAATTTTACGCGGATATTGCCCAACCACCACAGCATGTTTTTCCGAAAAAACCCTTCTTCCGCCATTCCCAAGCGCGAGCCTGTCCCTGAGAAAACGGCGGGTTTGCTGCGCGAGGCGTGGTGGCTGCTGCTGGTGGTTGCCGGGAGTTATCTGGCAACCATCTTCTTTACCTATCATCGCGACGATCCGGGCTGGTCGCACAGCGCCAGCGACGATGCCGGTATCCATAATGCCGGCGGCATCGTCGGTGCATGGTTATCCGATATCCTGCTTTACCTGTTCGGCCTTTCCGCCTGGTGGTGGGTGGCGCTGGCGTTTTATTCCATGTGGCTGGTCTATCTGCGCCTGGAAAACCGCGCAGCGCAACAGCGGCCGCTGTTGATCCTGAATATATCGGGTTTTGCTGTGCTGCTGCTGGCATCGAGCGCGCTGGAGGCTATGTATTTGCACGGCTTGCATGCCACCCTGCCGCTGGCGCCGGGGGGCATGCTGGGGGCGGAAGTGCGGGCGGGGTTTGCCCAGGCGTTCGGCCGCACCGGCGCCACCATGGCTTTCCTGCTGATGTTTGCCACTGGCTTCAGCTTGTTTACCGGCTGGTCGTGGCTGATGATTACGGAAAAGATCGGCACCGCTATTGAAGTCAGTTTCTTCTTCCTGCGCGACAGCTGGCGCGACTGGCAGGATCGCAAGGCCGGGCAGGCGGCGGAGTCCTTGCGTGAGGAATATGTCGAAAACGAACGCAAACGCATCGAAGACCGCGAGCCGGTGCAGATCGAAGCGCCGCAACTGGCAATTCCCAAGAGCAGCCGTGTCGAGAAGGAGCGCCAAGCGCCTTTGTTCGAGGCGCTGCCGGATTCCCCATTGCCACCGCTGCACTTGCTGGACGAGCCCAAGGAGCAGGCGGAGGTGCTGAGCAGTGAGACGCTGGAATTCACCTCGCGCCTGATCGAACGCAAGCTGATGGACTTCAACATCGAGGTCAAGGTAGTGTCAGCCTTGCCGGGACCGGTGATTACCCGCTACGAATTCGAGCCGGCGCCGGGCGTCAAGGGCAGCCAGATCACCAACCTGGCCAAGGACTTGGCGCGCGCGCTGTCGGTGATCAGCATCCGCGTGGTGGAAACCATTCCGGGCAAAAGCTGCATGGGCCTGGAAATCCCCAACCCCAAGCGCCAGATCGTGCACTTGTCGGAAATCCTCGGCTCGCAAATTTACGCAGACATGCACTCGCCGCTGGCCATCGCCATGGGCAAGGATATTTCCGGCAAGCCGGTGGTGGCCGACCTCGCCCGTATGCCGCATGTGCTGGTCGCTGGTACCACCGGCTCCGGCAAGTCGGTGGCGATCAACGCCATGATCTTGAGCCTGCTGTACAAGGCCGATCCGGCCAAGGTGCGGTTGATCCTGGTCGACCCCAAGATGCTGGAGTTGTCGGTCTATGAAGGCATCCCGCATCTGCTGGCGCCGGTGGTGACCGATATGCGTCAGGCTGCCAGCGCGCTCAACTGGTGCGTGGCCGAGATGGACAAGCGCTACCGCTGGATGTCGGCGCTGGGGGTGCGCAATCTGTCCGGCTACAACCAGAAAATCCGCGAGGCGGAAAAGGCCGGCAGCAAGCTGACCAACCCCTTTACCCTGACCCCGGATAGCCCGGAACCGCTGGAAGAACTGCCGCTAATCGTGGTGGTGATTGATGAACTGGCTGACCTGATGATGGTGGTGGGCAAGAAGGTGGAAGAACTGATTGCGCGGCTCGCCCAAAAAGCCCGTGCCTCCGGCATTCACTTAGTATTGGCGACGCAGCGCCCCAGCGTGGACGTGATTACCGGCCTCATCAAGGCCAATATCCCGACGCGCGTCGCCTTCCAGGTGTCCAGCAAGGTGGATTCACGTACCATCCTCGACCACATGGGCGCCGAGGCGCTGCTGGGGCAGGGTGACATGCTGTACCAGCCGCCCGGCACCAACTATCCGCAGCGCGTGCATGGCGCCTTCGTCAGCGACCAGGAGGTGCACCGCGTGGTGGATTATCTCAAGTCCATGGGCGAGCCCGACTATATCGAAGGCATCCTCACCGGTGGCGAGGAAAGCGAAGCCGGCGACGGCGAATTGGGCGAGGGCGGCGAGACCGACCCGCTCTATGATGAGGCCGTCGCCATCGTGTTGAGGACGCGCCGCCCCTCTATTTCCGCCGTGCAGCGCCATCTACGCATCGGCTATAACCGCGCCGCGCGCTTGATCGAGGAAATGGAACGTGCCGGGCTGGTGTCGCCGATGCAGTCCAACGGCAACCGCGAAGTGCTGGCGCCGTCGTCTGGGGATTAGCTTAGCTTGGCGTCCGGCGCGCCAGGCCAGGAATCGGATTTTCACAAGGATTGTTCATGCTCAAGAAGTTGCTAGCCCTGATGTTGCTCCTGCCTGGCCTCGCCCAGGCCGATGCCGTCCAGCAGTTGAAAACCTTTTTCCAGAGCACCACCACCATGCGCGCCCAGTTTCGCCAGACCGTGCTCGACAGCCAGGGGCGCAAGGTGCAGGAGGTGACCGGTGCCATGCAATTGTCGCGCCCCGGCAAATTCCGCTGGGACTACAACAAACCGTATGTGCAGCTGATCGTCGGCGACGGCCAGAAAGTCTGGTTGTACGACCCCGAACTTAGCCAGGTCACGGTGCGCCCCTTGGATAAGGCATTGGGCTCCAGCCCCGCCGCACTGCTGGCCGGCGGCACCGAGATTGAAAAGACCTTCAGCCTGCGCGAAGACGGCGTGCAAGGCCCGCTGGACTGGGTCGAGGCCAAGCCCAAGGATCAGGATGGCGGCTTCGAGCGTGTGCTGCTAGGGTTCAAGGACGGCCTGCTGCGCGAAATGGAACTGCACGACAATTTTGGCCAGACCACGGTCATCGAATTCAGCAAGCTGGAACGCAACCCTCACCTGGATGCGCAGGCGTTCCGCTTTACTCCGCCGCAAGGGGCGGACGTGGTGGGGGATTAGTGGCAGAGCGCAGCCTGTTCGCCGACAAGGAGCCGCACGCCCCGCTGGCCGAACGCATGCGCCCCAAAGTGCTGGAGGAGGTAGTCGGGCAATCCCATTTGCTGGGCGAGGGCAAGCCGCTGCGGCTGGCCTTCACTTCCGGCATGTTGCCCTCGATGATCTTGTGGGGGCCGCCCGGGGTGGGCAAGACCACGTTGGCGCGGCTGATCGCCAACACCGCCTACGCCGAATTCATCCCGCTTTCCGCCGTGCTGTCCGGCGTCAAGGACATCCGTGAGGCGGTGGAGCGCGCCGAACTTACCCTGCAGCAGTCCGGCCGCCGCACTATTCTGTTTGTGGACGAGGTGCACCGTTTTAACAAGTCGCAGCAGGACGCCTTCCTGCCCTATGTGGAAAGCGGCTTATTCACTTTTATTGGTGCCACTACCGAAAACCCGTCGTTCGAAGTCAACAGCGCCTTGTTGAGCCGGGCGCAGGTGTTCGTGCTCAATTCGTTGTCGGAAGACGAGCTGGGCGTGCTGCTGCAACGCGCGCTGGAGCTGGAATCCGGTGGCCTCACCATGCTGCCGGAAGTGTGCGAGCAAATCCTGGCCTATGCCGATGGCGACGCGCGCCGCCTGTTCAATTTCCTGGAGCAATTGTTCAACGCCGCCCACGCCGCTGGCGTCAACGCCATCGACCTGCCGTTTCTCGACAGTACGCTGGCTTCCAAGCTGCGCCGCTTCGACAAGGGCGGCGAGGCGTTCTACGACCAGATTTCCGCGCTGCATAAATCGGTGCGCGGCTCCAACCCGGATGCCGCGCTGTACTGGTTCATGCGGATGCTGGATGGTGGTGCCGACCCGCTCTATTTGGGGCGCCGCATCGTGCGCATGGCCATCGAGGACATCGGCCTGGCCGACCCGCGCGCGCAGACCATGACCGTTGAGGCCTGCCAGATTTATGAACGCCTCGGCTCGCCGGAAGGCGAACTGGCCTTGGCCAACGCTGTGCTGTATCTCGCCATCGCCCCCAAAAGCAATGCCGCCTACATGGCCTACAACCAGGCCAAGGCCTTCGTCGCGCAGGATAAATCGCGGCTGGTGCCCTTGCATCTTAGAAATGCCCCGACCAAGCTGATGAAGTCGCTCGACTACGGCAAGGCCTACCGCTACGCCCACGATGAACCGGATGGCTACGCCGCCGGCGAACAGTATTTCCCCGACGACATGCCGCCGGTCAAGTTCTACCAGCCCACGCCGCGCGGCCTGGAAGGTAAAATAGCGGAAAAGCTGGCGCACCTGCGCGAACTGGACCGTAAAGCCAAAAAATAGATTGGAGTTTCAATTGCTCGACATACAACAACTCAGAACCGACCTTGATGGCGTCGCTGCACGGCTTGCAAGCCGTGGTTACATCCTCGACACCGCCACCTTCACTGCCCTGGAAGCACAGCGTAAGGAGGTGCAGACCCGCACCCAGGAACTACAGGCCAGGCGCAACGCCACTTCCAAGCAGATCGGTATTGCCAAGTCCAAGGGCGAGGATGTGTCGGCGATTCTGGCCGAAGTTGCTACCTTGGGCGACGAGTTGAGAGCTGCCGAAGAACAGCTGGTGGTGATCCAAGCCGAAATGCAGAACTGGCTGCTGAACATCCCCAACCTGCCGCATGACAGCGTTCCGAAAGGCAAATCCGAGGAGGAGAACGTAGAAGTGCGTCGTTGGGGCACGCCGCGCAACTTTGATTTTGAGGTCAAGGATCATACCGATGTCGGTACGCCACTAGGTCTGGATTTCGATACCGGGGCCAAGCTGTCTGGCGCGCGCTTTACCTTCATGAAGGGACAAGTTGCCCGGCTACACCGCGCGATTGCCCAGTTCATGCTGGATACGCAGACCGCTGAGCATGGCTATACTGAGTGCTATACGCCGTATCTGGTTAATGCTGGCACTTTGTATGGCACAGGTCAGTTGCCGAAGTTTGCGGAGGATTTGTTTAGAGTGACTTCTGGCGATGCTAACGCAGAGACGCCTACAGCAACATTCGGATTTGCTGAGGCGGGTGGATCGCCATTTGGCCAAGCTCCATTCTATAGTCCACCAACCACTTTTTACCTGATTCCCACCTCCGAAGTCACCCTCACCAACACCGTGCGCGACGAGATCGTGCCGCTGGAAAGCCTGCCGATCAAGCTCACCGCGCATACGCCGTGCTTCCGTTCCGAGGCCGGTTCCTACGGCAAAGATACGCGCGGCATGATACGCCAGCACCAGTTCGACAAGGTGGAAATGGTGCAGATCGTGCACCCGGAGCAGAGCTACGCCGCGCTGGAGGAAATGGTCGGCCACGCCGAGGCTATCCTGCAAAAGCTGGGGCTGCCCTACCGCGTGGTGTCGCTGTGCACTGGCGACATGGGTTTCAGCGCGGCCAAGACCTATGACCTGGAAGTCTGGCTGCCGGCGCAGAATACCTACCGCGAAATTTCCTCGGTTTCCAATTGCGAGGCGTTCCAGGCGCGCCGCATGTCGGCACGCTTCCGCAATGCGCAAGGCAAGACCGAGTTGTTGCATACCCTCAACGGCTCCGGCCTGGCGGTGGGGCGTACCCTGGTGGCGGTGCTGGAGAATTACCAGAACGCCGATGGCAGCGTCACCATCCCCGAGGTGCTGCGCCCCTATATGGGTGGCCTGGAAAGGATTGCTGCCTAGCCATGAAGCCATCCCAGCTGCTTGGGATTGCCGGGGTCGAGGCGCACGAGCGGGCAGAGGCGCGCCACTGGGCCAGGCGCCTGGAATGGCCGTTGCTGGTGATGGCGTTGTGGATTCCGGTGCAGTGGTATCTGGAAGAAACCGGCGTCTTTACCCTGGGGCACGGCAGAGTTGGCGACTGGCTGATCTGGACGGTCTTCGTTTTTGAAACCGCACTGCTGACCACGCTGGTGCGCGACAAACTGCGTTACCTGCGCGGCAACTGGATGAATTTGCTGATTATCAGCGGCGGCTTCCCCTTGCTGTGGCATTACACCCCGCTGGCCGGCCTGCTGCGCAGCCTGCGGCTGGTGCTGGTGTTGATCCTGCTGATGCGTTTGTCCAAGACTTTGCGCATCCTGCTGGTGCGCTACCGGCTTGGCATGACGCTGGCAATTTCGCTCGGGGTGGTGCTGCTGTCGGGCATCGTGGTGACGCGGCTCGACCCTTCCGTGGGTACGGTGTGGGACGGCATGTGGTGGGCCTGGGTGACGGTGGCGACGGTAGGCTATGGCGACATCGTGCCGCACAACGCGGCGGGGCGGCTGTTCGGCGCCTTGCTGATCCTGGTGGGGGTGGTGCTGGTGTCGCTGCTGACGGCCAACCTGTCAGCTTTCCTGATCGGTGGCGAGGTGGAAAAAGTGGAACGCGAAGAGCATCAGGCCGACGTGTTGCTGAAGGATATCGCGGCGCGCCTGGAACGCATCGAGCAGCGGCTGGAAGAGAAGGAAGGGCGTTCGCCCTAGAGAGGAGGTCAGGACTCCCCGGCCAGCCTGTCCCGATCACGCGCTAGGTTGAAATTGGGCAACAGCGGGGCGTGCTGGGGTTCGTGTTTCTCCAGGATTCTGTGATAGGTACGCACCGATTCGACGAACACCACCGGCGCGCCGCCGCGGGCAAAACCGGACTTGAGGGTGGAAAAATACTTCTCCCGGCCGAGTAGCGGCAGGGTTTTCTTGACGTCGGCCCAGGTGTTGGGGTTCAGCTTCATTTTCTGCGCCAGCATGCGCGCGTCTTCCAGGTGGGCATAGCCGATGTTGTAGGCCGCCAGCGCCATCCAGGTGCGGTCTGGTTCCGGCACGCTGGCTGGGATCAAATCCTTCATGGTAAGTACGTAGTGCGCGCCGGCGAGAATGCTCTGGTACGGATCCAGACGGTTGGTGACGCCCATGCGGTCGGCGGTATCCTCGGTCAGCATCATCATGCCGCGCACATTGGTGGGCGAGGTGGCAAACCTGTCCCAGTGCGATTCCTGATAGGCGATGGCGGCCAGCAGCCGCCAGTCCAGTCCGGAGAGTTCCTGCGCCTGCTTGAACAGGCCGATGTACTGCGGCAAAACGGTGCGGGTGTTGACCAGGAAACCGGTTACATCCACCGGGTTGAGCCGTTCCGAATTGCCGTAATAGCGATCGTAGAGGTTGTGTAGCGTGCCATCCTGGCGGATACGTGCGAAAAACTTTTCCGCCTGGCGGTATAGCCAGTCGTCGCCGTTTTTGGGGAAGGCCCAAGCCAGCTTGTCCGGCGAGCCAAAATCAAAGCCCACGGCCAGGTTGGGATAGTAGTTCTGCGACATGGCGACCAGGGTTGAATCGGCAATGGTAGCGTCCAGCGTGCCTTCGGCGATGCTTTCCAGCAGCTCCTCGCTGTTGACCTTTTCCTCCTTCCAGCGCAGCTGCGGCACCTTGTCCGCTGCTTCCCGAAGGCGCTCGGCATAGCTGGTGCCCTTGGGAATCACCAGGCTTTTTCCCACCAGATCGCTCACCGACTTGGGCGCCTCGCCTCTTTCCTTGTTGTAGACCAGTTGCTGCTGCACGGTCTGGTAGGACGGCCCAAAGCGCACCAGATGCTCGCGCAGGTGGGTGACGCTGAGGTTGGCGGCGGCCAGGTGCGCCTTGCCTTTGAGCAGCGTGGGAATGATCTGGGAAATGTTGTCCGCTACGACCACCTTAAGGCGCACTTCCTGGCCCAACTCCTGGCTCAGGTAGCGTGCGAACAGCTTGGCCAGATCGTACTCAAAGCCGGCAAACTCGTTCTGGCCGTTGACGTAATAGGTCACCGGCCCGTTGTGCGTCACCACCACCAGTTCGCGGCTTTGCTGCACCGGCGGCAGCGGCTTCCCGGCTTTCGAGCAGCCGACAAGCATGAGTGCGGCAAGTAGGATCAAAAACAGGCGCATGGGCGAAGTTTCCCCAAGTTTCCTCCGCTTGTCCAGAACTGCGCGTTCGAGCTTGCCATCCTTGGGGCAGACTAATAGAATGGGCGCCCCCGCGGAGAGGTGGCAGAGTGGTCGAATGCGCCGGACTCGAAATCCGGTATACGGGTCTCCCGTATCGAGGGTTCGAATCCCTCCCTCTCCGCCAATTGTACATAAATGAGGGCACCGCAGGCGCGGTGCCTTTAGCTTTTGAAACCATAGCCTCAATCACTCCGAGATTGGGGCCGGAAATGGTCGACTCCTCTGCATAAATTCGAATTTCTTTAACGACAAGATGCAAAAAAGACTTCCCCTGTTCGGATCCTGGATCAGAAAGGAGAGCGATGATTTCGGAGCGGAAGGTCGGTAAATCAAGCCCCTCGATCAAATTTTCCGGGAAAATGATTGGAATCTTTAGGCCATTAAGACGGGCCGCGAGATTGTCCAATTCGTCCTGCCACATCTGAATTCGATCCCCAAGCATCCCGTCAATTTTGACTTTTCCATTTTCAACCAATTGCAAAAGTTGGCTAAGTTTTCTGCGAACTTCATCCCGTTTTTTTTTGGCTTGATTTGCTTCTTCAGAATGGGAGTGAGCGAAAGTCTCGATGTTTCGCTTCGCATCATTCAGAATTGCTTGAAGTCTTGACTCCGTAAGAATGTTTTCGATCACGGTTTGAATGACCAAAGTCTCAAATCGCTCATATGGAATGTTTGGGCTTGAACATGCGGTGTTTGAAACGCTGTTTCTGCGATTACATTTCAAATAGCGGTATCGGCCGCTTTTCCCAGTCGAAATGTGCATTGGCGAACCACAAAAGCCACACCGGCACAGCCCTGTAAGCGCAGTACGTGGAGTCGTATGCAACGGCGGATTTTGCCTCGGAGAACGCGAGTGCCTACGTAATGCAATATTTGCAAAACGGACTTTATCAATAATGACTGGAACTGCGATTGGAATCGGTTTGTTGTCATTTTCGGAATCACTCATTTGAGTCCTCCTCATCCTGTAAGTAGGTTTGTTTCGAAAAGGCGCGACCACCAAAAAAATATGTCCCAGTGTAGACCGAGTCGCTCAAAATTTTGTGCACCGTTTGTGCTCGCCAAACCTGGCCACGATAAAGACATTTCGAGTTTAGGTGTTCTGTGATTTTTTTAATCCCCAAGGGAGTCCTGGCGTTGCCTCCTTCGTACAGATCAAAGATTTCACGAACCACCTTTGCCTCCTCCTCATCCAGAACCAGAATTTTCCGGTAGCCAGTGTGGCCAATGACTTTCGTTTCAGCAACTTGATAGCCAAAAGGCGGTTTGCTGCCATTAAAGAATCCTCGGCGAGCGTTTTCACGCCTTGCTCGAGATACGTGCTTGGAGTTTTCCGCCGAGTTCATCTCATCTACAAGTCCATAAAACAAAGTTACAAATTTACCTATGGGGCTATCATCAATATCCTGTGTGACAGAAATGAGTCGAATGCCATTTTTCTTCAGATCCCTAAGATAGATGGCAAGGTCAGTGACGTTTCTGAAGGCTCGCGAGAAGGAATGCACAATGATTGCCGAAATTGCTTCCTCGCAATTTGTGATTCGTTGGAACATGTCTTGGAAGACTGGACGGCTGTCGACATTGTCCAAAATCAAGCTGATCAAATTGTTCTTTAGCACTTGAGTTGTGACTGATCAAGGTGCACATTGCCTTTGTTTTTGGCAGAGGGGTGGAATCCATGGTCGGGAAAATCAGGCAACCCACACTTTTTCTACGTACGGCCTATTTCATCGATTCGCTGTGCGAACAAACTGGCATGAACTTTGAAGGAATAGAGGAAAGGATTCGGAACAATCAATATATTGCTTATGGCCTTGACGCGCCGGCATATGAGACTGTTCGAGATTATTTCCGCTTGCACCGCTCGGTCGCTTTCGAGCCCCGCCTTGGCAGGGATGGAAACACTCCAGGGCAACAATCAGAAAGAATTTTCCAGAGAGACAGAAAAGCTCCATGGCTGTTAGCAGCGGAGGCAGAGTTCCCAGGGTCATCATTTTCTTTCTTTCATCCCCTTTTTGATTTGCTTTTTGGTCGGCTGGAATCATCAGCATTTTGGGCGAGTCATTTCAACAAGATTCCGGAATCTTGGATCAACCAGGAAGAGGCCGAGGGTATGCCGTCGTATCGTTTGGCGGATTTCTCAGCTTGGGAGAAAAGCTGTTCGCAATCCCGTTCAGCGCGCTTGAGAACAACGTATCAAAAAACGAATACGTTCTAGATGTTTCCAAGGAGCGATTAGAGGCGGCGCCTGGCTTCGATTCGGATCATTGGCCCTCGATGGCCGATGAAAAGTGGAACCGCGACGTGCACACCTAGCGCGCCGAGGTCTCCATTGCCCGCCCAGCAACGGACTATACGACGCGACTCGTGCCTTATCACGATGGCGTGGCAGTGCCTCTCGAAACTGCCCAAATTCTATAGCAGCGCTGAATCGACTTTGAGGAGGATACTATGCTGGTGACATTTACAACCGAGGCCTACGCCGACATCACCATGTTTGGAGATGTTGCACTCGCCATGCTGAAAATGATGGGGCACAGTGGAACCGTACCAGGTGCCATTACTGCGGAAGATGTTCCCGTGGCATTGCGGCGGTTAATAGTCGCTATCGACGCCGAAAAAGTCACCCCGTCAGTTGAGGATAAGGATGAAGATGATCCACCGGTGAGCTTGGCCCATCGAGCGCTGCCTCTCATTGATCTTTTGACTGCGGCAGCAAAGGCTGAATGTTACGTCATGTGGAAATATGAATCGCCCCAGTTGACTTAGATGCGGTTGGGTGTCCGATTAGGGTCGAGTGCTGTAGGTCGCCAATAATGCCGCCAGTCCGAAGTTCACATATGAGCGGTCATTTGCCATTAGTGACGATCATGGTGTCGTATCGTCAAACACAAAATAAATTCCCACCCCTCCAATCAGCGTGGCAAGAAAGCCGGTGAATATGTCGATATAGATATTGGGTGCGAATTCACTCACTGCCAGCAGTCCTACAGCAATCGCAACCAGTCCCCAACCCCGACGTTTTCTCTTAGCTGACATAACGTTTGTACGCCCCAATCCAGTCAGTCGTATAGGCTTTCTGCACCTCTAGCAATGGTACTTTGCCATCGCAAACCAGCTTGTATAGCTTAGATTCCAGCATATCCTTACTTTCGGCGTTCCACTCATTGGTTCTAGGCTGAGGCCATAGGTTTCTGGAGTCTTCCGGGGCGCCACCGATATTGAGCGGGATCAGGTGGTTGTCGGCGCGTCAGGTTATGAACCTGGCGCAACAACAGGCCATAAAAGCATACCGTGCGGTAGCGTACGGACGGTGAAAAAGTTTGCACCTATAAAGAGATTCTCTCAACTGGTAAAAGGAAACTCATGCCATGGACACTACAACCAAGACAACCCTCGTCATCGCGTTTGTCGCAGCCTTGCTGTTGCTGCTCTTCGGTGGCGGAATGGCGACCGGGACAATGATGAGTGGCGGGGTGATGGGAAGCGGAAGTATAGGCGGAATCAGCTGGATGTGGCTTCCTACCTTACTAGTCGTTGCACTAGGCATCGTTCTTTTCTCGGTCATCTTTGGAAAGAAGTAAGGTAAGCAGCCCTTGCTGCTGGAAGTCACAGCAACGTAGGCCTTCGGGGACATGTTGGCTTGTGCTCAAGCAAGCCTTAGCTACTAGTAGTCGTCAGTAACGGAAACATGAATTTATTCAACCCTGAAGGAAAGACCGCTATGAAAACGTCAATACTAGTTGCCACAATCGTTGCCTGTACCCTGTCGGCTCCTATCGTATCAGCGCAGGAAAAACCTGCGCAGGCTAAACCGGAAATAAACATGGACATGGAAAACCTCATGAGCCCGATGCAGGAGCAAATTTCATAGAGGATATCGACGATGAACTCACTAGACATGGGAAAGGCCTATCTCATAGGCGGCGGTATCGGCTCTCTAGCCGCTGCTGCCTTCATGATCCGCGATGGCAACATGCCTGGCGGAAATATTTGGATTCTTGAAGCGGCCCCCATCATGGGCGGAAGTTTGGATGGTGCCGAAGAGCCTACGGGCGGATATTCATTGCGTGGTGGACGCATGCTGACCACCGACAACTACGAATGTACCTGGGATCTCTATAAATCAATTCCCTCACTATTCAACAAAGGTAAGTCTGTATTCGAAGAAACGGTGGAGTTCAATGAGAAACACAAGTCACATTCAATGGCGAGGCTCGTTGACAGCCGTCGCGCCAAGGTTCCGGTGACATCTATGGGGTTCTCCATGCAGGATCGTATCGAATTGCTGAAACTCAGCAATACAGACGAAGATACGTTGGCCGCAAGTTGCATTACCGACTGGCTTTCGCCTAAGTTCTTCGAGACTGAGTTCTGGTATATGTGGGCCACCACATTTGCCTTCCAGCCGTGGCACAGCGCTGTTGAATTCAAGCGTTACCTGCACCGCTTCATGCTCGAGTTTTCCCGCATTGAAACGCTTGCGGGTATAAAACGTACCATCTACAACCAGTACGACTCTCTGGTTCTACCCTTGCAGACTTGGCTACAAGGCCAAGGTGTACGTTTTGTCCCGGATTGCAAGGTGACAGACCTCGATCACAAGACCGAAGGCAACAAGTTTACCGTGACCGGCATCCACTGTCTGCGGCAGGACAACAGCGAAGTGATTGCCGTAAATGATGGCGACTTTGTCTTCATGCAAAACGGTTCCATGACCGACGCCTCCAGCCTGGGTTCGATGACGAGCGCACCAGACAAGCTGACCAAGGCAGACAGCGGCGGTTGGACTCTGTGGGAAAAACTGGCGCAGGGCCGACCGAAGTTTGGCAATCCTGCGGCTTTCAATAGCTGCATCGCGCAATCCTATTGGGAGTCGTTCACTGTCACGCTGAAGAACCACGCATTCTTCGACCAGATGATTCAATTCAGCGGCAATCAGCCAGGCACCGGCGGACTGGTGACGTTCAAGGACTCGAATTGGCTGATGTCCATTGTGCTGGCGCATCAACCTCACTTCCCAAACCAGCCTGCCGACGTGCAGGTGTTCTGGGGATACGCGCTGTTTCCAGACCGGGTCGGTAATTTCGTTCCGAAACCAATGGCCGAATGCAATGGCGTGGAAATTCTGAAGGAACTTTGCGGTCACCTGCACTTCGATCTGGAGACCGTGACATCCGCTAATTGTATTCCTTGCCGCATGCCTTACATTACCAGCATGTTCATGCCCCGCTTGCGCAGCGATCGCCCGTTGCCGGTACCTCAGGGTTCGAGAAACCTCGCGTTTATCAGCCAGTTCGTCGAAATTCCGGACGATGTTGTCTTTACGGTGGAATATTCAGTACGAGCGGCCCAGATGGCAGTTTACGAGTTGCTAAGTATCGACCGCCAAGTTCCGTCTATCACGCCACATGATAAGTCCTTGCAGACGCAGTTCAAGGCACTGATCAAGGCGTTTAAATGATGTCAGGCGTCATAGCGTGGTACTTTGTCGCGTGAGAGTCAATTCTTGCAACAGCGTCGTGAGAATCCTCTCGTCGGGGAACTGCTCCGCGAATCGAACCATCCGGGTCAGCGCCGAGTAGCTGAATCCCTTTCCGAACTCCTGCTCCAATTGTTGCGCCAGTGTCGGCATCCGAAGCTGTGAGCTGGCGCTGGCTGGCGGCGAGCTTGATGATGAGGTCGGAGCGGGTCATGGGGGCATTTTGCCAGTTAGCGGGGAAAGTCGCACCCATGATTAGGCAAAACAATCACGCAATGACCCAGAAAGAATGTAGCTTTGACAAGGCAATTACTGTTACATGTCTTTAACTGGCCGACCATGCCTGCACCTTTGGCGATGGTGCGAACGAATATGTGTTGGACGAGGATGGGCGCAGGTTCACGCTCCAGCAAATCGGTCTATTGCATCCCTACAGCCGCCGCATCATTGGTTGGTTGCGCTGTGACAACAATAAGGTAGTTCTCTCGCGCATTGGCGTATTTCCCAAATCGTCCAAATCCAGATCAGGCTGCGGGATCGACTACGGTGCAGGAGGACGCTAAGAATTATATTTCGGCACTTGCCCTGGCCGAAGACCCGAAAACCACTCGCCGCGAAAAAGCAAAAGCCTGGTTCTCCGCAGCAAAACTGGAGCGTGCCCATGGCATGGAGATCATGGGATATGAGATGTTCCCCGATTTCAATTTCGCCGGTGGCAATTTTAGTCTTGGCAATTATCTCTCCCCGGAAGAGGTAAAAGACAAGCAATTTGTCACGGATGAAGAACTGCACCGTTTTGATGCAACCCGGCCAATAATAAGTGAGCGTTTCCACTACAGATACACAGCTGTCCAAGAGGCAGAGAAAGCGGCAGAGTTATTGCCAAGGCGGTCCCAAGCTTACGCAGCCATACTGTGCGCAGCCACCGGCTGGATGCTGAGTACAGGAGCCACGAAGCCAGCGGCGGACTTATATCGCCGCTATGTCAAAAATGGCAGGGCATTCGATTGGGCCTCACATTTCGGACACGATTGCCCTGAGCCTGATTTTTCTGCATTGGGTAATATGGATGGGGCATCCTAGGGTTCGTCTGTTACCCAAATTTTTATTTTGGATATTATCCGACGAGTGACTGCTTTGGGTCGATTCTGTTGCAAAACTCTTTTTTCTAGGGATGCCAAAATCTTACTGGAAGTCGTTGCAATCAAGGAATGTGGTCAAGGCTCCTTGTTGCATGCGGCTTAGCCTTCATTATTGGTGGCGGTTTTGGATCGTTATGGGTGGCTGGTTTAGGGTGGAATACGCAGCACGGTCGAGCGCCTCATGAAGCAGCAGGGATTGGAAGGTGTGCGGCGCGGCAAGGTCATCAGAACCACGGTGCCTGACAAGACTATCCCGTGTCCGCTGGATCGGGTTAACCGGCAGTTCAGGGCGGACCGGCCCAACCAGCTGTGGGTGTCGGACTTCACCTATGTCTCGACGTGGCAGGGCTGGCTGTATGTGGCCTTCGTCATTGACGTGTTCGCCCGGCGCATCGTGGGTTGGCGGGTCAGTTCCAGCATGCGCACGGACTTCGTGCTGGATGCCTTGGAACAGGCGTTGTATGCGCGCCAGCCTGAACTCGGAAGTCTCATCCACCACTCGGATAGAGGATCGCAGTATGTCTCCATCCGCTATACCGAGCGACTCGCTGAGGCCGGCATAGAACCCTCGGTGGGTAGTCGTGGCGACAGCTATGACAACGCACTGGCGGAGACCATCAACGGGCTGTACAAAACCGAATTAATCCATCGCCGTGCTCCTTGGAAAACCAAGGAGGCCGTAGAGCTGGCGACGCTTGAATGGGTGGCCTGGTTCAACCACCATCGGCTGTTGGAACCCATCGGCTATATACCTCCGGCGGAAGCTGAGGCAAACTATTATCGGCAACTCGCCGAACAGGTCGCTCCGGTGGCCTGACTTAAACCAAATGGCCTCCACGAAACCCGGGGCGATTCAATCAGAATCTAATGCCAACCGGGGTCAGTAGGCATGTTGATCACGTAGCACCAAACTGATCGTTCTGAAAATAATCCAGATATCCAGCGTAATAGACCAATTTCTTAGATAGTCCAGGTCGTATTGGATGCGCTTTTCCATCTTGTCCAGCGTATCTGTTTCACCACGAAATCCATTCACTTGCGCCCAGCCGGTAATTCCCGGCTTGACCTTATGCCGCACCATATAGCCCTTGATCATTTTTCTATAAATCTCGTTGTGTGAAACCGCGTGTGGGCGCGGCCCCACAATACTCATTTTTCCCTCCAGCACATTGATGAACTGAGGCAATTCATCCAGAGAGGTCTTTCGCAGAAATGCACCAAATTTTGTTACACGTTTATCGATACGCTGCACCTGAAGGACATTCTGGCCATCCTCACAAACCGTCATGCTACGGAACTTGTAGACAATAATATCGCGACCATCCACTCCATAACGCCTTTGCCTGAACAGTACTGGCCCGGGAGAACTTAGCTTCACTCCAATCGAAATCAGCAGTATCACCGGGCTGATTAGAAGCAGAATAATCGTGGCGAACACAATATCGCTGATTTGTTTGAGCAAGCCGTTAACGCCATAGAAAGGGGTTTCACAGATCGCTACAATTGGGATACCGTCAATTTCATCTACCCTGGCTTGAATAAGGTCGTAAATGAAAATATCAGGTGCAAAATAAATCGAGGCAGTGGTGTCTTTCAGGTCATCAAGCAATTTCAGGACACGCGGTTGTGACGCCATTGGCAAGACAATATAAATGACATCAATTGCATGAGTCTTTACGTAATCGGCAACATCACTCATCCCCCCCAACAACTTTCCCTCTAAGCCAATTGCCAATCCATCTTCGGTATGATCATCGAAAAAACCTTCAATCTCGATTTGCCTAAAAAAATCCGCCGTAACATTGGTCGCAAGCTGGAGCCCCAACTCGTTGGCCCCTAAGACAATGCCTTTTTTCTTGTAAGCAAATAAAACCTTCAGTTTTGGCACTAGGCTTTTCAAGCCGACAAGTGCTAGAAAAAAAAATACAGGCACCGTTATACCCCAGACCACCAAGACATCAATCAGGAAAAGACGCAAAGTACCCGTCGCATATCCGAGCAGAATAAGTAACCCAAAAATAACTGCCCAAGACACTAAAATATGATTTGCCATTTTCCAGTAGCGCCCTTCAGGCCAACTTCCCGGAAATGTCAGGGAAAATGCAATTAAGGAAAGAACAACGTAGAGTTGATCAATTGATTCACCGTAAGCCTTAGCGATGAGAAGCAAAGACCCTACCACCACCACTGGCTCAACCGCGTGCTTCACCAATGTAGTAATGGATCCTCCTCCTCGCATGAGCCTGGGGAAAGGTTTTTGCATAGTTTTAACTCAGTAAGACGGCCTTTTTGTTCGAAGTACGTTTTTGTTATTCTATTTTCATTTGGAATTGTTATGGAAAGATGAAAATATTGGGGTTGTAGCAGATAAACCCTAAATCTCAGTACACTCCATTCAGTTGCAGTCAAGTCGTGCCAAGCTACTGGAAATTGGCCGTTGCCGCCGTTGAAGTGTTTCTCTCGCTACGTCTGAAATGAGCTTGCCCCCGAATTTCGGATACCGAGATAGCTTGAGATAATGAGCTATGGAGGTAATACGAGATGTTCAAGATACCGAGGCAGAGTTACACGGGTGAATTCAAGCGAGAAGCGGTAAAGAT
>Ga0265327_10001449_pt1 | contig 29807 bp, 28 predicted proteins | sample 41621metaG_FD_202089 | JGI IMG/M metagenome (GOLD analysis project Ga0265327, IMG submission 202089) | Rhizosphere microbial communities from Carex aquatilis grown in University of Washington, Seatle, WA, United States - 4-16-21 metaG | ecosystem: Host-associated > Plants > Roots > Rhizosphere...
CGCCCGCCGCGGTGCGCGCGGTGAGCTTGAAGGGCGTGCCGTCGTTGTAGGGCTCGGCGGCGGATTTCCAGCACATGCCGTCGCGGCGCTGGCGCTCGGTGGCGTCGGCGAAGGCGGGCAGGCCGAGTTCCTTCTTCGTGAGGCCGTTGAGGTGCGGCGCGAGGATGATGCAGCCGGTGTGGCCGGTCCAGTGGGCCGGATCGAGCGCGGCGTCATTATCCGGCAGGTGCGGGTCGCCGGCGTTGCCGAAGATGCTCTCGACGAAATCGAGGTTGGCGACCAGCGCGCCCGGGACGAAGAAGCGGGTCTCCATCGCGCGCAGCGGGCTGAAGCCCGGGACCTCGGGCACGACCACCGGGCGGAGGTGGAGCGAGACGAAGCACTCGGCCGGCACGGCGGCGTCCGCGGTGAAGGGGAGCTGGAGCAGCTCCTTCGGCGGGTTCAGCGCGCGGGCGAGCAGGCGGCCGAAGACGGCGGCGGGCACGGCCTTCTTGTCGTCGGGGATCGGCAGGCCGCCCTCCGCGACGTGGAAGATGCCGGAGGTGGTGCGGCGGTCGCTGCGCGGGTTGTGCAGGACGCCCTGGCGGACGCGGAGCGAGGCGAGGATGCTGCTGTGGTGTTCGTCCTTGCCGGGCGGCAGCGAGAGCGCGCGGGCGAGGCCGGGCCGGTCGAGCACGAGCGTGGTCGCGGGCAGGCGCGGGACGTCGACGGCGCCCTCGAGGTAGTCGTAGAGGAAGTTCTGGATGCGCTGGTCGACCGGGCAGAGGTGGCGGTCGAGCACGCGGTCCTTCTCGCGGCTGAGGGTGAGGAAGTGGTCGACGAAGCCCGAGAGGCCCGCGTTGCCCGCGAGGGTGACGCCCGGCTGGCCGATCTCGTGCAGCTTGAGGTTCAGGTAGGCCAGCAGCTGCGGGTCGGCGGGATCGGGCACGGGCGGGAGGGTCTGGGTGCGGGCGGACATGGAAGTAAAACAAGCCAAGGCCAAGCGGTCGGCTGACGCAACCGCTCAAGCCGGTTTTGGACCAGTTGAGGGAAAGATTTATGTCACGGCGGCGGCCGCTAATTCCGCGTGCGATGGGCAGTGAACGCCAAGGGATGCGGAGCGGGTTCTGTCGACGTCTAGGCGCCCAGATCGAGGCGTGGTTGGTTTTTGGACAGGATTGACCGGATTTTCTGGATTGGTCATTGCCCCGGCGTCGCCTTCGCATAGCGCGGCCAATTGGCCAGCAGCTCATGGACGACGACTGAGCCTGCGCGATACTGCGCCTCGAAGGCGGCTTCGGTGCCTAACGATTCGTCGCCGATGGTGGTCGTCACGTCCTGGCCGGTGGGCGGCGTGCAGTAATTACTCGCGCTGCGCAGCATCATCACGCGGTTGAAATCCACGAAGCCCTTCTCGGCCATCCGCTGCAGCGTGCCGACGTAGGCGGCTTGCTCCATGGCGGTCGTCGAGAGCTCGCCCTTGCCGGCGGTCCAGAGTTTCACCCACTTGCGCGCCCATACCGTGCGTGCCTCGCCGTGCCAGTAGCGGGCGGAGGCGAGCGTGTCGCCCATCATGATCTGCGGGGGCAACTGCGCGGCCGGGTAAGCAGTGTATTTCTCCCGCCAGGTCTTGAGCGCAGGTGAATCATCGAGTTTGGTGTGGGCTTTCGAGAACTCATATGCCCACTTCGTCAGCGCCGGGTTGAGCGCGTAGTTCATCGTGTAGGCGAGGGTCGCGCCGCCCCAGCCGCCGGCGTCGGCGTGGGCGGGTGGCAGCGTGTCGGGCGCGGTCGTGCCGATGGCGAAGAGACCGTAGGGCCACGAGGAGGGCATTTCCTTCTCGCCGATCTCGCGGAGCGCGTCGCCGTCGACGACGTTGGCCGCCCACACCGCGCTGCCGATCGGCCCCGAGGCCGGGTCGATGCCCGAGATGCCGTTGATGATCCAGTAGGTGTGAGTGAGGTCGAGGCGCGGGTCGAGGCAGAGTGCCATGATCAGCTCGCTCGACGGCACCGTCGTGAGGGTCTTGTCGCGCGTGTTGCCCGCGACGCTGCCGTAGAGCCCGGCCGCGTTGTAGCGGAGCGGGTGGGGTGCGCCGGGGATCTCGAGCGTGCCGGTGAGGTGCTCGCGCTCGGCCCAGTATTGGAACTCGCCCGGAGCGTCGCCGGTGTCATCGCCGACCTCGAAGCCGGCGAGCACGATCACCTTGGGGGCGATCTTCTCGCCGCCGAGCAGGGTTCCGACTGAGACAAGGGCAAGAAGGAGGCGGAGTCCGGAATTCATGGGCTTACCCTCAGCAGCCGGGATGCCAGTTGCCGCAGTCAGCCGTCCAGCTCTCTGGACAGGATTGGCTGGATTACCCGGATTGGAAATCCCGTTCCATCCCGCCAATCCTGTCTAAAAGCCTGGACCGCGTCCCGCTTCGGGGTTGCGCGCCGGCCGCAGCCCCGGCAGCTTCGCCGCCAGCTCCCCATGAAACGCCTGCGTCCCGGCTGCCTCGCCCTGTTGCTCCTGAATGCCCTGGCGGTTCTGTCCCTGCAGGCCGCGCCCGACAGCCGGATCGCCGGCTACTGGGTCTCCGCGCCGGAGGAGGCCGAGCAGGCCGTGTTCACCTTCAGCATCCTCGGCAAGTGGACGATCATCTCCCAGCACTGGGCGGCCGGTCCTGCCGACGTGAAGCTGCGATACACCGTGGTGTCGGCCGGCGACGGCGGCACGCTCAACGCGGACGAGCCCGCCGCCAAGTTCCCCGGTGCGCCGCGCACGATCCGCTACGAGCTGCAGGCGGGCGAACTGCTGCTTTCCTTTCCCGAGACCTCGCACGTGGGCCGCTACCGGCTCGTGAAGTCCACGCCGCCCGCGGCGCCTTCGTCCAACCTGGTGGATTTTTCCAAGCCCGGCATCCACCCGGCGGCGCCCGCCGAGCCGGCGCCGGCCCAGCCCGTGGCGCCGGCGAAGCAGTCCTTCGCGATGCTCGGCGCGTGGTCGACCGAGCCCGGTGTGGAGCGGCAACTCACCCTCTTCATCGCGAAGTCGCGCACGGCCAACGTGAAGATCAACCAGCAGTGGACCCGCGGGAGCGAGAACCCGCTGGTCTCGAAGAACAGCGATTACAACGTGAGCTACACGGCGCCCCGCGGCACGTTCACGCAGGTGAAGCCCGACTACGAGGGCTCGGCGATCCCGCCGGTGCTGAACTTCACCATCGAGGGCGACGCGCTGGTCGTGACCGTGGATACCGGCGACTACGCCGGCCAATACCGCCTGCTCCGCCGCGACAAGCACCCGAAGGAAGCGCCGGCGCCGCAGCAGCCCTGAGGTGGGCATAGCGGTTGATCAACCACGAAGGCCACGAAGAACACGAAGTTCAAGCCGGCGGGACCCAAACGGTGGAGGCGTCCCCTGTAACCTTTCCCGCCAGCGGGCGACAAGGGAGTTAACATCATGAAAACGTCCTCCCGTATCCTCCTCGGCTCCCTGATCGCGGGCGTGGCCCTGGCCGCCGCCCTTTCCATCCATGCCGCGACCGACAGTGCGCCGGCCGGCACCGCCGATTCCCCCCGCGCGCGACCGCTCGCCGGGTTCATGCTGCGCCGGGCCGTCCACCAGCTCGATCTGACCGCCGACCAGCGCATGCAGGCCAAGGCCATCCTCAAGAAATATCAGCCGGACCTCTCCCCGGAGGTCGACCAGGTGCTGGCCGCCCGCAAGGCGCTGCGCACGGCGATCCGCGCCCTGCCGTATGACGCCGCCGCGGTGGAGGCCGCCACGGACAAGGTGCAGGCGGCGCAAAAGCAGGTCATCCTGGAAACCGCCAGGATGCGCTCCGAGCTCCGGCAGGTGCTGACGCCGAAGCAACTCGACCAGATCGACCAGTGGGACGCCAAGATCGACGAACGCATCACCGATGCCCGCGCGGTCTTCACGGACTGGCTGGCCAGATCGTAATTCCCATCCGCGCAAGACAGCCTGAGTGAACCTCTCCGCCGTCCTCTTCCAACCATGGGTGCTCGCCGGGGCTTGGCGGGCGCCCATCCGTTTGTCAGTGTGCGCGGCGATGTCAGCCGCCGAATCAGCCGCGCCTCCGTCCGACGACTCTGGCCCGTCCGTGGAGGAACTGGTGCGGCACGCGCAGGGCGGGGACGGTGCCGCCTTCAACCAACTGGTGCGACGCTATGCCGGGCGGGTGACGCGGCTCGTGGCGCGCTTCGTGCGTTCGGAGGCGGACCTGGCCGAGGTCGCGCAGGACGTGTTTGTGAAAGCGCACCGCGGGCTCGGCAGCTTCCGCGCGGAGTCGCCGTTCGAGCACTGGCTGCTGCGCATCGCGACGCGGCGCTGCCACGACTACCTGCGTGCGCAATACCGCCGGCGCTGGTTCACCTCGTTCGACCACTTGCAGGACCAGGGCTTCGAGCCCGCCACCAGCGCGGCCGAGGAAACGGACCCGCGCCTGCCGGCATTGCGCGCCGCCGTGCGCCGGCTGCGGCCCGACGACCGGACCGTGATCACCCTGCTCGAACTCGAGGAACACTCGGTGCGCGAGGTCGCCGCGCTCACCGGCTGGACCGAGAGCAAGGTGAAGGTCCGCGCCCACCGCGCGCGCCGCGCCCTGCGCCGCGACCTGGAATCCTTCAACCCGCCGCCCCTATGAAAGACCCCGATCAAGAACTCGACTCCCTCATGGCCAGGCTCCGTGCCGAACCGCCGCCCGCAGCCGTCGCGCGCGTGGCGCAGGAATTATCCGTTCACGTGGCCGCGCGCGTGGAGGCTGGCGACGCCGGCCTGCTCTGGTTCTGGCGCTGGTCCGCCGTGCTCGGCACCGCCACGATGGCGATCCTCGGCTGGGCGGGTGGCGCCGCACTCGAGGCCTCACACCAACTGGTGACCCTGGCCGACCCGGCCGTGTGGCTGCTCAACCTTTCCCTCTGACCCCGCCGCCCATGAAAAACTGGAAACGCATCATCGCCCCCCTGCTGGTCTTCCTCCTCGGTGTCCTCTTCGGGGTCGGGGGCAGCGTCCTCGTCGCCGTGCGCGTCGTGCGTCACATCTCCGTCTTGGGGCCTCACGAGGCGGTCCACGCGGCCTCGCGGCTGATCCAGCGCCGGCTGGACCTCACGCCCGCGCAGCGCGCGGAGCTGGCGCCGGTGTTCGCGGCGGTCGAGCAGGATTTCGAGCAGCTGCGCCGCGAGGACATCGCGAAGGCCCGCCGCGCCCTCGAGGCCGCGGTCGCGAGGATCCGCCCGTCGCTGGACGAGGCCCAGCGGAAGAAACTCGACGCCTGGCTCGAGGGTCCGCGCGCGCGCTGGAAGCTGCCGGACGCGGAGCCGAAGGCATCGGGGAAGAACTGATGCCGCCCGCCGGGCCGGTGGTCACGGCCCCTTGGGGTCGGCGGTCGGGCGCTGGTGCACGGTGATGGTGCCGTTGTTTTCCAGGATGGCGCAGTGCACGTCGGCGACCGACACGCAGCCCTCCTGGCGCAGCGCGGCGTTGAGCTCGTGGTGCGTGAGCTGCGCCCGCTTCATGACGTCCTCGAAGAGCCGGCCGTTGTGGATCAGCACCTCCGGCTGGCCCTCGATCAGGACTTCGATCCGCTTGTTGCGGTAGGTGAGGTAGCCGATGCCGTAGTTCAGGCCGATGAGGGTGACCGCGGAGATGAAGCCGGCGGTCACGGAGTTGTCGCCGCCGTTCATGGCGTTCTGGACGGCGTTGGAGAGCACGAGCAGGAGCACGAGGTCAAAGGGCGCGAGCTGGCCGACCTGGCGCTTGCCGGTGATCCGGAGAAGAAGAATCAGCAGGGCATAGACGATGATCGACCGGGCGATGAGTTCCCACCACGCAACGGATAAGGTCCACATGGGCGGGGATGCTGGCGGCCGCGGCGGGAAAGTCCATCCCGGCGTGGTCGGCTAGGGGGTGGCCATAGTTCATCACCCCACTGGGAAAGGAGCAGATTGGGGTTATGATGGGGGATTCAAGACCGTGTCCGCCTTCGTCTCCATGAACTCGCCCGACCCCATTGTTTATCTCCAGCTGCCGGTGATCCGGCAGATCGTCACCGACGAGACCTACCTTGAGGCGGAGCGGCGGGGTTGCGCCGTGCTTTCGGATGACCGGGTCGTGCGGGAGAACGTCTGCCTGGTCGTGCTGCGCATCGGCGCGGAGCTGCGGGCAACCGCGCAGCGGTCGCTTGACACCGCTCCCCTGATGATCCCGCGGCCGCTCCTGCGTGGAGCGGCATGAGTTTTTAGGCGGAACACCGAGAGCGAGGGCACACCCAGCATCGCGGGGAACCCTGAGATCAGGGAATCCCTCACGCCGGGGGAAAAGTTATTCACAAAAGGGGGAAAGTAGGTCCTCACCCCATATAGGCCCCGAAGCCGGGGTGATAAAAGGTGGCCCACATTACCCGCACCTCATGGCGACCCCGACCTTTCACTCATCCGTTCCGGCCATTGCAAACGGACGGACCCTGCTCCCGCTTCGCGCGGGGCTCCGTTGCTAGTTTCCGTCCCGATCCCTTTTGCCTCCTCTTCCACGCCTGCGACCCGCTGTTGCACTCCTTGCCTGAACTTCCTTCGCCCCTGTTCCCGTTCAACGGTAACTGGGGCCGCATCCCCGGCCCATCCTCCTTTTCATTTCCGTCCTGCCATGTCCTCCGGCGAGCCTGTCGAAACCCTGAACGTGGTGATCCTCTACCAACACCTGGCCTACATGGGCCGGGCGATGGCCACCTACCTGCGCCTCGAACGGGAGCTGGCGGAGGAGTTCACGCCCGACTTTCGCCTCTGGCGCATTGATATCGCCACCGAGCCGGCGTTTGCGGACGAGGCAGAGCGCGATATCGCGGCCGCCGAGGTGATCATTGTGGCCGTCAACGGGGGCCAATCCTGTCCGCCGGCCTTTCAACGCTGGAGGGGCGGTCTCGGCCAGGCCGGGGGCCCGCCTCCGCGGGCCATCATCGCGCTGGTCGATTCGTCGGATGAAATGGTCGCGGCGCCCGAGAGCTGGGCGAGCGTCCTGCGGGAGGCCGCCACGCAGATCCATTCGGAGGTTTTTGTCTGCGGTCCGACCCAACCTTGTCCCCGTGTCGAGGCCTCCCGTTTTTCCTCCGCCGAGCCGGTCGGTCCGATCGGCGTCATCACCACCACCCCCAGCAGCAATCTCCCATGAACACTTACCGCGAAGACACCAGCAAGGACCCATTCACCCCGATGGCCGAGGCCGGTGCGTCGCGGTTGTCGGACGATGGTCACGGCTGCCCCACCGCTCCGGTTTTGCCGGAGGGGTGGCGGCGGCTCGCGACCGGCCTGCGCGGCATGCGGCTCTTCCAGGTGACGCCGCCCGGTCGCGGCGGGGTCTACTGGGAGGCGGAGATGACGCTCGACCGCACGGTGGTGCACCGGCGCTTTGCCGTGGAACTCCACGCGCGCGCCTGGCTGGGCATCAGGAACGAACCGCGGGCAACGGCCAATCCCTATGACCGGGAGGAAATGCACGGGCGCTTCCGCGCCGCGTGCGTGGCCCGCGCGTAAGGCCGCACCTCTAAAAAGCTCGGCGGGCGGCGTGAGGTTTGCAGGATGCGGGCATGAATTTCAAATACCTGGTCCCGGTCGCGGTGGCGGTCGTGCTGCTGCCGGTTGGTATCCGTGCGGCGGAGACCGTGGTCACGATCAACCCGGAGCTCCATGGCGCGTGGGTCGTGCCGGACAAGGACTGGGACGGGCGCGCAGTGATTTTGCTCCATGGCTTCGCGTCCGACATGGACGAGGTCGGCGGGCTCTATAAGCGGCTGACGGCACTGCTCGCCGCGCAGGGCATCGCCAGCCTGCGGATCAACTTCCGCGGCGAGGGTGACGCGGCGCGGACGAAGATAGAGTCCACCTTCGACACCCGGCTCGCGGACACCGCGGCGGCGGTTGATTTCCTGGGCAAGCAGCCGGGCGTGTCCATCGCCCGCATCGGTGTGCTGGGCTTCAGCCTCGGGGCGACCACGGCGATCGAGACCGGCGCGCGTCATCCCGAGTGGTTCAAGACGATGGTGGTGTGGTCCAGCCCGAGCGGCGACCAGTTCGCGCAGCTGACCAAGAGTCCGACCGCGCAGGCCGCCTTGCGTGACGGCGTGGCGACGGAGGACGTGCCCGGGTGGAAAAGAATCACGACGAAGCGCGAGGCCTATCTCAGCTTCCGCGGCATCGACCTCGACAAATCCCTGGCGAAATACCCCGGCGCGTTCCTGTCGGTGCGCGGCTCGGACGACCTCCTGCCGCAACACGAGGTTGCGTTCATGAAGATCGCAAAAGGCCGGCCGGCGGAGGCGGTGCTCATCGCGGGGGCCGACCACATCTTCCATGTGTTCGACGGCGAGAAGGGCCAGGCCGCGCGGGTGATCGAGGTGACGGTGGCGTGGTTCGGCCGGACGCTCTGAAGTCGGCCGGCCAGCCTTGCCCGCGGGCCGGCAGGTGTGATGATGTGGGCATGAACCCCTCCGCTCCGTCTGACGAACCCAATCTCGCCATCCTCTCCACGCTCGAGGCGCGCGTGCTGGGCTGCCTGATCGAGAAGGAATTCGCCACGCCGGACATCTACCCGCTGACGCTCAACGCGCTCGTCAACGCCTGCAACCAGCGGAGCAACCGCGACCCGCTGATGGACGTGGCGGCGCGCGAGGTGGACGCCGCGCTCGAGCAGCTGCGGTTGAAACGCCTGGCGGCGATGTTTTCCGGCGCGGATGCGCGCGTGCCCAAGTTCAAGCAGAAGCTCGACGACGTCTACCCGGTGTCGCCGGCGGCGCGGGCCGTCCTCGGCGAACTGTTGCTGCGCGGGCCGCAGACGTCCGCCGGCCTGCGGTCGAACTCGGAGCGGCTGCACCCGATGCCGCCGGTGGACGGATTTGAGGCGCTGATGGCGGAGCTCACCGAACGGCCCGCGGGCGCGCTGGTGCGCCTGCTGCCGCGGCAGCCGGGCCAGAAGGAGGCGCGGTGGGCGCAACTGCTCACCGGCGAGCCGGCTGTTTCCGCCGCATCACATGTCCCGGCCGAACCGCTGAAGGTGACGCTGGCGCTGCCCCCCGAGGTGGAGCGCCGGCTGGCGGCGCTCGAGACCGAGGTGGTTCACCTGCGCGCCGAGCTGGCGAAGTTGCGCGGGGAATTGGGCGGGGGCTGAGCGGAGCCCGGGATCATTCTCGTTCTCCTTCTCGTGATCGTTCTCGTCGGCAGGAGTCGGACCGGAGAATGAGAACGAGAAAGATTGGGAGAACGAGGACCGCCCGGGGGCGCGGCACTTGTCAGCCGTAGGCTAGGCGAAGGCTGAAGCGCCGCCCTGTGTGGAATCCTACCGCCGATGTCGCGGCGGGCTGATGTAGAGATCCACGCCGCCGCGCGGCTCGTCGCGATACCAGGGGCGGCTGTCCATCCACGGGTCGTCGCGGAACCACGGGTCGCGGTGCGGGCCGTAGTAGACGCTTTCGCCGACGTAGCCGTCGGCGACGCAACCGGTGAGGGCCAGCTGGACGCCGGTCAGGAGGAGGGAGCCGAGGAGGAGTTGGGCGAGGGTTTTCATGGGTTCGTGGCGGGATTGGCGTTGTCCTGGTATTCCACGAGGCCGAGGGTGCCGCCGGTGGAGTCGGCGATGATGGCGAAACGGCTGCCGTAGGCGGTGGCGCGGGCGGGCACGAGAACCTCGCCGCCGAGGGTGGTTACGCGCTTGAGCGCCGCATCCATGTCCGCGACGCGGACAACCCCGATCCACCCCGGGACGGCGTCCTCGCGGTTCGGGAGCGGCGCGACACCGGCGCGGGAGCGGTCGTCGGTGTTGAGGAGGAAATCGTTTTTCCGCACGGTGCGGGTGTCGGCGGCGACCTCGTAGTGGAAGACCGTGGCGTAGAAGGCGGCGGCGGATTGCGGCTCCTTGCCATAGAGCTCAAACCAGTTCCACTCGCCGAGCTTCGGCTCGTCGTCGATGGAATCGCCGGAACCCGACTGCATCAGGCCGATGGGCGAGCCCTCGTGGTCGGTAATGATCGCCTGGAAACCGCGCGCGGGGAATTCGCGGGCGGGGGCGCGCACGGTGCCGCCGGCCTGCGTGGCGAGGGCGAGCGTGGCGTTGATGTCCTTGACGGCGATGTAGTGGATCCAGCGGGACGGGCGCTTGGCGTTGGCGGTGTTGCGCGGCGCGAGGCCGGCGACGGGCACGCTGCCGTTGCTGAAGACCGTGTAGGCCTTGCCGTTCTGGTCGATGACGTTCGTGGTCCAGCCGAAGAGGCCGGTGTAGAACTTCGTCGCGGCGACGGGATCGGTGGTGAAGAGGTCCGCCCAGACGAACTTGCCCGGATGCTGCTGGCCGGTTGCGGGCTGGTGGAGCGGCTGGAATATCGGTGTGGCCGCCGAGGCGGGCAAAGCGAGGGCCAGCGAGAAGCCGGCGGCGAGGGCGCCCGCCAGGCGTTGGATGGAGGATGCGATCATGATGGACCGCAAGATACTGCCGGTCCAGCGACCGGCCTATGGGGTGTTGACCGGAGCGGAGGGGGTGGGCGAGCTTGCGCGTGACGGCCTGGGGAATCGCGCGCAAGCTCGCTCCCACGTGAAACGCCTACTTCGCCGCGGCGGGCGCCAGCGCTGACACGTTGTTCTGCGGGTCGCGGTAGTCCACGAATTGCCGCGGGTCGGTGCCGTTCAGGTATTCCTCCAGGTTGGTGTAGCCGTCGCCGTCGGAGTCGAGGTTGGCATCCGAGGGATCCTTGGGATTGAGGCCGTGGGCGATCTCCCAGTCGTCGGGCATGCCGTCGCCATCGGTGTCGACGGGCGGGGCGCCCGCCTTGAGCACGGGCCAGCCGCCGACCTCCTTCTGGGAATTGATCATCTTCCCCGTGCGGTTGCGCACGTCGGCGATGAGGCGGGAGTCGACCGGGTCGCGCACCGGCAGGCTGGCGCCGACCGAGACGAGGACGGCCGCGAGGGCGGCGTCGGCGGACACGGTCCGCGTGGGCGCGATGACGAAGGGCCGGTCCGTGGTGCGCGCCTGCGGTTTGCCGCCGAGCTCGTAGGCGTCGATGAACTTCGTGTTGTCCGCGGTCATGTCGTCATGGCCCTCGAAGACGTTGTCGCGGATGAAAAAGGTGATGTCGGAATTGAGCGGCACGTTGCCGATGTGGATCGGGGTCGCCGCCGTGCTACTCGGGCCCGGGCGGATGTAGTTGCCGACGTAGTTCACCTTGAGCAGGCCCTGGGTGAGGCCCGAGCAGGTGCCGCCGAAGTCGTAGACAACGTTGTTGCGGACGTCGAAGGTCGGGAAAGTTGGGCCCTTGCCGTAGTTGTCGCCGAGGCGCGGGTTGCGGGCGTCGTTGTGGATCCAGAGATTGTGGAGCCACGAGACCGGGCCGTTGGCTCGGGAGAGCGAGCCGTAGCCGTGCGCGCCCTTCTTGTGGATGCTCTGCCGGAGCGACTCGCCGATGAGGCACCACTGGATGGTGATGTTGGCGTCGTCGCCGGAGAGCGACAGACACTCGTCGACCGACCAGGTCGCGGAGCAGTGGTCGAAGATGACGTTGCGCGCGTGGTGATAGGCGTCGATGGCGTCGGACTCCTGCCGGCTCTCGTCGCCCAGGCGGCTGCGCAGGTAGCGCACGACGACGTCGTGGGTGGCCACGCCGAAGGGAAAATTGCGCAGGCCGATGCCGTCGCCCGGCGCGGTCTGGCCGGCGATCGTCAGGTAGGGATTCTTCACCGTGAGCTCGCTGCGCAGCTCGATCGTGCCCGCGACGCGGAAGATCACGACGCGCGGACCGTGAGCGTCGCACGCGGCGCGCAGGCTGCCGGGGCCGGAGTCGTAGAGGTTGGTCACGTAGATGACGCGACCGCCGCGGCCGCCCGGCGTATAGGCGCCGTAGCCCTCGGCGCCCGGGAAGGCGGGCAACGGGGCGGAAGCGGCGGGGGTTTCCGCGCTGAGCGAAGCGCAAAGGACGGCGAGGGCGGCGAAGAGGGCGGGTGATTTCATGGTGGGGTGGTGCGGGCGGAGCGAAAGGACCGCGCCGGCCTGCTGAAGTTACGCCTGCGGGAGGGGCGAAGTTACAGCGGCGGACAAAAGAGCCTCACTTCTCACGCCTCATAGAAGGCGCGGAGTTCGCCGTCGGTCCGGCGCAGGCGCAGCGCGAGGGCGCGGGCGAGCCGGGCGAAGATCTTCACGCCGACCAGCGGGTGCGCGCGCGACTGCTCGTCGAAGCGGGCCCGGGAGATGACGAACAGGTCAACGGCCGTCGTGGCCGTGGCGTTGGCCGAGCGGACGCCGCGGTCGAGGAAGGCGACTTCGCCGAAGAAGTTGCCGCGGCCGAACGAGGCGAGGTTGTGGTAGGTGCCGCCGCCGAGCGGCATCACGATGCGGACGACGCCGCGGCGGATGAGGTAGAGTTCGTCCGCGGTGTCGCCGGCCCGGAAGATCATCGCACCCGCGGCGAACGACCGCGCCTCGGTGCAGGCGGCGAGCGCGTCCAGCGTCTGGTCGGCCGTGAATTCCCGGCACAGGTCGAACTCCATCAGCTCGAGCGGATCCTCCCCGCCGGCCGCCGCGGGCCGGTATTCCGCGAGGAGGCGGTCCTCCGTCCATTGGAGCGCGTCGTCGAGGGTCTCGAAGGTGCGGGCGCCGGACTTGCCCAGCGAGGCGAGGTGCGCGCGCAGGTCGCGCCCCGCGGGCAGGCGGCTGAAGACCAGCGCCCCGCCCCGCTCCGCGAGGGTCGTCTCGAACTGCCCGAAGAGGTGAGCGGCGGTGTAGTCCATCGATTGCACACGGCGCAGGTCGAGGATGAGCCAGCGGCAGTGGGCGAGGTCGGACGCCAGCTCGGTGCGCAGCTGGTCGGTGGTGCCGAAGAACAGGCTGCCTTGCAACTCGCAGACGACGGTGGCGGCGCCGTGCTGCTCGAGCAGGGTTTGTTCCGCCGGCAGCCGGTGCTGGGTGGAGGAGATCCGGTTGCCGGCGACCTTGCGCCGGATGACGGAGCCGCGGACCTGCTCGCGGATGAAGAGTAGCATGGCCAGGCCCACGCCCGCGCCGGAGGCCGCCATCAGGTTGCTCGTCACGGCCACGACCACCACCGTGGCGATGACGGCGAAGTCCAGGAGCGAGGAACGCTGCCGCAGCAGCGCGAAGCTCGTCCAGTCGAACATGCGGACCGCGACCACGAGGAGGATGCCCGCCAGCGCCGCGACCGGGACCCAGGCGATCCAGTTGCCGAGCAGCAGCGCCGCGAGCAGCACGAAGCCGCCCTCGAGCATGCCGGACCACCGCGTGCGCCCGCCGCTCTCCACGCTGACCAGCGTGGCGCCCATCATGCCGGAGCCGGGCATGCCGCCGACCAGCCCGGAGACGAGGTTGCCGGCGCCCTGGCCGAGGAGCGTGCGGTTGGAATCGTGCTGGCTGCGGGTCAGCGAATCCACGACCACGCAGGTCTTCAGGGTGTCGATGGAGAGCAGCACGGACAGGGTGAGCGCGGGCAGCAGGAGCAGGCGGAGGTCGGCCAAGCCCAACCCGGCCAGCGCCGGCACCACCTGCGTCACGCCCGCAAACACGCCGCTGTCGCCCCCGCCCAGCGGCCCGATGACCAGGGCGTTGTGCGCGAGCTGCCGCAGCTCCGGGTGGAGCCACGCGGCGCCGAAGTAGGCGAGCAGGCCCGCGAGCAGGCCGAGGATCGTGGCCGGGACGGCGCGGGTGAGCCGCGGACCGAGGAGCACGGCGGCGACCGTGACGGCACCCACGAACACCGCGGGCCCCTGCCATTGCGCCGGCGTCAACACTTGCGCGGCGTCCACCCCGAGGAACTTCGGCAGCTGGCTGAGGAAGATCAGCACGCCCACCGCGCTCAGGTAGCCGGACACGACCGGGTAGGGGATGTATTTGATCAGCTTCCCGCCGCCGACCAGCCCGTAGAGCATCTGCAGGCCGCCCGACAGGAGCGCCAGCAGCAGCATGAGGGCGATGATGTGCGCGGGTTCCGCAGGGCGGCCCGGGGCCGCCAGCAGGCCGCCGGTGAACGACGCGAGCACGGCACCCGCCGGGGCGCAGGGCGAGGAGATGAGCCGCGGCGCCCCGCCGAACGCGGTCGCCACGACACCGAGGACGATCGCGCCGACAATGCCCGTGCGCACGCCCTGGCCGGCAAACCCGGGGCCGAGCACGGAGTAGACGGCGACGCCGTAGGCCACCGAGGAGGGCAGCGCGACCAGCATGGCGGCGAAGCCGCCCCAGAGGTCGCCCGCGAAATGGTTGCGGGGCGCGGATCGGGCGGGATCGGGGGAGGCACTCACGGGAGCAGGGTGCTCCGGGCGATGGGTGGGTCGGGGCCCTTCACGTCGCCCGGGATGACCGGATGGGAAGGATGGAAATCGGAATCGGGATGAACGCAATCCCGGCGGTTCAGAGTGTGGCCTCGAGGCGTTGCACGATGGTCTGCAGGATCTGGATGCGGGCGAACTTCTTGTCGTTGCCGGCCACCAGGGTCCACGGGGCGAACTCGGTGCCAGTGCGTGTAACCATGTCGTCGACCGCGGCGGCGTAGGCGGGCCACTTCGCGCGGTTGCGCCAGTCCTCCTCCGTGATCTTGTATTGCTTGTAGTCGACGCGCTGCCGCTCCTTGAACCGCCGCAGCTGTTCCGCCTGACTGATGTGGACCCAGAACTTGTTCACGACGATGCCGTGGCCGGCCATCTGCTCCTCGAAGTCGACGATCTCGCCGTAGGCGCGGCTCCAGTCCACCACCGGGGCGAAGCCCTCCACGCGTTCGACCAGCACGCGGCCATACCACGAGCGGTCGAAGAGGGTGCTGTAGCCCGCGCGCGGCAGGTGCCGCCAGAAGCGCCAGAGATAGTGCTGGGCGCGCTCCTCGTCGGTGGGCGCGGCGATGCCGACGACGCGGTAGAGGCGGGGGTCCATCGCCTGCGTGACCCGCCGGATGGCGCTGCCTTTGCCGGCGGCGTCCCAGCCCTCGAACACCAGCACCATCGAGCGCTTCTTCGCGTAGGCCGCCCAGGCCAGCTTGCTCAGCTTCGTCTGCTGCTTCGCGAGCGCGCAGGCATACTCGGTGTCGGTGAGCCGCCGGGTCAGGTCGACGTGCGCCAGCAGCGAGTCGGCGCGGCCGCGGGTGGTCGGCGTCGGCGTGAGGTGGGGCAGGGTCGTCGGCGTCACGGCCTGGCCGGGCGTTTCCTCCAGCCGCTGCTCGAGCGCGGCGAGCAGGATCCGGCCGGCGGCGAGTTCGCGGTAGCGGCGGTCGGTGGCCTCCACCACGTGCCACGGCGCGGCGTCGGTGTTCGTGTGGCGCAGGGCGCGCTCGGACACCTCGGTGAAGCGGTCGTAGAGCTTGTAGTGCTTCCAGTCCTCGGGGGCGAGGCGGCCGGCCTTCTCCAGTTTCCGGAGCCGTTTTTTCTGGGCCGCCTTCGGCAGGTGCAGCCACAGTTTCACGAACAGGGCGCCGTCGGCCGCGAGCATCTTCTCGAAGGCTGCGATCCGCGCGAGGGCGCCGTCGAACTGGCGGCCCCGGGACTGGCCGAACACCCGGCGGATGATGGGATCCGTATACCAGGAGCCGAAGAGGATCCCGATGCGCCCGCGGCCGGGCAGGGCGCGCCAGAACCGCCAGTAGGGCGGGCGCTCCCGTTCCTCGTCGCTCGAGTCGCGGAAGGCGTGGGTGGCGACCCCGCGCGGGTCGAGCCACTCGTTGAGGCGGTGCACCAGCTCGCCCTTGCCGGCGCCGTCCGCGCCGGAGACGATGACGATCACGGGGAATTTCCGGTCGCGCAGCGCGAGGTGCGCGCGGAGCAGGCGGGCGCGCAGCTTCGGCAGCGCGGCGTCGTAGCTTTTCTGCGTCAGGGCGTGGCCCAGTTCGGCGGTGGCAAGCATGGTGGGCTCGGGTTCAGGGGGTGGAGGCAAGGGCGGGGGCCAGCGGCAGCCGCGAACGGATGGCGGCAAGGCTGCGCGCGGTGACGTCGACCAGCGGGCCCTCGCCGTCGATTTCGTGCAGCAAGTCCGCCTGCCGGTAGTAGGCGATGAGCGGCTCGGTCTGCCCGTGGAAGGTCACCAGGCGGGCGCGCACCGTGCGGGGATTGTCGTCCGCGCGCTGATAGAGCTCCGCGCCGCAGGCGTCACAAAACCCGGGCCGGTGCGGGGGCTTGAACTGCAGGTGATACGGGGCCTGGCAGGAACGGCAGATCAGCCGGCCCGACAGCCGGCCGACCAACGCCTCATCCGGCACGTTGATATAGAGCACCGCGGTGAGGCGGCGCTGGAGCCGGGCCATCATCTCCGTCAGCGCCCCGGCCTGGGGCAGCGTGCGCGGAAAACCGTCGAGGATGAAACCGTCCTGCGTGTCCGGCTGCGCGAGCCGCACCTCGACCATCGCCTCGGTGACGTCGTCGGGCACGAGTTCGCCGCGGTCCATGTAGGACTGGGCCAGCTTGCCGAGGTCGGTGGCGCGCCGGAGATTGTCGCGGAACAGGTCGCCGGTGGCGATGTGGGGCAGCCGCAGAGTAGCGCAGAGCCGCTCGGCCTGCGTGCCTTTGCCGGAGCCGGGTCCGCCCAGCAGCACCAGGTCGGGGCTGGTGCGCGCCAGCTGCGCGGGGGACAGCGGGGCGGTCTCGATCGCGCACATCCGGGCGGCCTCCTCGCGGCTCGCGAAGGCGGCGGAGCCCTGCTTCACGGCCGCGACGAAGTCCAGCAGCCGGGTGTCGACCTCGCCGATCGAGCCCTCGCCGCTGATGATGGCGAGGCGGCCGGCCGCGGCGTAGTGGGCCAGCACGGGCCCTGTCATGCGGTGGAAGACCTTCAGCCGGGCCTGCACGAGCGCCGTGGTATCGTCGGGTCTCTGGTAAAGTTCTCCGCCGCAGGCATCGCAGAAGCCGTCCTGCACGGGCGGGTGCAGAGTCAGGTGGTAGGGCGTTTGGCAGGAGCGGCAGATCAGCCGGCCCGCGAGGCGGTCGACGATCACCTCATCGGGCACCCGGAGGTAGATAACGGCCGCGAGCGGCCGATGCAGGGTCTGCAGCAGGCCGTCAAGAAACCGCGCCTGGTAGGCGGTGCGGGGGAAGCCGTCGAAGAATGCGCCCTCGGCCGGATCGCGCCGGATGCACCATTCCTCGATGATCGCGTCCACGACCTCGTCGGGCACGAGTTCGCCCTGCTCCATGTATTTGCGCGCGAGGAGGCCGAGGGCGGAGCGGGTCTGCAGGTGATGCCGGAACAGGTCGCCGGTGGCGACGTGGCGCAGGTTGAAGCGGGCGCAGAGGCTGGCGGCGTGGGTGCCTTTGCCCACGCCCGAGGGACCGATGAGGGCGATGTTCATGTGGCGGACGGTTTGGTGGGGATCAGACGGCCAGGATGCGTTCGGCGAGGGCGTCGAGGGTGCGGGCGAAAATCTCCTCCGGTCGGCCCGTCGCGTCGACAGTGAGGAGCAGGCCGCAAGCGCGGTAGTGCGCAATCAGTGGCGCGGTGTCCGTGGCGTAGGCCGCCAGGCGCGTGCGCGCAGCTTCGGGCCGGTCGTCGGCCCGCTGCGCCAATTGCGCCCCGCAGCGGTCGCAGACGCCGTCGGCCGCGGGCGGGTGGCCGGTCAGGTGGAATACGGCCTTGCATTCCGGGCAGACCCGGCGGCCGGAAATGCGCGCCGCCAGTTCGGCGTCCGGCAGCTCGTAGCTGACCACGGCGTCGAGCGTGAGGTGCTCGGTGGCGAGGAGCGCGTCGATGGCGTCGGCCTGCGGCGCCGTGCGCGGGAAGCCGTCGAGCAGGAAACCTCCGCGGCAATGCAGGCAGCGCGCGCGTTCGCGGACCAGCGCGAGCACGAGGTCGTCGGGCACGAGTTCGCCGCGCTCCATGCAGGCGCGCGCCCGCGCCATGGCCGAGCCGGGGGCGGCGTCCCGCGCGCGGGCGGCGCGGAACAGGTCGCCGGTGGAGAGCGGGCAGGCGCCGAGAGCGCGGGACAATAGGCCGGCCTGGGTGCCCTTGCCCACCCCCGGGGGCCCGAGCAGGAACAAGCGCCAGATCCGGTGCACAGCCGGGGGAGACAGGGGGCAATCGGCACCACCACCCTGCAGCCACGCCGTGCGCTCACGCACCGGGGTCATACCCGGACTATGCGCCTTTTTTCCCGCGGCCGGCCCCGTGGAAATTGCCGAACACTGCGCGGAAATTAACCGCGCCCCGCGGGCCGTCGCGGCGCTAGTTCGCCGGTTCCAGCCAGACGTTGCGGAACTCGACGGGGAAACCCTCGAGCTGGAGGGCGATGGCCCCGGCGGAGGCGGGGAGCTGCGTGACGAAGTTCTGGCGGACGCCGTTGACGAAGAGCTCGACGGTGTCGCGGCGCGCGTGGATGTCGTAGCTGTTCCATTCGCCGGGCGGTTTCTCGGAAGGCTCGGAAAGGCGCGGGGCGCGCTTGCGGTTGCTGACCATCGGCGCGTCGGGGATGTCGAGGCCCAGGCCGACGAACTGGCCGGCGTTGCCGGCCTTCAGCTGGCACTCGAAGCACGCGGGCCAGACGGCGTCGGGGCCGTTGAGGTGGATGAGCACGCCGCTGTTGGTGTTGGCGGGGGCGTCCTTCGGCCAGCGCCACTCGACATGGAGGTGGTAGTCGGAAAAGGCCCGCGTGGTCTTCAGGTAGCCGCTGGCCTTCGCGTGCAGCTGGAGCACGTCGTCGGCGGAGCTCCACGCGCTGCGCGGCTCGACGGCCGGGTCGTTCAGGTAGAGCTGCCATCCGTCGAGGTCGCGGCCGTTCCAGAGGATGGTCGCGCCCTTCGGCGGGGCGCCGGGCGAGGCCTGCGCCTCGTCGAGGCCGGCGCCCTCGACGTTGGTCGTGGCGAGGAACGGGCCGGCGTAGCCGATGACATTGATCTCGCGCAGCTCGGCCCCGCGGATGTGGGCGAGCGTCATCGCCTTCGCGCAGATGCCGGTGACGTTCGTGAGGACGAAGCCCTCGAGCGGTTTCTCGGGCGGGATCGAGGCGGCGTCGACGAGCGTGCCGCAGTTCACCTTGATGTTGTTGAAGCGGTAGTTCCTCGCCGCCGGGATGCCGTCGGGGCCGGGCACGGGCTCGGCGTCCTGGATGCCGCTGTTGAGGAGGTTGATCCGCAGGAAGCCGCCGGGCGCGGTGCGGACGTCGAGGTCCTCGCCGACAATGTCCTCGATGGCCGCGCCGCGGCCGGGCCGGCTCTTGATGTAGATCGCGTAGGTCTTCGCGCCGGTGAACGTGCAGTGCTCGAGGCGCAGGCCGCGGATGCCGCCGGAGGTCTCGCTGCCGATGCCGATGCAGGCGAAGTTGGCGTCGGCGAAGGTGCAGTGGCGGATCGTCACGTCCTCGGTCGGCCGGCCCTCGCGCGCGCCTTCCAGGCCGCGGCCGGACTTGAGCGAGATGCAGTCGTCGCCGGAGGAGATGTCGCAGCTCTCGATCAGGACGTGGCGGCAGGAGTCGACGTCGACGCCGTCGCTGTTGCCGCCGACGCTGCGGATCGTGACGTAGCGGACGGTGACGTTGTCGCAACAGGTCGGGTGGATGGTCCACATGAGGCGCTGCGAGGTGAGGAAACCCTCGAGGCGGACGTCGGTGCACTCGATCGGCTCGATGACGCAGGGCCGGCGCGGCAGGGCGCGGCCTCCGAGGAGCTGGCTGCCGGCGATGAGGCCCGGGCCGATGACGGCGATGTGGTCGGCCTTGTGCGCCGAGATGAGAGCGCGGTGCGCCTCGACCCAGTGCCCCTCCCACCGGGCCTTCACGACGGGATAGTCGGCGAGGTTGGGACTGCCGGTGAGCGTGGAGTTTTCGGCGAGGCGGAGGGTGGTGTTGGACTTCAGCTCAATGCTGCCAATGAGGTAGTTGCCCGCCGGCACGAGCACCTCGCCGCCGCCGGCCGCGGCGCAGGCGTCGAGCGCCGCTTGGAACGCGACAGTGTCCTTCGTCACGCCGTCGCCGGCGGCGCCGAAGTCGCGGACGTTGAGCGCGCCCTTCTCGTTTTCGGCATGATGCGCACACGAGGCCAGCAGCACGGCGGACAGGGCGAAGGCGAGGCTGAGAGGCGTCGGGAGATGCATGAGGAGCGTGGGGCGCGGAGCCGGAGCAGTCTGGACAGGCGCGAGGCTAGTCGTCCCGGACACGCGACGGCAAGGCCGGCGATGGGGCAAAGGGTAGGGCGAATCCTCTGGATGAGCCGTTCGGATGCGCGGCTCATCCGGAGGATCGGCCCTACCTCAATTCAGCCCTTCGGCGTGCGCGCCGTGTAGTAATACACGACGATGTAGGTGCACGGCGTGTCGCCGGCGTTGCGCAGGCGCGTGACGGCGTTGGCGGCCATGAAGAGGATGGAGCCCGGGCCGACGGTCGTGAGCTTGCCGTCGACGCTGGCCTCGACGAGGCCTTCCTTGATGATGATGACCTCCTCCTGGAGGTGCTTGCGCGGTTCGCCGCTGGTCATGCCCACGTTGAGCGTGCTGCTGTGGCAATGGAGCTTGTCGAGGGAGGCGGTCGGGCCCTCGAATACCGCGCGGCGTTCGCCGGTCGGGGTGGGCGTGACGGCGAGCTTGGTCCATTCGTAGGCGGCGGAGACCAGGGGCGTCTCGGTGGTCTTGGCAGTCATGGTCGTGGGGGCCGGGGCGGACGCTTGCGCGCAGACAAGGGCGGGGCAGGCGGCCGCGAGCGCGGCGAGGCGGGCGAGGTTTTTCATGGCGGGGTGTGTCGACACGTTGCCGGCCATGGCCGCGCGCGGCGAGCAAATGCGGCGGGGGATGGCCTAGGGGCGTTGCTTGACGAGGCCCGCCGCTTACCGCAGAACGGGCGCCGTCAAGCGGCGCCCCTACGGTGCTGCTCTCACTCCACCTTGAACTGGATGTCGGCGAGGAGGGTGTGGCCGGCGCACGCGAAATCGAAGATATGCCGGGTGGTGCCCTTGACGGTGGAGACCTGCAGGTTGCTGCCGCGCACGATGGTCGGGAGCGTCAGCTTGCAGGGGTAACCGATGTCGCAGAGCTGGTTCTTGAAGCCGCCGGCCGTCATGTTGGTGATCTCGCCGATGGCGTCCTTCACGACATCGGGACCGTTCATCTCGACCTCGCCGGGCGACATGCCGAGGATCTCGCCGGTGGCGAACATCGCGAAGCTGTCGCTCAGACAGAGGAACACGCTGCCGTTGATGTCCCCCGCGAAGCCCACGTTGCCCATGATCTGGAAGGCGCCGCCGGGTGGCGGCTCCGCGGTCTGGCCCCGCAGGGTTGCATCGTTCCGCAACATGGTCTGGCAGACGTTCTGGACGGCTTGGACAATGGCTTTCTGGATGAGGGATTCGGTGATGATTTCGGTGGGAGCCATGCGTGGGGGCGGGAGGTGACATTCTTCCATCGGCGGGAAACAGCGGCGGTTGAGTGTAAAAGCAGGTGATTTGATGTAGGGGCGCTGCTTTTCGGCGCCCGCAGGCGTCGTCAAGTGATGCCCCTACGAGATTCCCGCACACCGATGCTGGCTGCTGCCAGCCCGGTGTGCCCTGCTGATGCCTGCTGGCCTCACGGGGTCCGTCCACCGACCTATGTCGGGGCGGATGTCCGGGCCAGTCGCCCGGCAAAGATTCTTTGTCACAGAGGATGGCATCCGGGCCACTTATCTGGTGAACATGAATGCACTCTTGGATTATCCCGCCCTCAGCGACCGCCAGCTAGTCGAACGCCACCTCGATGGGGACCGGGACGCTTTTCGCCAGATGGTGGAACGCTACCAGGCGATGGTCTGCGCCCTGGGCTTCAGCGCCTGCGGTGACCTCGCGCGCAGCGAGGACATCGCGCAGGAGGTCTTCATCGCCGTCTGGAAGCAGCTGCCGGAACTCCGCGAGCCGGACAAGCTGCGCTCCTGGATCAGCGGCATCGCCCGCAACATGATCCACCAGGCCTACCGCCGGTCGCAGCGCACGCCGACCGCGCGGGGCGAGCCGCTGTCCGCCGAGACGCCGGCGGACGGGGAGAGCCCGAACGAGCAGGCGATCCGGTCCGACGAGGCCGCGCTGATGTGGGGCGCGCTGGCGGGCATTCCCGAGCTCTACCGGGAGCCGATGGTGCTCTTCTACCGCGAGTCGCAGTCGCTGCCGGCGGTGGCGGCGGCGCTGGAAATTTCCGAGGACCTCGTGCGGCAGCGACTGGTGCGCGGCCGGGCGATGCTGACGGAGCGCATGGCGAAGCTCGTCGAGGAGTCGCTCCAGCGCAGCGCGCCGACGCCGGCGTTTGCCGGGGCGGTGATGCTCGCCGTGCCGTTCGGCGTCGGGCCCGCCGCGGTGGCGGTGACGGAAGCCGCCGTGACCGGCGGGAAGGCGGCCGCGGGAGGGACGATGGCCAAGGTTGCGACCGCAGCCGGAGCGGCGGGTGGGGCGGTGGCCAAGGGAGGACTGGTGGTGAAAGCGTTTGCAGCGCTGGCGTTGCTGCCCTCGTTGCTGCAGGGCACGCAGGATTTTCTTCGCTTCCGGGATCGTAACGCGACCCAGTCGGATAATTCACGCCAACGCGAGGCGGCCTGGGGTTACCTGATGATGCAGGTTGGCATCGGGCTAGCGATGATTGGCTTCTTCGTGATCTCGCGCTGGATAACCAAGGACGCGAAGACGCCGTTGCCGTTCGTCTTCGTTGGGTTGTGGATCGTGGGTTCCGTCTGGATCGCCGTGCGGGCAAAATGCCGGATGGAGCGCAACATGGACTCGGCTCTACCTCCGCTTTTTGCGAAGGCAAAGCAGGTGGACGGGCAGGGATATGAGCAGCGGAGCACGGCGGAATTCCTGGGACTGCCGTTGTATCATATCCGACTGGGGAGGCGGCTGGGCTGGCGCGCGCCGGCGATCAAGGCTTGGATTGCGATCAGCGATGATCGCGCAATCGGCGGCTTGTTCGCCTGTGGCATCGTGGCGGTCGCGCCCGTCAGTTTGGGCGTGGCTTGTGCCGGGGGGCTCAGTTTGGGCGGGCTGACTATTGGTCTCTGGGCGGCCGGTGGGTTCGCGATCGGCTGGTTGACAGCAGGCTTCGCGGCGATCGGTGGCTGCGCGGCGAAAGGCATCTTCACGCTCGCGCCGCAATGGGCCACGGGCACTGGGTTTTTCGCGGCCCACGCCAACGATGCGTTGGCGAAGTCCTTTTTTCAGGAGCAGTGGTTTTACCGTTTCGTGTTCGTCGGGGCGAACTGGCTGATCTGGGCCTGCCTGCTCGGCTGGGTGATGCCAATCGTGCTGACGGGCTGGCACCTGTGGCGGACGCGCGGGGCGCGCTGATCACTTCGCGACGACGAGCGCGTCGATCTCCGCCTGCAGGCGCGCGGCGGCTTTCTCCGCCGCCGTGACGAAGGCGGACTTGTAGGGTTCGTTGTGGATGTAGCCGACGAAGGGCAGCCAAGTCTCCGAGCGCAGCTCGCGGCGGTCGCGCACCAGGGCGAAAACCGGGTCGGCCTGGATGCGGGCGAGTTCGGCTTCCGCCGGGGCGGCGGGCAGGGCCAGCCCGAGGCCGTCGGCGATCACGCGCGCCATCACCAGGTGGCCGAGGTCGCCGGGATGGACGCCGTCCTTGGCGAAGGAGAAGGCCGGATCCTGCAGGCGGTGCGTGGCGAGCGCGGCCGCCATCGGCGTGTGCAGGTCGATCACCGTCACGCCGTCGACATGCAGGGCGACCTCCGCCGCCGCGAATTCCGCCAGGACGCCGTCGTAGCCCTCGAACGGGTGGCCGTAGCCGAACTCCGCGCCGCCGGCCGGCACCACCTTGGACTTGAGCGGCAGCGGATCGAAGACCGGCGGTGTGACCAGCACGAGTAACGCGCCCGTGGCGCGGACTTTCCCGATGAAGACGCGGAGTCCGTCGGTGAAGGCGGCCAGTCGCGCAGGGTCGGATGGGTGGTAGATCCCGTCGTTCATGCCGTAGCAGGCGATCACCACCGAAGGTTTCACGGCGGCGAGCGCGCGGTCGAGGCGCTCGAGCGCCCAGGAGCGCGGGTGGGCTTCGCCTTTCTCGGTCAACCCCGAGACCGTCTCGCCGGAAAGCCCGATGCTGACGACGTCGCAGCCGGCCGGCGGCGTGAGCCGGTCGAGGTAATACTCGAGGAAGGTCACGTAGCGTCCGTCCTGCGTGATGCTGTCGCCGAGGACGAGCACGCGGGCGTGAGCGGGAAGCAGGGAGCGGGAAGCCGCGAGCTGGTCGGCGGCGAAGACGCGGTCGGCGAGGGAGAGGACGATCAGCGAGGCGAGCAGGAAACGGCGCAGTGCGGGAGTGATCATGGGGTGGATGTTGCAGGCAAACAGTTCGGAGGCGGTTTGGCGAACCCAAGAAAACCGCGCCCGGCCAAAGACCGGCACCGGGGCTTGCCGACGGGAGCCCATTTGCCAAGGTGGCGGCCGTGAACCTTGTCTCTCCCGACGACGTCCGTTTTCATTACGAGGGCCGGATCGATTTTGCCGATCCCGCCGCCCCGGGGCTGATCTGGGCCGGCACGCGCGTGGGGCTGGAATTTGAGGGGTCGATGCTGGCGCTGCGGTTTGCCGATGCCACGGGGCAGAATTTTTTCAACGCCACGGTGGACGGCGCCCATGTCATCGTGGGGGTGCCGGAGGGCGGGGCTTCGAGGATCGAGGTGCCGGTGCCGGCGGGACCGGGGCGCCATCGGTTCGAACTGTTCAAGCGGTCGGAGGCGGACGCCGGCTGGGTCCGTTTTGGTGGCGTCGAACTGGCGGCCGGCGCGGAGGCCTGGGCGCCGGTGTGGTCGGAGCGGCGGGTGCGGTTGGAATTTTTCGGCGACTCCATCATGGCCGGCGCCTGCAACGAGGACGGCGCGGTCGACCAATGGGACGACCGCCGCACGCACAACCATGCGCTGAGTTACACGACGCTCACCGCCGAGGCGTTGCGGGCCGAGTGCCGCTGCCTCGCGGTGAGTGGCATGGGCATCGCCGCCGGCTTTGTGGAGGTGAAGGCCGGACAGGTGTGGGATCGGCTCTACCCACGGGCTGACGCGCCCCGCGCCGACCTGCGCGCGTGGCAGCCTGACGTCGCCCTATTCAACTTCGGCGAGAACGACGCTTCCTTCACGCGGGAGCAGGGGCAGCCTTTTCCCGCGGGCTACACCGCGGGCTACGTCGCCTTGGTGCGGGCGGTGCGCGACGCCTATCCGCGGGCGCATCTCGTGCTGCTGCGCGGCGGCATGGGCAGCGGCGCGACTTGCGAGCCGCTGCGGGTGGCCTGGGAGGAAGTGGTCCGTCAGGTGGAGGCGGCTGACGCGGCCGTCAGTCATTTTGTGTTCAAGCACTGGTCGGTGACGCATCCGCGCGTGAGCGACGACCGGGCCATGGCGGACGAACTCGTCGCGTGGTTGCGGCGGCAGCCGTTCATGCGGCCGGCCGGGCCGGGGCAATAAAAAGCCCCGGTCGGAAGACCGGGGCTGGAGAGGATCGCGAGCCAGCTCGCTCCCACGAGGAGGCTTACTTCTTGGCGCGTTCTTCCGCGATCGCGGCCTGGGCGGCGGCGAGGCGGGCGACCGGCACGCGGTAAGGCGAGCAGGAGACGTAGGTGAGGCCGAGCTTGTGGCAGAACTTCACCGAGTCCGGGTCGCCGCCGTGCTCGCCGCAGATGCCGAGCTTGATGTCGGGGCGGGTCGAGCGGCCCTTCTCGATGGCGATCTGCATGAGCTGGCCCACGCCGGTCTGGTCGATCGAGGCGAACGGGTTCTTCTTGAAGATCTCGGACTCCTGGTAGGCGCCGAGGAAGGAGCCGGAGTCGTCGCGCGACATGCCGAGGCAGGTCTGCGTGAGGTCGTTCGTGCCGAAGCTGAAGAACTCGGCGGTCTTCGCGATCTCGTCGGCGGTGAGCGCGCCGCGCGGGATCTCGATCATGGTGCCGACGGAATACTTGATCTTCACCTTCTTCTCCGCCTGGACGGCGGCCGCGACCTCGTGGACGAGGGCGGTCTGCAGATCGAGTTCCTTCTTGAAGCCGACGAGCGGGATCATGATCTCGGGGTGGGCCTTGAAGCCGGCCTTCGTCGCGTCGGCCGCGGCCTCGAGGACGGCGCGGGCCTGCATGGCGGTGATCTCCGGATACTTGATGCCGAGGCGGCAGCCGCGGAAGCCGAGCATCGGGTTGAACTCATGGAGCTCGTGGACGCGGTGCTGGATCTTCTCGACGGGGACGTTGAGCTTCTTGGCGAGGTCGAGCTGCGCCTCCTTCGAGTTCGGGAGGAACTCGTGCAGGGGCGGGTCGAGGAAGCGGATGGTCGCCGGGAATCCCTTCAGCGCCTTGAAGATGCCGAAGAAGTCGTCGCGCTGGTAGGGCAGCAGCTTGGCGAGCGCCGTCTTGCGGGCCTCGACGGTGTCGGCGAGGATCATCTCGCGCATGGCGTCGATGCGGTCGCCCTCGAAGAACATGTGCTCCGTGCGGGTGAGGCCGATGCCGGTGGCGCCGAAGGCGACGGCGTTCTGGGCCTGCTCCGGCGTGTCGGCGTTGGTGCGGACCTGCAGCTTGGTGGCCGCGGCGCACCACTTCATCAGCTGCACGTAGCTCTTGAATTTCTCGGTGGCCTGGGCGGTCTTGTCGCCGTGGATGAGGCCCGCGATGATCTCGGACGGGGCCGTCTTGATCTGGCCGGCGTAGACGGTGCCGGCGGTGCCGTCGATCGAGAGGAAGTCGCCCTCGGCGAAGGTCTGGCCGTCGACGGTGAGCGTGGTCTTGTCGTAATCGATCGCGAGCGCGGCGGCGCCGCAGACGCAGACCTTGCCCATCTGGCGGGCGACGAGGGCGGCGTGCGAGGAGACACCACCGCGGGCGGTGAGGATGCCCTCGGCGGCGATCATGCCGCGGAGATCTTCCGGCGACGTCTCGATGCGGACGAGGAGGACCTTGTCGCCCTTCTCGGCGGCGATGACGGCGCGGTCGGCGTTGAAGTAGATCCTGCCGGTCGCGGCGCCCGGGCCGGCCGGGAGGCCGTTGGCGATGACCCGGGCCTTCTTGACCTCGGTGAGGTCGAAGATCGGGGCGAGCAGCTGCTCGAGCTGGTCGGCCGGGTTGCGGAGGACGGCGGTCTTCCAGTCGATGAGCTTCTCCTTCACCATATCGATGGAGAACTTGAGCGCGGCGGCGGCGGTGCGCTTGCCGTTGCGCGTCTGGAGCATGAACAGCTTGCCGTCCTGGATGGTGAACTCGACGTCCTGGACGTCCTTGAAGTGCTTCTCGAGCGTCGCGCGGACCTTCATCAGCTCGGCGAACGACTTCGGCATCTGGGCCTTCAGGTCGGCGACGGGCTCGGGCGTGCGGACGCCGGCGACGACGTCCTCACCCTGGGCGTTGATGAGGAACTCGCCGTAGAATTCGTTGGTGCCGTTGGCCGGGTTGCGGGTGAACGCGACGCCAGAGCCGGAGGTGTTGCCGGTGTTGCCGAACACCATGGCCTGGACGTTGACGGCGGTGCCCCACTCGGAGGGGATGTTGTATTTGCGGCGGTAGACGATCGCACGGTCGTTCATCCACGAGCCGAAGACGGCGCCGGCGGCGCCGCGGAGCTGCTCCCACGGATCGTTCGGGAATACATGGCCGGTGCGCTCGAGCACGAGGGCCTTGAAGCGCTTGACGAGTTCCTGCTGGTCGACGGCGGTCAGTTCGCTGTCGATGATGTTCTTCGAGTAGACCTCGTGCTTGTAGCTCTCGATGACGGTCTCGAACGGCTCGTGGTCCTCGCCTTCCTTCTTCTGCACGCCGAGGACGACGTCGCCATACATCTGGATGAAGCGGCGGTAGCAGTCCCAGGCGAAGCGCTCGTTCTTGGTGGCGTTGACGAGGGCGACGACGGTCTGGTCGTTGAGGCCGAGGTTGAGGATGGTGTCCATCATGCCCGGCATGGAATCGCGGGCGCCGGAACGGACGGCGACGAGGAGCGGCATGCCGGAGGTGGCGCCGAACTTCGTGCCCATGATCTTCTCCATGTTGGCGACGCCGGCCTGCATCTGGGCCTGGAGTTCCTTCGGGTAGGTCTTCTTGTGGGCGTAGAAATAGGTGCAGACCTCGGTCGTGATGGTGAAGCCGGGGGGCACGGGAAGGCCGATGCGGGTCATCTCAGCCAGGTTGGCGCCCTTGCCGCCGAGGAGGTTCTTCATCGAGCCGTCGCCATCGGCCTTGCCGGCGCCCCAGGAGTAGACGCATTTGAGCGTCTTGGCCGCCGGGGCGGATTTGACGGCGGATTTCTTGGAAGCGGGCTTCTTGCCCGCGGGTTTCTTGGCAGTGGTTTTCTTGGCCATGTGAGTAGAGGAAAATGAACGTTGGGAGGTCATATCGCAAAGGTTGCACGGGGGAGTGTCAACGGCGGAGGCGGCCGCGGAGGGCGGTTTGCCACGTTAGTTCACGGCTTTACGGCCCGTAGTAGGCGAGGTGGTCCGGTGGCGAAGCCCGTCCGCGTCTCACGGTCCCGGAGGGTGGTGGCCGCCGCCCTCAAAACTATTTGCAGGTCAGCGACGTGAGCACCTGAACCCCCCGCCCGCGAAGACGCCGAGACCACCTCCCGGCCGGGTGGCGCAGTGGCGAAGCACGCGGTGGGCTCTTGACTGCTTGGGGAAGCCGGACGGGGGGCCCGGTCGGGCCCTAGATTCCCTCGCCGTGGGCAAACTCGAAGACCGGCGGGCGCCATTCCTCGGCCGTGGCGCCGGTGATCGAGAATTTCTTCATCGCGCGCAGCGGGGGCGAGTAGATGTGGATCGTCACGAGGTCCTCGCCCGGAGCCTGCAGGTTCGAGACCTGGTGGGTGTCATCGTCCTCCGACGCGCAGATGTGGCCGGCCTCGCATTCATGGCTCGAGAGGGCGACGACCTGGCCGCAGGGCGAGTGCGCGAAATAGGTCTCCGTGCAGACCCCGGCGAGCACCTTCAGGCCGCAGGTGGATTGTGCGTGGTTGTGGATCGGGCTGCGCTGGCCGCTGCGCCAGCAGATCACGAGGATCTCATACCACGGTCCCTGGCAGACGAGGTTGCGCTGGTAGTGGCCGGGCTCGAAGCGCACGAAGTCGCGCACGTCGTCGAGGGTGGCGTCGGAGGCGGTGAGCAGCTCCTGCAGGCGCCCGATGCTGGCGCGGGCCTGGAGGGTGTTCAGGTAGTCGACCAGTGGCTGCAGCTTCGGGGGGATGGCGAGGTTGCTCATGGCGGATGGTGTTGGCCGGGAAGTTGTCCAGGGCGCGTCGCCGACGCAAAACCAAACCCCGTCCGGCGCATAGGCCGAACGGCCTAACCTACGGCTTCAGCTTGCCGACGATCGACGGGTTTTTCTCCAGGTAGCGGGTCAACGCCTCGATCGCCCGGAAGGTTTCCGGGCTGATGTGGTGCTCCATGCCCTCGACATCGTCGTAGATGACCTTCTCGTCGGACACGCCGAGCACGCGCAGGAAATCGGTGAGCAGCTGGTGGCGGTGGGCGATGCGCCGGGCCACCTCGAGGCCGGAGCTGGTCAGGACCATGCCGCGGTATTTCTCGTATTTGATGAAGCCCTCGGCGTCGAGGCGCTGCACCATGGCGGTGACGCTTGCCTGGGAGATCTTTAACCCGGCGGCGATATCGACGACGCGGGCGTAGCCCTTGCCGGCGATGAGCTGCTCGATCTTCTCCAGATAGTCCTCGACGGCCACGCTCGGGCGGGCGCGGGAGGGACGGGCGGGGCTGGGCTGGGCGGCCACGGGAGGCGGGGATGGACCGCCGGAGCGGGCGTTACTTGCGGGAATCGCGCTGGAAGCGGTAGACCGTCTTCAGCATCTGCAGGGCGAGCCAGAAGACGCCGGACATGCACCCGGCGGTGAGCCCGCCCCAGAGCATGATCATGCGCTTGTCGTCGGACTGCAC
>Ga0265327_10001450_pt1 | contig 29806 bp, 15 predicted proteins | sample 41621metaG_FD_202089 | JGI IMG/M metagenome (GOLD analysis project Ga0265327, IMG submission 202089) | Rhizosphere microbial communities from Carex aquatilis grown in University of Washington, Seatle, WA, United States - 4-16-21 metaG | ecosystem: Host-associated > Plants > Roots > Rhizosphere...
GGGTATGGGCGGCTGTACCAGGTCTGTGGGGTCGTTCAGCGCCGTGGAGCCTGTAGCGGGGCACAGCACGCTTGCCTGCCCGCCCCCATTACACGCCGCCAGCGTGGGGTCTATAATGGCGGTTAGCTGCGCGCTGTCTTCCGTATAGGTAAACCCTTCATAAAACATCACGCTGTCCCGTGCTTCATAGCCGCCTGCGGGCTGGTCATGGGCATCAATGTATACGTCTATATAATCAGGTGCGCTGCCGGGTGCGCATACCGTATTGCTGCAGGCAGAGCTGCTAATGGCTGCCTGGTAATCAAGCCACGTTAGCTGGAAGCCTGTTTGGTAGTTTAGATAGTTCTGGTATACCCTGTTATACTGTACGTCTGTATTGCTGAGGGTATTGCCGGTTGCCGGTTTTAACGGCAGGGCCGTATAGGCCGGTGTTGCACCCGGCAGGGGGAACAGCCCTAAAAAGATGGTGTTGTAGTTGTTTAGCCTGCTGCACGTAAGGCATTGCTGGTTGCCGGTATACCCGCATACCAGGTACGGTGGCAATGGCTCGGCCTGCGGAAGGGTGTAGGCATTATACAGCTGGCTGCCGCCCCCTCCCCCATTACCGGTTAAGTTGGAACCACTGCCCCCGCCGCCGCCAGACAGGTCTATCTGCGGCAGGTTGCCGCATTGGCCTAACCCGTCAAACAGCCCCTGGGTTATGGTTTGGTAGTTATTGGCCTGCAGCCAGTTGTTTAGCAGGGTAAGGCTTACCGCCCCGTGTGCATCAAGCGCGGCGCTGCCTGCCTGGATTAACAGGGTTTGGTACTGGGTACAGGTGCAGTTGTTTACCTGGGTTATTAGCTGCCCGGTTGCGGTATTGTTGTTGTTGCTGCCCTTGGGGTATTGTATTACATATACGTTACAGGTTAAGCTGTTGCTGCTTAATGCCTGCGCAGGTGGCGTGGGTGGATAGGTGGTGTTGTACCATTGTACCGCATGGGCAAATACCTGCTCAAAGCTTGTTTCCCCGTTTGCATTGGGCGTGGTGGCATCGGTTGCTCCGTTAGGGTGGGCTGCATCTATGGCATTAAGGCATACCCCGGCAAAACCGGTGCCTGCGCTTACATCGCCTATAATACGGTCTATAAGGTTCTGCTGCGGGTTAACGCCGGTTTGCCCCGGTACGCTGGTGGGCAGCGCGGCAATGGCCGCATTTTGCAGCAGTTCGCTCTTCCACATGGCTGTATACCCCGTTACAATATTGGCATTCTGCAGGCCGGCCTGCTGGTTTACATTGTTGCTGCCCGTGGTATTGGGCTGAACAGGCGTAGTTGAAGTAGCGGGTGTATACCATTGACTGCCTGCCGCGGTTGGCGAGGTAGTGCTGCCCCCCGTTTGCTGCACCGCCTGGTCAACACTCTTCGGAAAATGCAGAATAAAGCCCTGGCTTATTAGGGCAGCATCGTTACTTACAGGCTGCTGGTTATCAATATAACTGTTTAAAAGCGCATCCCTGGCAGTTTGGTAAAAGCCTTTAAAATTGCTCCACACCATATCCTCCTGTCCCGCAAGCAGGGCAGGCGTAACAGAAACATCGCCCGGTGTTAACAACGGGTAAGCGGGGGCATTTTCATAACAACTATTGCGGCTTGCCTGGTCGGGCTTATTAACGCATGCAACATTACCATAAGCTAACTGCCACATAGAAATTTGGGCGCCGCCATGGTCCTGCCAGTTGGTTTTAATATAGCCCTGCATAATGCCCCTGTCGCCGCCGCCGGGGTTAACACTGTTAAAATAGGGGTCCTGGTAGGTAATATCACTGGCCGCATTTAACAGCCCTGCATTTACTGCCTGCTGCCAGGTACTGGCCTGTGCAAATGCGCCGCCGTCAATCCAGTTATACGCATCCGTAATATGGTTGGCAGGGTTGCTGGCAAATTTTAGTTTTTGGTATTCAGGGTGGTATGGCAGCAGGCCCTGCGCCCAGGGGTCTTTAAAAAGCCTGGTAAAATCGTCAGGTGTAACAGTGGTTAATATATTGTTTATAGTAGGGTCGGCAATGCCTGATGCGTTTACATAATTTATTTGGCCGGGGGTATTAAGTTCAGAGGAAGGTGTTTTATAATCTCCGTTGGCAAAAATATTGTACGTATTAAACATTGTGCCGCCGGTATTGCCAACAACATCACCGGTAAAAATACTGCCATCAACAGGGTTTACCCTTACACCCGGCGTTGTTGGGTTTTGCGGGTCGTACGCCCTGGTAGCATATTGCCCCCCGTACGGCGACATATCTGCAAGCATGGCGTCTTTAATATCCTCCAGCCGGTGAGATACTGTTTGGTCAAATGCACCGCAATGCGCTACCGCGGCCTGGTAGGCAGCCTCTGCTGCAGATACGTCAGCAGGCAGCGTGGTAATACCTAACTGTTTATAATAATTGGTAATGTAGTTACTCTCTCCCTTACTTAACTCAAGGCAAAAATTATTGCCTGTATACCCCGGCTCTGCGCAGCCGCTGCTGGTTTTTGCTGCTGAAATGGCATTGCTAACCGCTTTTTCAAGCGTTGTGCAAAGCCCCCTGCCGGGCGTTAAATAGGTTTGCAAGGCCTGTTGTGCTGCGTCCTGCCTAAGCGTAAGGGTTTTACGTACAGAGTACGAGCCAACATCGCTGGCATTGGCAATAAAAGTAACCTGCGATTCTGAGGTTATACCGGTAAACATAAGTTTGTCCTGCGGGGTGGAGTTGCCCGGCACCTGTAACGGCGCCGCAACGCCCGTGGCTTCGTTTATTACCTGTATCTCCAGGTCGTAAGTGTAGGTATAATTATAGCTGTTTGGCTGGGTGGTTGCATCGCAATTATTCATAGGCAATGCCCCGCCGTCAAGGCTGTATGTTAAAGTTAGCTGGGTGTTTTTGGCGCTTACCAAAACAGTGCTTATCGCTTCTACGGTATTATTTTTTATCACATTGGCCCCGTTGGTAAGCAGGTCGCTGGTTATTGGTGTGCCGTGTTGGTTAAGGTAGTCTTCGTCATTATTTTTATCAAGCGCTGCAACGTTGGCCGGTGCGTTGCCGGCCAAAGCTGTGGCAATAGTGCGGCCATGCATGTCTGTATAGCTCACACTTGCCTGGCCGTTGGCATCTACCACCATGTTTTTAAAATAATGGGTGGCAACGCCCACTTCACTGCCAAACAGGCCGTCTAATTCCCCCTGTGTAGGCTTGCCATAGTAATAGGTTGTTTCGTGCCCGCTGCCCATTTGCATAGCGGTACCAACACCGCTTTGTGCCAATACGCGGCCTGTGGCATCAGGCGTATAACGGGTTAAGGTATACGGAAAACCGCCCGCATCAGGTATATTGGTATTGCTCTCAGTATTTTTTTCGGTATTTGCAGCGCTGTAATATAATGATGTTCCGTTTTGTGTTGCAAGGCCGGGCAGGGCATCTAAAGGGTTTGGCACAGCAGCAGGTATAGCGGGGTTTACTGCCACAAGGTCAAAAATTTGTGCAGGGTCTGTACCCGCTGCCTGTGCATCAGGTATGTTAAGGTTTATTGCCCTGTCAAACAGGTTAAGGTTTTGCGTATAAGCAATAACATTGCCGGTGCCCGGCGCAGGCAATATTTGTATTGTTGGCCTGCCCTGCAGGTCATAAAATGTTTCTGCCGTAACAACTGTATTGGTGCTGTTATCTTTGGTAACCGTTTGGCGCCCGCGCAGGCTGCCATCATAATATTGAATAACGGTTTTTCTTTTCCCTTCTTCAGCATACGATGTGGTAACCTGCCAGTTAAGGTCATTGTTATGGCCGGTAAAAGTTGCTGCAGCTACATCGCCCGGGGTGTTACCGGTTACATTGGTTGTACACCACGGGCCAACTGTTTTGCTTCCCCCGGGCAATACATTTATAGCTCTTATGCGGCAATACAGGCTTCCTGCATTGTCATACAATAAAGGAATTTTATACCCCGGTCCTGTTTCAGCATAATTTATACCGTTCAGCGGAACATCTACACGCGTTGCATTATTTTGAAATAATTGAGCCAGGTCTAAATTATTGTTGACGGTGTACAGGCCCTTCATTTCATCATCAAGCCAGGTCCATTCCAGTTCCGTATAATTGTTTCCCCCATCTTGCGGCCACTGCCAGCTAACAAACAATTCATCAGGCGCGGGATCTGTATGCAGGGGATTTGCGTTTGCAGGAACATTAAATCGTGTTGGTGAAATATTATTTTTTAACGTATAAAAATAGGTAACCTGCATCGCGTTTTCCAGCCACAATATCTTGGCAACATCAATCGAAGTGCCCGGTAGTTGAGTAACGGGCTGTGGGGTAGTACCATTAAATATAAAGGCAGAAATAGTTTTAACCGTAACAATTACAAATTTGGCCCCGGTAAAAGTTATGTATCTCCTGGCATTGAATGTTTTTGCAGTTGCAGATTCGTAGCCAACAACAATATCCTGGTTAGTGGCTGTTGCCGCTGTGGCAGAGGCCTCATCAACGCCCGTTTGAACATCAATATTTATTTTTGCATAAAAACCTTGGGGAATCACGTATCCGCCTTCCTCCCATAAACTAAATGTAATGGTGTTTTTAATTATGGCAGGGTTACCCGGCAGGTCCTCTGTCGCGGTTGGGGCGGGGCAACCAAGTGGAATGGAACTATTTGCAATAAGCGGGTGGGTAGCTGCACTGGCGCCTCCAAGTATGCCGAAGTTGTTGCTGGTTACGCCAGGCTCAATACCCTGAGCCAGGGCTGAAGCATAGCAACAAGTTGCTAAAATAAAAAATAAAAACGCCGCAGTATAATGCCTTAACAAGTATATTTTATTACCTGGCTTTTGCATACTTATAATTTAAGGGTTCCCTTGATTAATTAATGTCAAAACAACTTATCACCTCATCTCATCCGAAAAACGATACATCCTGTAACCGTCAGCGGCAACATATTTTCCCTGCCGGTCTTTTGCCACACATTGGTTCATTTGCAAAGGCAGCTGTGTAGTGGCATCATAATCGATATGGGTAAACAAATATTCCGTTGACAGTTCTTTCATTAAAAAATAATAGTCTTTTGCTATGTGTATAAGCTTGCCGGGGTACATTGCTTTTTGTACCATAGCAGTATACGTTGCAGAATCCAATGGTATCATCTTCCGCTGAAGTTGTACTAAACTTACAGGCTGCCTGGTGTTGCTGTTGTAAACAACTTCTATAGTTTCTTTGGGCAAACTGGTACCAGGCACCAGCAAGCGGTTTTTTACCTGTATAATAGCCGTACCCGGCGCACTTGCTTTGCCGGGCAATATATCAGCCTGGTAACGGCCTGCCATTTTGGTTATTGCCGAATCCTGCAACAGCATACCGGTAAAACTGCTCAGCTGTGCGGCTACATGCCCGGTAGTGTTAGGGTATAAAGTCATGCTCTTAAGCTTATGGCTTATAAACAACATAAGCGAGTCGTTAATAACTTCTTCCTCACCATTAAGCTTCACGTATGCATCATTGTTATGTATATAAAACTCTATTGTGTAATGCGTCGTATCGTCAGGGCTTGTAACAATGTCTGCATTGGTGCGCACCGTTATACCTGCATGCAGGGGCACTTGCTTATAGCTGTTGCATACATCCATAAACTGCTTAAGGGCGGCAGTGCTGTCTTTTTGCTGTGCCTGGCCGTATATGGGGGCCATAACCAGCAAAAACAACATACAGCCTGTAAATAAGCCGCGCGATGCAATAATTTTACTGTTGTGTTGCATATATTATTGCAGGTTTGTTATAGTTTTTTGTTTCGCGCTGCGGGTTTCGTTTATTGTTTTTATGCCTTGTATTGTTTCCGCTTTAGTACGTATTAACGTGCCCTCTTCATCGTACTCATAATAGCTTGCATAGTTATTCGCATCAAGCTGCGCTACAAGCCGTTGCGTTATGGGGTCATATACATAACTGGTCATATTAGCGTTAAATGGATGAATGCGTATATCGTCAAAGTAAATATTATTACTACTGCTGTTTACAAAACTTAGTTTAAGGTTTACTGCATTTGGCGGCGCTGAAAAATATCCTTCATAACGCTGCCAACCGTCTATTATAGGCCCTGCCGGGCTAAGTGTTACAGTTGAACTGGTAGTTTGTAGTGATTGCCCGGTAGCAGGATTGTATACAGTTTGCTGCACAACGTTGTTACCAGCATCAACAAACTTTAGTTGCACCTGGTTGGCGTCATAACTGGTTTGGTTTATACCAGCACCGTCTTTATGTACCCATGCGCTAAACACCATTTCCTGTTCTTTGGTTGTCCCGTTTACCTGCTTTGGTGCAGGTATGCCAAATAATGGGTGCATTAAATTAACATTGGCTGAGTTATTCGGGTCTATTGGCGTAGTGTTTGTACAGCCATTTTGGGTAGTTGTTGTTGAATACACTTTGGTTTGAGCAGCGCTGGAGTGAATGGTCAGTTTATATTCAAGCGCAATTTTTGGCGAACCGCTTGCAGAAAAATTAAACTGCCCCCCCACATTGGGATCATTAGGTATATCTGTTATACTTAATACTGTAGTAATTTGATATATGCCCGGCTGAAGGCACCATTGTGAGTTATTTAAATTAGCATTAGAAAAATCTGTGGTTCCTTGTTCGTCACCGGTGGGATGGTGCCAGTCGCTGCTTACAAGAGATGCGGCAGGCGTGTTACCTACTGCTGTAACGGTTATATTAGACGCCAGGTTTTCATCCTTGTAGTATGGATAGTAAGCGTCGCAGGCGTTAGTTGTTTTGTCGCATGTTTCATCAAAGGTCTCGTTGAACGTGTATATGCCAGCAGTGGTTATTTTTATATACTCATTTGTTTTAAAGTTATCCATTAAGACAGGAAATGCGCCGGGCGAGGTATTCAACAACCTATTGTCAGAGTATATATAAATATTAAAGTCCCCAGGCATACTGTTTGGGTCACAGGTAAGATGGTAATAACCTCCATCATAGTAGGAAGCGGAGTATGAAGAAGAAGGACTTACCACAGGGTTGTTGCCAACAGGAGGATTATTATTAACGGGGCCAACATTCAAACCCTCATATAAAAGATTTATTGGAGTATAACTACCAAACTGCAGGTTAAAATTAGTATTGGTTGCCCGTTGGTTAACCGCCAATGTTTTTATTGCAGTACTATTTGGGTTTACCATCAATACATTTTTACCGGTATGCGCATTAATATTATAGCTTGCTGCAGACACCACCTGCGCATTGGCCATGGTGGTAAAGTTGATATATTGCTGATTGGGGCAAATACTAACGCTTGCATTATTCACGCTGTTATTATAGCCATTGTCTTCAAAACCATCATAGGCGGCTTCGCCATAAGCCGCATTATTGGTAATTGCAGTGGGTAGCGTTTTATTATACCCATATTGTGCGGCAGTATAAATATTAAGCGCATCAACAGTTTCCAATGCCATGCTTCTTGCATTCTCGCGGGTTGTACGACTTTTAAATACCCAGTTGGAAGTTGGAACAGCATCTTTTGTACCCAGGGGCTGCATGCCTGCATTGCCATTAAATGTCCAGTACAATGCAAAGGAGTTATCTAAAAAACCGTTTTTTTGCAGATTAGTAGGTAAAGATGGATTAGACTCTGCCCTGTTTGAATAATATACCAGGTTACGGTCCGGGCTAAAATTACCCAACAAACCTTTACAGTATGGGTTTATGCTTCTCTCCATGTGATAGGTTGGGTCAGTATTATCGCAACTTGGCAAGTCTTTGGGTGCACAATTATCGTTGTTAATTACAAAAGTTTTTATTTCATCAGGATCGGTTTGCCATCTTTCTTTATACTCAATAGCTGATGCATTTATTACATTACTTGAATTATTTGTATTACCTATAGCCAGCGAACGCACATTACCGGTGCCTGTTATGGGGCTTACCAGCATATTGGTTACTGCCTGCAAATGCGCCCCCAACAGGTTACGTTTACCACTGCGTATTATTCTAAAATGTACATTATGGTTAGTATATGGCCTACCTGTTGCATCAATAAATATATAAACGGGCGCGGGGTCAGTTAATGCTGTTGCAGTATTGGCTTCCTTATTTACATCCAAAGCCCAAATAACATCCACCCCAGGTGTTGAAGCTGAGATACCACCTGATGCAATTGCTGCATCACAACCATTTGAGGGCGCTTCTGCGGACAATATCAGCAACTCGTCCCCGCTTTCAAAAACACCAGATGGTACCGGCGTGCCGGCATTGTCCCCGCTTGTTATAATTAAACCGTTTGAAAAATTTACGCCGCTGTATACAGCATCAATATTTTGATAGGCAGGCCCCATGCCGCTATAAGCCCAATAAGCCGGGTACGTTGTTGTATATATGGGTTGCTCAAATTCATTATTGGTTTGGTTTACTACCACTTCGCCGGTTTGCGCATCACGCAACAGGTTTTGGGTGGTAACCTGGCTGCCTTTATCAATCACAATTACCTTTTCTACAACGCTATGGTAGTTTATAACCTTGGTAGTAGTTACGGCGCGGTAATAACTTTGGCTTTTGCCAAAAACCGGCCATGGAAAGGGCAGCCAGGCTGGAATAATTATTGGAAAGAAATCGAACTGCAGTTGCAATTCCTCGCTTTTGCTTTTTACAGAAAACTGCCTTGCATCGGTCATTAGTTCCATATCCACACCCATATTGCCTCCGTTTATTGCCCCGCTTGCATCAACAAAATCAAACGGGTCGGCAATATTGTTTACACCGGTGTTTTTATAATAATTCTCTGTATAGTTGATCCGTGTTTTATCATCCGCCGCCGAATAGGAAGATTGGGATTTCAATTTTCCATGCATATCATTTGTAACTACTATAAAGCCCTGCGACAAAGCCCTGCTGTCAAATGCATGTTTTGAAAAGAATGCCAGTAAAGATGCATCGTGTTCCTGCACATCTGATGTTGGGTCTAAAGCGGTATAGTTGTAATAAACGGGAAAGTCTTTTGCCGTGTAAAACTCAGTAACCTGCCTGCCTATGCCAGACCTTGTTTTTTTACTGTTTAAAGCCGCATTTACATCTGCGAGTGACCTTACTGTTACTTTACTGTAACCTACTACAGGTGATGGAAAAAATGCATCCAGTATGGGCATTTCAACCGAGCCATACGAAGCCGGCCCCAAAGGCAAACGGTCACTATACTGTACAATACTGGTAAAAGGGTTTTCCTCACCGCCAATAGCGGGCTCGTAGCTGGCCACGCCACTGCTTATGGTGTGCTGAGAGCCATCCGGCATTGTTTCAGTGGTTGTATAATCATATACCTGCCCATATACTGACGTATATTGACCGGCTATGGTATTGTTTTTATACGTCATCTCATGCCAGTTATCCTTCAAAATAACTGCATGCACCCTGCTGCCACCGCCATACTTAAAACCAAAGGGATTGTTTAAGCGAACAAAACATTTTAATGAATTTACGCCCTGGCCAATAGCTACCCCCGGAACAAACCTTGCGCCATCGTCCCTGCTTCTTAAATAATTGATCGGATCTTTAAATGCACCCTTTAGCCCGGTAAGAAGCCCTGTAAGCATGCCGGCAAATTTTGCGGTACCTGGTTCTGAAAGATCGTAACCGGGGAAGGCTTGCCCGGGTAACTGCTCCCGCAGGTATTCCAGCGCGGTAAGCGAAAGCGGGCTAAGGTATTCGTCATCTTTATAATTAACGGCCGCCATTTTTATCCAAATGTAGTTATGCTTACCACTCGCGTCTGTTACCGAAGACAAGGCTCCATAGTCTGTGCCTGCTATGCTGCCAATGTCATTTCCACCATTGTCTTTTTCCGTTGCCAAAGATGCATAAGAGGTAAGGTATTCTTCTCCCTTTGGCATTTCAACTGAATAACGAAACGAAAACTGTGACATGCCGGCAAGGTATGTGTTCATTAAGTCATTATTCTTCAATGCATCGGTAGCGCCTGCGCATTCCTTTGGAACCTCGATTATCACATAATTATTTTCGGTTGCGCCTGCATCAGTAAAATCGTATAAGGCATTGGATAAGTTGCCGGGGCCTGTTGGTACTGCGTGTGCAAAACCAATTACCTGCATCATTTGCGCGGCATGCTTATTTTGCACATAAGCATAGTCATCACTTTCATACGACACTTCTATTTGGCCACCGGAAGGAAGTAATATTTTTTTCAATGCCCAGGCGCCGGCATTCTTGTTAATTGCGGCAGTATCAGCAGCGTTAATACTGCCGTCACTGGTGTTATAACGTGGCTGCAGGCTGTAAGGATAATCTTTATTGGGCAATATGGCCGGGTTGCCTAAAACGCCTGCACTGGCTTCGTCAGTAGTAGGGTTAGGTTTGTATGTACCCCACCTGTCAGACCAATTAAACTGGTATGACGGGTTACCTGTTACACTATGGTCATCACTGTTGGTATTGGTATAAGAAAAAACATACTGCGTTTTATTGGTTCTTTGCTGGCCGTTAAAGGTGAAATATATACCGTCTAAAGTAAGTTTACCACCACCATTTTTGTTATCAGGCGTTCCATTACACAACGTATAGCTGTATGCAAACCAAACTGTTTTTATAGGTTTTGCCCCTGCCCCTGTCGTGCCGTTATAAAGGCCATTAGCTTTTAAATCGGCTTTATTGTATAGATCTATGTGGTCTAACTTTTTAATTGTATTATCACTTTCATCAACACCCCCAGTTTCACTTAAGGCGCCCTTTCCATCTTCTCTATCTGCCAAAGTAAAAATAGCCACCATTGTTTTAGACTCTATAGAATGCAGGTACCATTGTTCCCTTGTCCCAAAACTAACTATTCCTTTATCATCTTTGGTTTCGCTCCTGTTCCCTACATTTAAATTTGCGTCACTAACCGGCTGATTGTTTGCTAAATTGGGGGTTAAAGGCGTCCGCCATTTATGTACTAACGGCATAAAACTATAATTAAATTTTACAGCATCGCCTAAGTCGTCTTCGGTAATACCATCGCCAGTAATATCTACATAGTCAGGTGAAAGCAAGCCTGATAACAGAAATGAATGTGCATATGCCGGAGTGGTGGTTGATTGAAGATATCCATCTATGCCATCCTTATTTAGTAGTCCGGATGGGAAAGGCGTATTAGTTTTTTCCATCCAATTTGTATGGTCTGTATTTATTAACACCTTATCATCATCGGGATTTGTAACGCCAGTTACCGAAAATGTAAAGTCAGTCTGAGTAGTATTATAAACCGGTATGCCATATATGTATCTTTTGCCATCGCCCTCTGTAACATTAATCTGGGAAATATGGTGGCCAAGCCTGTAGTTACCATTGCCAAACCTTGGTATTTTGTTATTACAGTTTAAACTAAAATTATGATTGCCATTTACTGGGGCATCTACCAAAGGTTGATCAGTGCTATAGCTGTTGATCGTTTTATCAAGGCCAATGCGGGCTGCCTCTTCCGCAGTTAAAAACGTTACCACCTGGCTGCGTTTTGCACGCTGCGTTGGATTTGCGGCGTTTGATATGGGAGACGTAGCTATTTTATTACCAAAGTGGTCATAATGCAAAAGTGTAGGCTCTATAGTTGGCGCTGACGCATCGCCGCCAATCTGGAAACGCACAAGGTCGTTGTTACCAATATTATAAAACCATCCCGGATCCAGTACACTGCTTTCACCCGGGTTGCGGAAATATACCAGTTCATGCACATCCTTGTTTTGGATAAAACTAACAGTGCCGTCTAAATTATTGCCTTCATCCCATTTACCAATAGTGGTAGGTGTTTTAACAATATTAAAATTGCCGCCGTAATGGCCCTGTGGAACAATTGATATATCAGCCCCTACACCAACACTGTTGTCACTGGAGCCAGTAAAATTGTCCCTCATATACCCCAGGTCTGTTCGGCAGGCCCTTATGGTTCCGCCTGTGCCCTCGCCCTGAACAGCAAAAATATCGTAGGTATATTGCGGCGCTGATATGACCGGCGTATGCACTGTTACCTCTTTGTCACCAAGTCGGGTAAAATCCATAACCGCATCAGGGTTATTTACGGCATTTTGATAATACATATAACCTACCAGGGGTCTTAACTGAACTGGATTTGTGACCTCAGATTTTTGGTAGTAAATCTCGGTTTCTATAGAAGGATAAATGCCAAATATACCACCTCCCAGTTGCAAATGGCCGGACCAGGCGGTGTTTGTCATAGGCACGCGGATAGTAGGAATGTAGCTTGGGCGGGCAAAATTAATTGTATTCGAAAATATATTTTCTCCTGTTGAATAAGTATGTTCAGCTGGGTCAGGTGGTTTCGGTGCCCCATAATCTCTTTTCATATAATTTGTAACAGACATTTGCCCATTCAACTGCATATCCTTTATGCCTACACGCGAGTTATAGCTTGAACTTAGCGACAGCCCAAAATCAAACCTATTTTGCTGTTTAAAAGCCCTACCGGTAAGCGATGCTGATCCAGAAAGAGTTAAGCCATCCCGGGAGCTAAGAGTTGCGGAGCCTGTCAAGCCTGCTGAGATTACATGAACAGTATCGTTACCAGGGCTTTTTTCACTTTGTATTTTTTGCCCTACGTTAAAGTTTATTCCCCCTTTTACACTTAAGTCGAGTGCAGGCCCTAAGTAATTATTAAAAGATGCGCCAATATCAAATCCAATGCTCCCGGTAAATGTATTTTCTGCCTTAGGGGGATCTCCTTTTTTAATACCCAACAACTCCCAATCAGCCCCAAGCCTGCCGCCCCATGTTTCATTGGGTTTAAGGTATTGCTCTTCTTTCATTATATCAGTTCCATCAAAATCATCTGGTATACCGCGAACACTCCTGCTTACACTGCCCGGGTTTATATTCCAGCCTAACCCTACCCAGCTTGCTTCCTGCTCCATTCCAATATTGCCGTCATAATAAATATTTACCGGGTAACCGCCAACATCCAGCAATGGTATATTGTAGTTAAAATCTCCGGTAAAAAGATTTACCATATTATCTGTACTTACAGATTTGAAAGAAGACATTTCAGGTTGGCTGGGGCCTCCAATAAACCGTCCTCCCCGGGGAATAATTATATTAGGTTGCGCGGGCGCTGCCGCTTCTTTTTGTTTATTATTGTTTAAGCGTATATTATTTTTATAATTGCCTTTTCTGCTAACCGGCATAATAAAGCCGCTTCCGCCGTATACCCTTACCCCGCCAGTCCTTCCCGCATAAGATGGCGCAGCCCACGAGATATAAAAAAGGATAAAGAAAATGTATGCTATTGCCTTGCTGTATTTTTTATTTAATAACTGTATCATAGTAGTTAGGTATCTAAGGTTGTATTATTTAATAGTGAATGATGCAGAATATTTTTTATGCTGCAAATCTGTTACTTCAATAAAATACAGTTGCCCTTTTTGCAAAGCATTGCTTAAAGGGTACGTTAAGTAATTATTTCCGTAAACAAGGGTTTGCTTTATTGTTTTTATTACAGTTCCATTTGCCTGTCTTATAATAATGTCAGCTTCATGCGCCTTATCAAATGAATAATATTTTATACTAATATAGCCGTTGTCAACAGTATAAGTTCCTGCTGCTGCTTCGTTGTGTGTTAGCAAAATGTAATTGCCGGGTGATGGTGTAGTAACCGGCCCCCGGTTATTTATTCTAAATACCCAAACATCACTTTGGCTAACGGGCTGTAAATTGTTTTGGGCAATAATTTGCCATGCATATTGCCTGCCTGTATCAAGCGCAAGGCCTGACGAGGGATAGTTAATAAACAGGTCGGTACTGTTGTAGTTGGTATATACCGGTATGTTTTGCTGTACGGCATCCAGCGGGTTTTGCCCTGGCTGCACTTCTACCAAATTAAACTGGTAAGATAAATTTGAAAATAAATTTAACGGCGTTGGCGGCAACCATGTAAACTGTGGAAATTTTGTTTGCAGGGTATCTTCATTAAACGGTGTATTTAACAGGGGCGGGCTTAAAGGCAATACATCAAAGTTTATACAATCTTCTGCAAGTGGTGTAGCTGCCTCATTGTTTTGTACTATGGTATAACAGGCCTGGTAGCTGCCAATGCTTAAAAAACCGTCAGGGTCCCTGTCGGCCATGGCAGAGGACAGATAGGTATATTGTATAGGTGTTAAGTCCGACGCCTGTACCTGCTTTGCTCCTGTGCTTAAGGTAAGGTTGCCCGTGGTGGCTGTTAGTACCGGCTGGTCGTTTGCAGGGTTTGAAAGGGTCATGCTTACTTTTACGCTTATAGCAGTATTACCCGTATAAACAAGCGTCATGTTCCATAATTGCTTTTTTAACATTACACCGGCTGCGGGCACCTGCAACGTCATAGTTACCTGCGCCCGGCAGTTAAAAAAAACAACAAATGCTATTACACACAATAATGGCCGTAACATGTTTTTATTTTAAAATGTTTTATAATAAATCAGCCTTCCTATATTATTTTCTACCAACTGCTTATCCGGGCCGGGTATATAGCTTTTTTGCATCATAAACTGTATATCGCCCACTCCTTTAATTTTCAGGGTTGCATTGGCGCCGTAACCAACCTGCTTATTGTTTATTACTGTTTGCCTGTTATATTTTATACTGCCGCCAAGCGCAAGCCATTTAAGCAATTTATACTGTGCATCGCCGCCGATGGTATACAAGTTGTAATCATTATTGGTGGCTGCAGATGCATTCAATTGCAGGGTGGCCTTTGTGAGTAAAAAACTTTGAGACAGCATTACGTTACGGGTGTTGAAGTAAACAAAATTGCTGTCGGTTGCTTTGTTATAAAACTGCGTGTACGAAACAACCGTGCTCATTAACAGTGAGTGGTATTTATAAAAATGGCTGCCGGTGACCACCAACGTATAAAACAGGTTTTCTACATAATTGTCTGTTCCCAGCTTTGTTAGCTGGGAACTGGGGTAATACCCTGCCGATATAACCGGCAGCTTCTTCATTCTTAGTGTAACCTGTATGCTTTTAAATACCGTATTGGTATAAAATGCCTGGTTGATATAGGGATTGGTAAAATCATTCTTCTTTACAGAACCATTTACAAGCAGTGTGTTTTTAAAAAAAGGCTGTGATACCTGCAGCGCCCAGGCAGTTTGGGCGGAACTGGTGGTGAACATACTGAATGACTGAAAATTTGCGCCCAGCCTTTTATAGGTAGCATTTATTTTTGTTGCTGTTGTTGGAATAACTGACACAAGGTTTAATGAATACGCTTCATTTGACCTGTCGGTAAACCGGAAAGCGCCGGCCAGCAGGTTTTGCTTGTTCTGCTGGCGGTTATAAAAAGGCAGGGATGACTTAGCTGCTTCCGCAACCAGGTATGACGTTTTGTTTAACTGGTAGCGGCCTTCAACAGACCAGCCCATTAAGTTATAGTTTGGAGATGTGCGCACTGTACCGCCACTGTCCGACCCGTAATTATAAACCTGTTTACGGCCTGCATAGTAGGTTACAAAAAGATGGTTGCCATCCCTCATGCCGTTGCCAAACCTTATTGCTGTTACATATTGTTTTTGCGGCGACGCTTCATTAATAATAAAATCCCTGAAACGGTAGTCAATTGTTCCTGCGGCTACAGCAAAATAGGTTGATGGATTGTATTCGGCTTCTATGCCGTTAATACTGATGTTTTTTATAGACAGCTCAGAGAAGTTAACCGTACTGCGCCCAATGCCAACCGAGCGCATTGCCAGCAGGGTTTTGTACCCTTTGGGCAACAGGCTATCGGGTATTTGCCCGCCTTTAACAGAAGACAGGATATTATTAGGATTTTTGTTGTTTTGAAAAATGTTGTTTAACGAATCTACCTGGCCAGTCAGCTTCTTTTTATCGGCTAAATATATTTTTTGCAGGCTGTCTAACTTCTGCTTAAGCTGGGCCAGCTTTTTCCTGTTCTTATCGTAGTTGGCAGTAACAGAAGCGGCTGTTGAATCCAGGCCGGCATATTTTTTTGTAACAGTACTGTCTTTATCCTCATCATCCTTTTTCCTTTTCTTCAATAGCATGGTTTCAATTTCATCAGCATTAAAGTGCCTGTGCCCAGCCGTAAAATCATTTACAGAGGGCAGCTTGTTGCCTGCTAACGAGCTATAAGTGTTTTGCAGCGAATCATTGCTTACGGCTGATTGTATTTTATCGGCTATCCATTTCTTCTCCCTTTCTTCTACAATGCTTTGCAGCGTGCCCGGGTTTGATAACCAGTTGCTTAGCGTATTAAACTCGCTTCTATTCTTATTTATTAATGCTTCCAGCTTGTTTAGCGAATCGGTTAACGGTAATTGCTGCTTGCTCCATGCCAGTATATTGTTGTTTATCCTGTTCCTAAAATCGCGGTTATTAAATTGAAAATTTAAGTCGGTAAGGTTTTTTAAAAACGATGCATTGCTAAACCTTGTTGTGAAATATACACGCAGCGGGTATTTATCCTTTACCGTTACATCAAGCGCGGCAGTAACAGTATGCTGGTAAATATTTTTTTGGATAAAGGGGGTATCAATATTTGACTGGTAAAACCCTTCATACATAATACTGCCATGTACTGTTAAAAATGATGGCGCTTCACCTGCGCTGCCCTGCCCTGTATGATTAAACACGCCATAACCGGGCACCATTGTATAGTTTACCTGCCTGCCATATACATACACCTTTTGCTTGCAGGCATTTTGCATAACATCAAGCAAAACATAGTCTGCACGGGCTTTTAACAGGTAGGCTGTTGTATCGGTAACAAAAAAAACGCTGTCCACATTTAACCGCTTCGAAATTTTATTTTTTAAATAAAAATCCGCATCACGCCCTTGCGCCTTACCTTTTTGGCACATAATGATAGCTAACAATAATATGGTCAGGGCTGATGTTCTCAAAAGTTTTATAAGTGTGCTATGATATGTTATATTATTATTTTTTTACCCATTCATTTTTACAGTAGCTTTAAATATGCTTTACTGAAATGTAACTCCAATTTTTCTACCAACAAAAGCATAAGTGTTTGTTTTCATATTGGCTAGTATGTAAACCAACCGGTGCCGTTATAATACAACCTTACGGTACCATAAGCTGTATTTAGTACTTTGTTTGCAGCACCGTCAATTGTGCCAACAACAGTAATGTTATAAGTACCGGCGTTACCACTTTCATCCTTAATAATAAACTCCTGGCCAGTGGTTACACCCGACGAGGGAAGTGTTACTGACCTTGCAGCTGTTAGTGCAGGGTATGCCACTATATAGTCAGTTGTTAGTATTGTATAGTTAGCATCTGCCACTGCAGTTCTTTTCATAACCATGCCTGTGCTTAATTTAGTTGTACCGCCACTTACAGTAACACCATTGCTAACTGTGATTGAGCCGTCAATTTTACTTTGCGCCGAACTGCCTGCAACATGTAATGCATAATTATTTGTACCAGCACTGGAAGCACCATTTACGTACAGGCTTGAGGTCTCAGTAATTGTAGCACCGCCACTGGTAATAGTTCCTATAGGGTTTACTACTTCATTAGCTAACAGAGCATGAGTACCAGTGCCCGCACTAGTTAATGGAGCAGAACCCACAATTGTATTAACATAGTTATTGCCGGCAGTAAGCACTGTTGAGGTACCACCATTAAACCCTGCCCGATAGTTAATAGCGGTTGCACTGCCAAAAAGCAATGCCGGATTATTGGTAGTACCAGCATTTGTTGTACCGCCTGAAAAAAGGTCTGAATTTGTACCGTTACCTGTGGTTAAAATTCCGGAAACAACCGTATTACCACCAAGAAAGTTTTGCCCTGACGCAACATATAAAGAATAAGGATTTGTTATTGTAGCAGGACTTGTTGCGGTAGGCGGCCCGGCAATGTAAACGTTTGCGGCTGTAGTATAAGTTACGGCACTGGAAGATGTGAAAACCGGCGCCCCAAACGAGTTGGCAACCGTTACAGTACTTACTGTACCTGTTGAATTTAAGTCAGTATAAGTACCCGCATCAAAACGGGATAAGACACCACTAACACCCCATGCATTAGATTGGTTGGCGCCGCCCACCTGCAGCCAGGCAGAATTTGCGTCCGTAACAGTACCTATTTTTGTTTTACCGCCGCTGCGTACTGAGAACCTTTGTGTAAATGTTCCACCACCATTTGCGGCGCTTGAAGTGCCCGCATTTATCAGGTACCTGGTACCGGTACCGGTAGCCCCTGCATCGTATGGAGAAACTAATAGTGCTGAATACCCCGCAGTGCCTGTTTGTGATATTGTTGGCTGTATAGAAACCCAATTTTGGGTACCTGATGATGCATTGCCGGTTCCCTGGATAGTGACAACGCCGGGAGTTCCGCTGGTTGTACCACCATTAAAATCAAATACACCCGAAGTTGATGTGGCAGCATCGCTAATTGTGAAAGTTCTGCCACCGGCAAGCGTTGTAGTTGCAGCCACCCCCTGAACGCCGATCTGGATACTTCTTGTTGATGCACCAGTTCCATAATACGAACCAAGGGTATATACATTTGACTGCCACTGCCCCACTACTTTTTCATACGCACTTGCCTGGTCAGTTGTTTTATAATCAGAAAACCCGGTAGATCCTGTGCCAAATGTTAATGTATTGGTAGCTGTTGCTGTATTTAAACCCAGGCTACCACCAATTAAACCATTGCCGGAGATATTAAAATTGGATGCAGATTGCTGAGTGGTGCTATTTTGTATGTAACTGCCGCTACCACCACCTGATGTACCACCCCCCATTGCGGCCCAGCTTGTGCCGTTGTAATAATAAAAAGCGCTGTTATCTGTATTATATAATATTTCTCCGTTTAAGGGGGAAGCTATAGCATTCATTTGCGTTGTTGTAAGCCTTGGTAACAATACACCACTTTGGGTGCTGGTAACATCAAAAATCTTTAATGGTATAGTGGTGCCAATACCAACATTCGTATTTGCTGTTGCATCGTTCTTCCCATTAATGGCCCCCAATACAAGGCAGTTTGAGCACTCAACCATAGCACGAGATCCGACCGCGGTTGCGCTGTTAAGGCCATTGGCATAGGTATAATCGCCTAATAATGTTACATGTGCAGATACATTATCAAAATTATTTTCGTCGTTTCCCAAACCGGCTTTATACCCAAAATAGTTATTATAACTAACATCACCTTGTAAACGGGAACCAGCCCCGTCACCAACAATTGAATTATAACTTGCATTTGAAGCAGCCCATAAAATATTAGCCCCCAGCGTTGCATTGCCGTTTAATGTCCAATTGGGTGATCCGTCTGTATTGCCCGAATTTGAACCAATAATAGTATTCTCGTTCCCCCCTGCAAGGGTCATTGAATTGTACCCAATTACAACATTATTATTAGCCCCATTTGAACTACTACCCATTGTGTTCCAGCCTATAGCTACATTGTTATTACTATTTTGTTGAGCGCCAAGTGCGTAATAGCCCACAGCCACATTGTTGATGCCATTTGAGGCGTCCTTATACGCCATGTAGCCAACCGCTACATTTTGAGTTACTGAAGTGCTGTTGGCCATAGCACCCGTGCCTATTGCCGTATTTTGATACCCGGTTGTGTTTACTACCGGAACGTTTGATCTTAATGCATTCTTACCTAAGGCCACATTGCCATAGGTGGGGTCAATCAGCCCGGCCTTTAGGTTATTTACTTTAAAGATCAGCGGTTGCGCGTCTGTTGTACCAATAAAATTTGTATTAGGGTCTGTACCTGCATTGCCGGTTAAACCCCAGCCGCTGGAAGGTGCTGCTTTCAACTTTACATTTCCATTTACATCAGTAGTTAAAATGTTATCTTCTGTTGCGTTATTGGGCAATTTGGCTATGCGCAAGTTGCCGTTCAAAATTTTTACAGTATCCTGCACTACCTTTAAAACGGTAGTTTGTGCCCGCGCACCAAAGGTGGCCAGTAAGAATAAAAGGCAAAAGAACATAATTCTACATTGCATAAAACAGGGTTTAAGTTTTTTATTAGTGGTACACTAAGTATGTATTATAAATTACATAAGTTAATTGAGATAAGGGTTACTCCCTTGGGTTATCTTCCGGCCAGGTAGCCTTTAACAGGTGTTTATTGCAGAAACGTTGTTTTTATTTTGAACATATAAGGGTTTATTTAGGTAAATAATGGTTGATTGAATTAACGGGTTGAATGTGATTTTATGCCGCCAAAAGTAGGTGAGTATTTTAACGGAACCAAATTTTGTTAATAAAAATTTATAATGCCGATGAACCGGGAGTTCAGCCCCTGACTTCTATAAAACCGTATATGCAAGTCTTCTTGCATACGGCACCAAAACTTAAAGCGTCCGGGCTTGGGGCTTTTTCTGTAACTCCTTAAGCTCTTTACATTATTTTCATTATGCATGGTTATTAGAATAACCTGCAAGCCGTTTTACAGGTTGCATCCGGAATAACATAACCATGCCACCCGGTGCCATTAGTTTTAATTAAGCCTGACCTGGCAAATTTTTGGCCTTTTTCTTTAATGTATAAACTTTTATTAATCACTTGCTTTACATATAAAATAAACGGTGTGTGTATTTAATTTCCCTTATTTTTACAACCCTTTATAAAGTTCCTGATCCCCCTGTGTTTTAACTAACGTTTCTTAACCCCTGAAATGCCAACAAAGGACGAAGTATTACAACAAGCGGCCTGCCTGAATATTGCCAAACGCTACCAGCAGGTAGTTAACCTGCTTACAGGCAAACTGCTGCAGCAATATAACTGCGCCAACCTGTATGCTGAAAGAGCTATGGCGTGGTACTTTTTACATGAGCTTGATAGTGTTTTGGAAGATTGCAATACCGCGCTTGCTATTGATAACAGCTGTTATAAAGCCTATAACTATGCAGGCAATTACTGGCTTGCAAAATACAATAATAACGAAGCCGCAGCATGTTATAACAAGGCTATAGCGCTTAGCCCCAGCTACGCTGAAGCCTATAACAACCGCGGTGTGCTTTATTGCAGGCAGCTACATTATACAAATGCTGTTGAAGATTATGCAACAGCCGTTAGGCTAAACCCTGTTTATGCTGCCGCTTACAACAACATGGGTTGCGCGTTATGCTATACCGGTGAATACGACAAGGCTATTGAATACTTTGGCAAAGCCATAGCTATTGATGACAGCGACCCAATATATTACAATAACAGAGCCCTTGCGTTGGATGGCAAAAAACAATATGTGCCTGCTGCTGACAACTTTACCACAGCTATACAGTTAAGCCCGTTAAGCAGCATGTTGCACTACAGGCGTGCAATAACATGGCGTAATATGCAGGAGGATGAAAAGGCGCTGCAGGACTTTACCCGTGTGATTGAACTGGATGCAAGCTTTGAATATGGCTGGGCATACTTTAAACTGGGCGAAATATACCAGGCGAAAAAGAATTATACGCATGCTATTGCCAATTACGATAAGGCTGTTGAGGTAAATCCGTGTTTTACCGATGCCCTTAACAACAGGGGTATAACCCGGCATGCATTAAAGGAATACAAAAAAGCGGTCTCTGATTTTACTTCGGCACTTAGCCTTGATACTAATAATATTACAGCGTTATATAACAGGGGCTTATCGATGTTTGAGCTTGGTGAGTACCGCATTGCCTTTACTAATTTTAACCGTGTTGTTGAGTTAAATATAAACTCTGCAGATGCGTACAACGCCCGCGGGCTGGCATGGTATAATATTAAGCAGCCCGACAAAGCAGCAGATGACTTTACCAGCAGTATAAACATTGACCCAACCTTTGCAGATGCTTACAAAAACAGGGCGCTGGCACTATACGCTATGAAAGAAGAGGCCAGGGCGCTGGATGATTTTAGCATGGCTTTGAACCTTAACCCCGGTTTTGCCGAGGCTTATTATACCAGGGGCATAATATATGCTGCAAGAAAAGAATATAACACGGCCATTGCCGATTTTAGCATGGCCATACAGCTTAACACCAACTATGTATTGGCATATAACAACCGCGGGTTGCTGTATTATATTACAAACGACTATACCCGGGCTATTGAAGATTTTACAAAGCAAATTTTACTTGACGTTAAAAATGCGCAGGCTTACGATAATGCAGGGCTTGTATGGTACTGCAAAAAAAATTATGAAAGGGCTATTGAATACCATAGCAGGGCGATAACGCTTGATGCTAACCGGGCCAATGCCTATTATAACAGGGCCAATGCTTTATATGCTGCAAAGCAATATGAAGATGCTATAAAAGACTATAATACGGCAATAACACTTAACCGCAACTTTAATTTTGCCGGGTATAACATTAGCATGGCAAAGGCAAAAACTGGTGTGCCTGTCAATATAGATAGTCTTGATAACTCAACCTTATTATATTTTATTGAAAAGCAGTTGCAAAGTGTTGATGCTGCCAACAAAAACGCTATTCGGCAGGTTGCTTTTGATATATTAGATGCTGCAGACGGTATAAAGGAATATGCCGAAGGCAACACCAACCATCTTGAAACTGTGGCCTACCAAACCTGCCTCGTTGCTGCTGATGTTATTGCAATGGATAAAAATGCAACGCTGCAATATTTTAACGCAGATATGCTTGCACTAAAGGATGATGATTTTTTACCCGCACTATTTGTAACCCAAGGGCATGAGAGCGTATACAATGCTTATAATGCCGGGCGCTATTACCAGGAAAACAGCACTTATATAGGTTCATTTTTTTCGGCAGCAGCGCCACCCGTTAAAGCGTTGCACAAAAATAACCAGCTAAAAGCAACAGCAAATGGTTCAGCTAAAAGCAGCAACAATGGCGGCGATTGCACATTGGTAATACAATCAAACTTTTTTGCAGGCGGCCATAACGAAGTTTCAATAAACGATACACCGCTGAGCCTGCAAAATTCTGTAACAAACCGGGCCTTAAAAACACAGCAACTGCATAAGGTACTTTATTACCATGCCGCTACCGGCAACATTACCGGCGACACAAATAATGAAGTTAAAAACCACCTGCAAAAATTTAAGCATGGCCTTAGCACGCTTGTTATGTTGGGGGGAAGCAATAAAAAAACAGGCGCTGCCATAAACAGCCTGGTTTACCGCTTTATAAACGAAATAAAATATTTTTTTAAGCCTGCGGAGCATGCAGCAGAAAACGAGTTGCGGGTAATTGAATATGTTGCGCCGGGTGATGAAAGAATACAAATGGAAAAAACCGGTAGCCTGCCACGGCGCCTATACATTGAAAGCAGCAACAAAATACAACCTTTTATAGACGCGATCATACCCGGTAAAAATGTACCGGACCCAAGGCAGTGGCTTTACCTTGAAATACAGATGAGGAAAAACGGCAATAAGCAATGCAGGCTTAAATTACCTTCTGTTACGCGGCAGAAGGAAAGCGTTGAATAACCTAAATTTTTGGCATTACGTTACGTTGCATAGTTCACGTTCTTATCTTCGCCTTATGACAATTGATTTTCGTTCAGATACCGTTACACGCCCGTCTGCCGGTATGTTGCAGGCTATGATGGAAGCAAAGGTTGGTGATGATGTGTTTGGTGAAGACCCATCAGTAAATGAGCTTGAGCAAAAACTGGCAGCCATGCTTGGCATGGAAGCGGGTATATTTTGCCCAAGTGGTACCATGACCAACCAAATAGCCATCAAATGCCATACGCAGCCTGGTGATGAGGTTATATGCGACAAGATGAGCCATATATACCTGTATGAAGGCGGGGGTATTGGGTTTAATGCGGGTTGCTCCGTAAGGTTGCTGGAAGGCGACCATGGCCGGCTAACAGCCCAACAGGTGCAGGAGAACATAAACAATAAGCTGGATGTGCACAAAGCCTATACAAGGCTGGTATCATTAGAAAATACGGCAAACCGCGGTGGCGGCAGTTGCTATGATTTTGCGGAGTTTGCCAACATAAAAAAAGTATGTGTTGAAAACGGCCTCGCCTTTCATTTAGATGGCGCAAGGCTTTTTAACGCCATTGTTGCAAAAAATGAAAGCGCTGAAGACTACGGTAAAACATTTGACAGCATTTCAATTTGTTTAAGCAAAGGCCTTGGTACGCCCGTGGGCAGCGTATTGCTGGGCAAAAAAGATATTATAGCCAAGGCAAGGCGCATACGTAAAATATTTGGCGGAGGCATGCGCCAGGCCGGTTTTATGGCGGCGGCAGGTATTTATGCCCTTGATAATAATATTGGCCGCCTTGTTGAAGACCACGCCCAGGCTGCAGCCATTGCCAAAGTGCTTGAGAAAAAAGACTTTGTTGAAAGCATTATGCCTGTTGAAACCAATATTATTATTGCCAAAATAAGCGGCAGGTTTACTTCGGCTGCATTATGTGCCAAATTAAAAGAGCATAATATTTTAACTATTGCTATTTCACCAACACAGGTACGTATTGTAACCCACCTGGATATTACACCGGCAATGGTTAATAAGGCTATTGAAGTGATTGAAGGATTGTAGAAAGCAATAATAAGAGATGATTTTACCTAAAAACACTTTTATCAATTAGCACCAACATTATTGAAGCGCCTACTATAAGCCAGCTAAGCACGGTTGGTTTATATTTTTGGCGAAAGGGCTTTTGCACAAGCAATATAAACAGCACAATAAATAACGCTGCAGTTATTAAGTAGCCTACCGAGGCCATTACCCTCACGCTGTTTTCTTTCATTATGCCGTTTCTGCCTGAAACAAGCATAAACCCCGCAAATATTATTACGCAAATAATGCACGATAGCCAGCCCCAGCGCTTGTCGTACAATAACGCAACCCCGCCAACAAAAGCAAGTATGCCTGCCAGGTAATTCATGTGGAACATGCTTATAATAATGCCGTAATGGAGGCGGTCAACAATGCTGTCGGTTAATGAATACACATAAAACAGTGCCCAGGCCTGTAAAAGGGTTGCAATTACTTTTTCGGTAATAGTCCAGCTTCTTTTCATAAGCAATGCGGTAGTAAGCGTTAGTTTTATAAATATGGGTAAATGTAATGTAAAATTCTATAGCCCTAATAATGTTTAAACATCAGCGGAGCATCAAACAAAAAAGGCCGCCATCGGCAGCCCTTCTATTATTAATTTGTTATGCATACTTATTGCAAGCCACCTGCTTCAATCAGTTCGTCCAGTTTTTCGTGCGATTCTCTTACTCCATACTCCATGCCCGCACCAACCATTCCATCCCGGTCTGCCACTGACTGAAATACTGAATGTACCGTTACCTGCGTTCTGCTACCAGGCAGTTCTTTAAACCGCACCGTTTCTAACACAACATGGCCTTTCTCGGGCAGCCCGTCAAACTCCATAGTGCCTATAATTCTTTCGGGTGCAGTAACCTCGTGATTAACTCCGTGAAAACCAAATTCGTTGCCTGATTGGTCAATGCTAACATAACTCCATGACCCGCCACTGTATAGCTCAAATTTGTCAATTCTCATTTTTAACATGCATGGACCAACCCACCTGGCATATAGGTTTGCATCAGTAAAAGCTTTAAATACAAGGTGCCGCGGCGCCTCAAATTCGCGTGTTATTAACACTTCCTGTTTGCCTGGCTCGGCAGTAAGTGTGGTTTTGTTTTTTGTTAACATATGGTTTTTTTTATTTGGTTGCTTACTAAGTGTTATTATTTTTTATTACGAAGCTTTGTTGCCTTTGCCGGCTGCTTTTTACCGCCCGGTTTTTTAATTTTATTTGTTATCGCAGGCTTTTGTGCTGTTGCTTCCACTGCCATCAATTCTTCAAGAACGTCATCCAACGCATCAAATCTTACTTCCCAGGCGCGCAGATATTTCTCTGCCCAACTGGCTACCTGTGTTAACTGGCCAAGCCTCGCCTCGCAATACCTTTCCCGTCCCTGTTTTTTTATTACAATAAGGCCACACTCTGTTAAAATTTTTATGTGCTGGCTTATTGCCGGCCGGCTTACGCTAAACTTTTCTGCAATGGAGTTAAGGTTTAAGCTTTCGTAAGCAACCATGCCAATAATGTCCCTTCGCGTAGGGTCTGCAATGGCTTGAAAAACGTCTCTTCTTATTATTGCGCTCATAATATGTAAGCATTTACTTACACGAAAGTATATGTAAGTATTTACTTACGCAAATTTATTTTTGCAACGGGTTATAAAGCCCTTTTGCTGTTTTGTATTTTAGAATCAGTTGTAGAAGTAATACCAATTAGACTTTAATATTACCTTATGCTTTGTTAACGCCTCATCCCCTATCCCCCGCCACGGCGGGCAGGCTCTTCTCCTCGCGGAGAAGGGCCCACCGAAATTTATGGAGAAAATCAAAGTAGTTTTAAATTCTAATTGTTATAAAACAGTAAGTAGCAGCTGCCTATATTTCAAACACTACCGGCTTATTTACCACTACATATTCTTCATTCAATACGCTTGGGTTAATAAACATAGTGCTGTTATGGTGTTCCCTCCCATAGGCTTCATGTATATGGCCGCCAATAAATACCGCAGGTTTAATTGTGTTAACTGTACCAAGCAGATCTTTGCATCCCACATGCTGCTCATCAACTGTTTTGTCTAGTATGTTATATACTGGCCCATGGGTAACCAATATATTTGTATCAGCGGGTATTAAAGCCCAGTGGCGGCGTATAGGCTCGCCACGGTGGCGGTTAAAGGCCCAGTTTAAAAACCATGGTGTAATGGGTGAGCCCCATATATTTATTCCGCTAATGGCTACACCACTATCATTTAAATAAACAACATTACCTGGTATAATGCTTTCAATTTCGCTGTCAGCGGCTCTTTCAAAATAAAAATCGTGGTTACCGGCAATAAAAATCTTATGTGCAAAATCCTGTGCCGCAAACCATTTAATAAAATCAATCACCTCTGCTTCTTTGCCACGGCGGCTTACATCGCCGGCATGTATCAATACATCCCCTTTTGGCAAAACAAGTTTATGATGTAGTCCGTGAGTATCTGATATAGTTACAAATTTCAAATTAATAGTTTAAGTACTGAACGAAGATAATCGCAATACAAATAAAATGCCTGGGGTTATTGCAGCCTTTTAATTATATTAGCAACATGAAACAACCGGCCATTGCTACCCTGCATAATGCATGTAAAACGCTTATTGCGTTATCGTTTATTTTTCTTTCAGCCTGCCAGGCACAGCCGCCGCATGAAGAAGGGAATTTTAAAAAAACTGACCTTGTTGAATTAATAAAACTTGACACCAGCATACACCTTGACATACGTTATGCAACCAGCAATAACCTTGTGCACAGGCCGGTGTACACACAGGCACGGGCATTTTTACAACGCCCCGCAGCAGAGGCATTGGTAAAAGCGAATGAATCATTAAAGCCATTAGGCTATGGGTTATTAGTATTTGATGGTTACAGGCCATGGAGCGTTACAAAAATATTTTGGGACATTACCCCCGAAGAGCATAAAAAATTTGTTGCCGACCCTAAACAGGGCAGCCGGCATAACCGTGGTTGCGCTGTTGACCTTAGCCTGTACGACCTTAAAACAGGCAAAGAAATTGAGATGACTGGTGTGTATGATGAAATGAGCGAACGTAGCTACCCAACCTACACGGGCGGCACACCACAACAACGCGCCACCCGCGACTTACTGCGCGCCAAAATGGAAGCACAAGGTTTTACCGTGTACCCATACGAATGGTGGCATTTTGATTTTAACGACTGGCACAGCTACACTATAACCAATGTGCCGTTCGAGGAGATAAAGTAAAGTTTGACTAATAAAAAATTATGTTTCATTATCCAATTGTGCAGCAGACAGCATCCGTCTAAAAAAAGAAATGCTTAAAAGTATTTTGATCTCAATTATCCTGACCTCAATAACTGTTGCCGGTAACACCCAGTCAAACAACTATCAGCAGCTAATTGACAGTAGCATTGGAAACACGGGCTTTTTTATTGATAAGAAACCAATAAAAGAGCTCAGACTTGATTTAAGGGATACAACATTTTATCGCGAAACGCTTAGTCATTTTTCCACATGCACACTCAATTCAAGCACTTTATGTCAACTTATTTCAAACAGCGCTAAACCAGACACCACTGACTGGAATGATAAAGAACTACCTCTAAATATTATAGCAATCAATAGCGATAGCGAATTTATTTATTTAAAAAATGTGAGGGCAAAGCTCAATTTAACAACAAAGAAACAAATAAGGCACTACAGAAAAATATTAAACCAATTCAACAGCCCTTCCCTTTATGACAGAGAAATTTCATATCTGTCCCGTCCTGTATTCGATTCTACCAAAACATTTTCGATAGTTGCATTTGATAACATTGAAGGCATTCTAGGCGGCGGCGGTGGCATCATATTATTTCATTTTGAAAATGCCGCCTGGAAACAGGCGGGGTTATTGAACATTTGGAAACACTAACCTATTTTTTTAACGCGGCCAATATATCCAAAGTATGCTGAAGGCTGTTGGTATCGGTCCAGCTTTGGTGGCCGGGTATTATGTATTTGGCATCACGAAATTTACCCATTACCTTTTTAATGCTGGCGGGCCATTGCGCAATATCAGCATCAGCAGTATTACCAATACTATTTGTTTCAGTGCTTTTTACCAGGCAGCCGCCAAACAAAATTTTTTGTTTTGGCAGCCAAACAACAATGTTATCTTTTGTATGCCCGGCACCGGGGTAATATGTTTGCATGGTTATACCGCCAATAGTAAAAGTCGTATCTTTTGTAAAAGTATATGCGGCTTCATCATTCCCTTCCTTTTTGCATAGTTGTAAAGTTGCTACCGACGAGTATGTTTTTGCACCGGCCTGTTTTAAAGTATTAATGCCACCGGTTCTGTCATCATGAAAATGCGTTGAAATACTTAGCACAATTTTCTGGTGATGCCTCTTTTCAATAGAATCAATAAATTGTTGTGTAAGCGCTTCGGTGTAAGGCATATCAACCAGTACAATACCCTGCTTTGTTACCGCATACAATCCATTGCAGGGATAGGGGCCCCCGCCTATCATCATGTAATAAGTAAAAACATACACGCTATTAGTAAGTGGCGTAAAGACTATTTTAGTTGAGTCTGGTTGCGCAAATGATGTAAAACCAGTGATAACTGCAGCAAGTATGCAAAGTGTTTTTCGTTTCATATACGTGGTAATACGCTGGTATGCAAAATTATAGAATAAAACTATCCAGCTTAAACCTTATATGTTAACCAGTTGCGGTTTAACAAGGCTTTATAAAAGCGTTTCATCAAGCCTGTACATTATGTCAGTTCTTAAAACATATTTTATCCCTTCTGTAACCTCGCTGCCTTCATGTTCAAGTGCATGCAGAAATATTAATGCCATGCACTGTTGTGGTTTAATTGTTACGTTTGTAAAGGTTGTTTCCCCTCCCTTATAGTTGTCGTTAAGATAAATCATAAAGGTATAGAAACTGGCTTCAAGCGTACTACGCATATAGCTTTGGTCGGTATGTTTTTTAAATTGCTGTCCCGGGCTATACCTGTAAAACCGGAACATCTCATTTAAGCCAATAGCAAAACTGTTGCCTATTTGTTTGGGGGCAAATAGTTCAAGTTTGTTCCACATACTTTTAGCCAAAACATCATCGGGGTACATAACGCGGTTGTTATTGCGTACACTTTCAACCACCTTATACCAAACCGCTATCAAGATATATAAAATAAAAATAGTAATTTTATTGTCCAAAAGCTATTATGCGATTATTGCACTTAAAACCGCACCTGGACAATAAGGGTCTTCTGTTGAAGATGCGCGA
>Ga0265327_10001451_pt1 | contig 29779 bp, 19 predicted proteins | sample 41621metaG_FD_202089 | JGI IMG/M metagenome (GOLD analysis project Ga0265327, IMG submission 202089) | Rhizosphere microbial communities from Carex aquatilis grown in University of Washington, Seatle, WA, United States - 4-16-21 metaG | ecosystem: Host-associated > Plants > Roots > Rhizosphere...
AAGCATCTCACAATTAAATGAGGTGCTTTTTCTTTTATCATCCATTTCCTTATCTGAATAAAAAAAGAGGTTGGCTCAAATATGAGCCAACCTCTTTTTTTATTTTATTATAGTATCTCTAAATTAATACCCAGGGTTCTGGTCTATAATTGGATTTTGAGTCCTTTCATCCTGTGGAATTGGCCAAAGGAACCTGTAATCACTGTAAGGGATAGCCGTTACCGTTAATGCAGGTGTGGCTAATGAACAGCCATAAGCTGCTAGAGTAGAATATCCATTAGCTGCTTTTGCAGGAATACCACCAGTTGAAAATACTGGGTCTTTCGCTAAACGGTGAATATCTCCCCAACGTTTGCCTTCTGCTAAAAATTCAATCCTTCTTTCATCTAATATTGCTTTTATCAGCGCATTTTTATCTGCAAATGAAGCTGCTGTATATTGATTGGTAACTGGCGTAGGGATAGCCCTGTTTCTTACTAGGTTTAATAAATCTATAGCTCTTTGACTTATTGCTGCGGCATTTCTAGCCTCAGCTTCTGCCTGCATTAATAAAACTTCTGCATACCGGATATAGGGAGCATAGTCAGCCTGGTTAACATAATCAGTATATTTTTTGGTAAAGTAAGAAGTGGTACCAGTATTGCTTAAACCTTGTAAAGTCAATAATGACCTTCTTGTATCATCACATCTCCAGGCTGGCAGATTATAAATTGTAGGAGAAATAGCTACCAAGCCGCGTCCACTACCATTAGGGCCCATCATTTGGGCCAATGATGCATTCACCCCTGTATTATCCAATGCGTCATTTCTAATAGAAAAAATACTTTCTGTAGATTGATTATTGGTAAATGGGCCATTAGGAAGTAATTCTAATTTCCATCCTCCAATTGGCGATACAACAGTAGTCCAATAATTGGTATTGTTTGTAGCAGGGATAGCAGCTGTAGGTATGATATTATTACCTTCTGTAATAACACCCTGCCAATCACCCATATGCAATTTCAATCTCATTCTAAGGGCATAAGCTGCTGCTTTTGTAGCCCTGAAAGTGTTAGCACCTGCTGGCACTGCCGCCCCAGGAACTGTAGCTGGAACTGTTGCTCCAAGATTTGCTATTGCAAAATCAAGGTCTGTCATCATTTTAGCGTAGCAAACACTCACTAAATCTCTTTTCTGAGCCTTTAATTTATCTAAAGACGAAGATGAAGAAATTGCATAATCATGATAAGGAACGCCTAGAGCAGATCCATTACCATCAAGGTATGGCCGGGCAAAATGAATTAATAAATCATGATGAGCCATAGCTCTTAAAAATCTACATTCAGCTTCATATTGCGCTTCCGTAGTAGCAGAAATAGTTCCCTGAGCTAGTGCAGCTTTAAACCCATCAATAGAAAGGTTTGCTTTATTAATTAGCAAGTATAAATTGATCCACATATTCACATTATTTGGAGACACTGTTGAATAAGTTGCCAAATAAGTGATTTGGTAAAATGTAGCGATGTTTACCATATCTTCTCCACGCATTTCTCCTTGAGCAATACTTGCTGCACCAAAAGGATAGCCCCTAACGCTATGTGCTGTACCATTTAGCGGATCATAGTCACCGCTTTGGGCAGCATCATATACTCCGTTAAGAGCAAGCAAACACCTTTCAGGAGTTGCAAAAGCAGTAGCGTCACTTAACTGATTGTAAGGCGCTAATTCAAGTTTTTCCTTACAACCGCTAATTGTGGCAGCGATACCTATAAGAAATATGAGTATGATTTTTCTAAAATTTTTCATGAAATGTATATTATAAATGAGTTAAATTATGAAACAATTAAAAGCCAACATTAAGTCCAAAAGATACTGTTCTTACAGATGGTGATACTGTGTTATCAATACCTAAATTACTGTAGGCCTCTGGATCAATTCCTTTATATTTTGTCCACACATATACGTTCTGCATTTGCAGGAATATTTTTACGTTCTTAATGTAATCGTGAAAATGTCCCAAAGAAAGTTTGTTCAATCTGTAATCAAGTACAATATTCTGTAATCTCAGGAAGTCGCCTTTTTCGACAAACCTGCTTAAAGCTTCGCCATTTTGATTTATGATAGCGTCATTTGCATAATACAATTTTGGTGTAGTAGTCACCTGTCCTGCTGTAGTCCAGCGCTGCAAGATTTCTGTTCCTGTATTAGCAAATTTTTGATTTAACAAAACTTCTTGCCTTGTAACGTTCATGATTTTGTTTCCGCCAGAGTAGCGGAACATTACTTCCAATCCAAAATTCTTATACCTGAAGCTATTAGTGAAAGAACCAAACCATTTAGGGTTAACCTGTCCAAGAATAACTTTATCTGCTGAGATTAAAGAACTTGCTGTACCAGGGTTAGCATCATTCAAGTTTGCTGCTGTAGTATAAGCACCACTTGCAACATTGCGTTGTACTAATGAACCATCTGCTTTATAATATACAGGGTTTCCGTTAGCAGCATTTACACCTGCATATTGATACCCATACAACGAAAAGATTGATTCCCCTACTCTAATGATATTATATGGACTACTATTAGGATTAGTAATATCTGTAGCAGGAATACCCCCTATTGGATATAACGAAGTGATTTTATTGGCAACATTGGTATAGTTGAAATTAAAATTCCAGTTGAAATTTTCTTTCTTCACAATATCCATATTGAAACTAACTTCTAAACCCTTGTTTTGAGCCTGCCCTATGTTTTTAAATATACTGTTACCCGGTACACCCGCACTTTGTGGAGTAGGTACCGCTAACAATATTTGATCAATATCATTTTTGAAATAATCAACTGTAAGGGTTGCTCGGTTGTGGAAGAAAATCATATCAAACCCAAAGTCTGTTTTTTTACTTTGCTCCCACTGTAAATCAGGGTTACCAATATTTGATACTGCTATACCTCCAATATTACCATAAGGTGCAGAGCCATAAGTACTCAAATACCTAAATCCTCCAAAGCTATTACCAACTACTGCATAAGATCCTTTTATTTTAAGTTCATTAATGAATTTAAAATGCCAGAATTTTTCTGCTGTTGGCCTCCATCCCGCTGAGAAGCCAGGAAAATTACCATATCTCTTATCTGTAGCTAGCGAGCTTTGTCCATCTCTTCTTATACTTCCTTGCAAGAAATATTTACTACTAAAATCATAATTAACCCTACCAAATAATGATTCAAACGCTTCTTTTGTGTAGTTACCACCAATGCTTTGTACCTGTGCAGTATTAGAAATCACATTTTCTTTCAAAAAGAATAAATCTGAGATATTGGTTCCAGATGCAGAGTAAAAACGTGTGGTAGTTTGTTGTAATTCATGGCCACCTGTCACAGCTATACTATGTTTGTGAAATGATTTGTTGTAGTTAAAATAATTCTGAATATTGGTTCTTAAAATAGATTGTTGTCCATCATAAGCATAACCGTTAGAGCTAAACCCATCACCATGCCTTGGATCATAACCAATAAAACTATTATCATTAAAATAATCAATACCAAGTTGAGATCTTATTTTCAATCCTTTTATCGGCGATATTTCAAGATATGCAACATCCAATACCCTGTATTTGTCAGAATAAAATTTATTTTTATCCAGCACAAAGGCAACGTTTACATAATTATCGTCAATTGATAAAGTATTAGCACCTTTTCCCAATGAGTTTCCACCGGGTAAAAGGTTATAGCCTGTAGGGCTATTCACGTTGTAAATACCAACATTAGGCAAATCACGTAAAGCTGCTACAACCGAACCACTTAAAGCATTAGAACCGTTATTCTGATCCCTATCTTCTTGTCTTGATAAAGTTAGGTTGTTACCAAACTTGATGTATTTATTTGCTTCCTGTTCAATATTAGTACGTACCCTGTATGCTCTGTTATGATTTGTACGGATAACACCCTGTTGATCAGAATAATTTAAAGACAAATAGTAGGTAGATTTTGCTGTACCACCTTGCATACTAATTGTATGATTTTGTACAAAAGCATTTTTTAAAAAAACATTATCCTGCCAGTCAGTATTTGTATTTGCAGAATCCATTTTAGCTGGTCCTACGCGGGCAGCATTAGTATATTTTTCGTTAGCAATATTTACAAAGTCTGTAGCATTTAATACAGAGAATTTTTTTGCAACAGAACTGTATCCAAAAGTTGCGTCATAAGCTACAGAGGTACGATCTTTGGTTCCTTTTTTTGTAGTAATGATTATTACACCGTTGGCAGCCCTGGAACCATATATCGCAGTTGCAGAACCATCTTTCAAAACATCAAGTGATTCTATATCTGAAGGGTTGATATCACCCAATGCATTTGAATTGGTAGCTAATGCAAGGTTACCTGTAATAATTGGGACACCATCGACTACTATAAGTGGGTCAGCGCCTAATGAGATACTATTATATCCCCTGATCCTAATCTTAGCTGGCGTATTTACTAAGCCGCCGGAGTTTACTACATCAACACCCGCTGCCCTTCCTTGTAATTGTTTATCAATGGAAGGAGTAACTAACTGAGCAAATTGTTTAACATCAACTTTTGATGCCGAACCCGTAAAAGCCTTCTTTTGCTGTGTACCGTACCCTACTACAACTACTTCTTCCAATTTACTATCACTCAAAAGCATCGTAACATTTACAACGCCTCTTGCAGCTTTAGTAACGGTCTGATAGTTTACAAAAGAAAATATAAGGCTTCTTACTGTAGAAGGTAGCGATATGCTATATTTTCCATCTCTGCCGGTTTGAGTGGCATTTTTGCCATCCGGAGAAATTACCGATACTCCGTCCAAAGGAGTACCTTTCTCATTTGTTACCGTTCCGGTAACTGTAACATTCTGCGCAAAGGCACTTATCCATAGGAATAATGCTCCCGCCAGCGTTAAAATCGATTTTCTCATTTGCATATTAGTTTTTTAATGTTAAAACAAAGATAATTCACAATTGCTTAATATTCGATAACAAGGACAATTTTGTTCCTTTCATAGCTGCTTGAATTAAAATTAAATTAAAATACGTCCGTTTGAGTCGGCTTTTTTGCCATTTATACCAGCTTATGCAGTCATTTCTTTTTTGGCGCCACCAAAAGAAGTAAAACCGGTAATAGTATAAGATTTGTTAATGTGGCAACAAATAAAGTAATAGAAGTAAGCCAGCCCAGCGCCTTGGTACCCCCAAAACCACTAAAACAGAAGATGATAAAACCAGCTATTAAAACCAGGGAAGTGTAGACTATACTTAAACCGGTGTTTTTAATGGTTGCACTTACCGTTTCGCTCACATTATTATTATGTGTGGGCAGTTCTTGTTTGTAATTCACCAAAAAACGGATAGTTATATCAATAGCAATGCCCAATGCCACACTAAATACCAATACAGTAGATGGCTTTAGCGGAACACCTACCCAACCCATTACACCTGCAGTAATTACCAAAGGAATAAGGTTAGGAATTAAAGAACATAATAATATCCGTACCGATTTAAAAAGGTAGAGCATACAAACCGCTATCAGCAAAAATGCCCAAAAAATGCTTTCTTTAAGCCCATTTACTATGAACTTACTGCCTTCCAAAAAGGTAGAACTGGTGCCGGTGACGGTTATCTTGTACGGTGCTAAAGTATCTTTTACATCAATGCTATCAATATTATTTAAAATGCGGTTGGCGTTTCTTTTTATGGAATCTACCACTGGCGGCAATGCCACAGTTCCAATATCTTCCATGCTCATGCTGATGCGCAGGTATTGTTCGGTGCTATCTATAAAAGAACCAATTAATTTAACGGTTGCGGAATCAGCCGCTGTCATTTCCCTATTTTCTTTACGCACATTTATTTGGCGCAATTTATCGTGCAGGTCCTTTAGCGGACTGCCAAAAGCTGGTAATGTATAAGTAGAATCTCCCTGACCTTCGCTGACAGCCTGGTAGGTAAATTTAATACCGTCGATAACCGAAAGCGGCTTGGCAATATTATTTTGTTTGGCTAAAAATGAATCCTGGAAAAAGGCAATCTTATTTACATCAATACCTTGCTTCAAAATCCCTTTTGGTTTTCGGGTATCCAATACAATTTCCAAGGGCATTACGCCTTTAAAATTGGTTTCAAAAAATTTAAGGTCGGTATAAATTTTATCTGTCTTAGGTAAATCGTCAACGATATAGGCTACACTCTTTAATTTAAAAATACCAACCACCGACAAAACCAATACTAATACCGTTGTGCCATACACGATTTGCTGATGTCCAAAAACCCATTTTTCAATTCTTAATAAAAAAGATGTCAGCCATTTATTATCCAAATATTTTACCTGCGCTGCCTTTGGTGAAGGCAGGTAACTTAATACCGAAGGCAGCAATATAAAAGAGATAAAAAATATCACCATGATGCTGATACCTGCTACTACACCAAACTCTTTTAAGATAGCACTTTTGGTTAAGGCAAACACCGCAAAGCCAATGGCAGCAGTAATGTTACAGAATAAAGTAACTACGCCCATCTTACTCACCATATCTACCAGGGCATTGTTCTTATTATTATTTTTTAAGTAAGAAGTATGGTATTTATTAATGAAGTAGATGCAATTTGGAATACCAATAACTACAACCAGTGGCGGTATCAATGCAGTGAGCAAACTTATTTTATAACCGCACAATTGCAAAACACCTAAGCTCCACACCACGCCTAAAAGCACTACCATCAGTGACAATATGGTGGTACTAATAGACCTAAAGAATAACAATAGAATTACTGCACTAAATAATAAGGAGCCGATTAAAAACAAACCCATCTCTCTTTTAATCCTGTCGCCGACAACTGTTCTTATTAAAGGCAAGCCGCTTAAGTGCGTTTCAATTTTTGTGGTGGTTTCAAAGCTGCTTACTTCTTTTGTAATATCAGCTACAATTTTTGAACGCTTTGCAGAGTTCAGCGCCTCTTTATTTATCCTTACTGCTATTAAATAGGCATGTTCTTCAGGATTATATAATTTGCCTTTATAAAAACTCAAGTTCTTAAAAACCCTTTCAGCCGAGTCAAGCATTCCTTGTTCAATTACCGAATCGGAGAATATTTTTGCAGGCACCAATTTTTGTGTAGCCGTATCTTTTAAAAGCGTTATTGCAGCAGGAATGCTCAATACCTCTTCTATATATTGTACTTTTTTTAATTGCTTGTTCAGTTTTAAATACTCGCCAAAAACGCTTGGGTTGAAAAAGCTATCTGTTTTTATGCCCATTACCAGCACATTACCATCATCTCCAAACCTGTTTTGAAAGTCTTTGTAATCCTTATACTTAGGGTTATCTACTGGTATTGCCCTTGCAAATTCATAGCTCAGTTTTACCTGGCTGGCAAAATAGCCCATCACGCCTGTTAGGGCAAATAATACAATTAAAAGTGCTAACCTGTTCTTAACTACAAAACTTCCTAAACGTTGCCACATAATATATAATGGATAATTTATTTATTGATAATGAATAATTATGCCTCTTTCAATAATTGTGCAAAGAAAACTAATTTGAACGTAAAACTGTTGCCTCACTGGCTTAATGTTACCTATTTTTGAAAAGAGAGACAATTATTAGGGTACAAAACTCCCCTTTAGGGGTTGGGATATGACACACAAAACAAAAGGCATCATATTACGCACAATCAAATATGGCGAAACCAGCCTGGTGGTTACCATATTCACTGAATTATTTGGGGTGCAGACTTATATGGTTAATGGCGTTCGCAGCTCTAAAAAATCTTCTGCTAAAGCCAATTACTTTCAGCCGGCCGCTATTTTAGACCTTGTGGTTTACCATAGCGAAAACAAAACCATGCAGCGCATTAAAGAATTTAACTGGGCACTTTTGTTTGATAATGTATTGACAGATGTCATTAAAAACAGTGTCGCTTCCTACATGGTGGAGTTGTTGCAAAAATGCCTGAAACAGCCCGAAACCAATACTGATCTCTTTAATTTTTGTGAAGAAGCGCTGCTGGAACTGGATAAAAGTTCTAAAAAAGTAGCCGCTAACTTTCCCTTATTTTTTGCGCTGCACCTTACCCATTTTTTTGGTTTTAGAATGGCAGATGATTATAGTGAAGGAAATTGTTTTTTAGATTTACAGGAAGGCAGTTTCGTCAACCACCATCCTGTTCATCCGCATTTTATTGAGGGAGAAAAGGCGTATTTAATATCGCAGCTGTTGAAAGTGATGCAACCTTATGAATTGGAAGAGTTTAATTTAAATCATACGGTAAGAAGGCAGTTGTTATTGCATTTGCAGGATTATTATGCCTTGCATATACCGGAGTTTGGGCAAATGAAAACGTTGATGGTGCTGCATGAAGTGTTGTGAAATATTGCCCGCAGATTGCGCAGATTAACACCGATAAGATACTAAATGTCACGCAGAGAAGCAGAGGGCTCAGGGTAAAGCTCCTTTTTGTGGAATCTGTGGCAAACTTTATTGCCGCAGGCAAATAACCTCTACGGGACTATTTAAAGTATTTTCCTTGAAGATGTATTACTATTCACCTGCAAATTTGCTGTTCCTTCAATCAACACAATCCCTGGCCGCTTCCCTTTTTCAAAACTGCCCAAGGTATCATCCATTTGCAGCGCTTTTGCGCCATTGATGGTTGCCCATTGCAGCATGGTGGTAAATGGTATTTTGGGGAAATGCAGTTGCAAGGTTTTTATTTCTTCTATAATATTAAGTTGATGGTTAGACGCTAAACTATCTGTTCCTAAAACAATATTGCATTGATTTTGCTGCAGCATATTTACATCGGGCAAAGTATTGGTGATGTAGAGGTTGGCATTGGGGCAAAGGCAAAAATACAATGTTGATAGTTGATGGTTAAAAGTTGAAAGTTGTGCGAATTTGATATCCTCTGCTGTGGTGGTTACGTTATGTACAAGAATAGCAGATTGTTTTTTGTTGAGGTAAGGCAACCAGGTTTGTAAACTGCTTTTTTGAGATGGATTAAAAAAAGAAATATCGATACCTAATTTAGCATACAGGTTTAAAAAATCACCGGTTTTGTTTTTCATAAATTCTTCTTCGGCAAGAGTTTCCTGATTGTGAATAGAGATTAAACTATTGGCGGTATCATTATTAATTATTTCAAACAATTCATGCGAAACCGAATAAGGAGAATGTGGAGTGATGTTGGATTTTTGATGGCTGATCGCTGATTTATATTCCGTCCCGATGGCTTTAGCTTTATCAAACCTGTCCTGCGCAAATTGCGGTACAAAGCCGCTTACTTCAATAAAATTATGATAGCATATTTGTTCTTTTTGTTTTTGAGCAATGGTTAAACTGTTGTTGCAAATATCACCTACTGCAACTATACCGTTTTGCAACATATCATTTTCGGCAGTTTCAATGGCCGCTAAAATTTCGGCTTCGGCAAAATGCCTTTCGGTTATTATTTTAAATACAAAATCAACCAAGCCCGTTTTTTGGGGAATGCACCCTTTTAAATGCGATAATTCTAAATGGCAGTGGGTATTGATGAAGCCTGGACTTAAAATGCCGTCAAAATGCTCCACTTCATCGCCTGCATCTTGCTGCGGCACAATGCCGTTTATTGTGCCAGTGGCATCAGTTATTAAAACATGCCCTTCGGAAAGCAGGGCTTCTCCGGTAAAAATATTATTGGCTGTAAATTTTCTATACAAAATGATTGCTTGATAAATTGTAAATTTGCCGCCAGCCGAAAAAGCTAAGTGCAAAACATAATTAAATTTCAGCAAAGGTATGTAGTACAAGAGTGCGACGCAACGATGCTAAATTATTGTTCTGAAGCTGGTAACAAAATATTTAATAAAACACAAACAAATTCCCCTTTAGGGGTTAGGGGCAAATATGTTAGACAAATTAGACGCTATAAAAGGAAGATTCGACAATTTGGGGGTGGCACTCACCAATCCTGAAATTGTAAGCGACAATAAAAAATTTACTGCTACCAGTAAAGAATACCGCAGTTTGGAAAAAATTGTAAATGCCCGCAACGAATACGTAAGGTTATTGGATGATATTGAATTTAATAAAGAGGTATTAAAAAGCGATGATGCCGAGATGCGTGAGTTGGCTAAGCAGGAATTACCTGCACTGGAAGAAAAGAAAACACAGATGGAAGCCAGCCTGCGACAGATGCTGATACCAAAAGACCCTTATGATGAAAAGAATGCCATTTTAGAAATTCGTGCCGGTACCGGTGGTGATGAAGCCTCGCTTTTTGCAGGCGATTTATTACGCATGTATTTAAAATATTTTGAGAAGAAAGGCTGGAAAACCGCTTTGCTGAGCGAAAGCGAAGGCACTGTTGGTGGTTATAAAGAAGTGCAGATAGAAGTGGTTGGCGATGATGTGTACGGTACATTGAAGTTTGAAAGTGGTGTTCACCGTGTACAGCGTGTACCCAATACCGAAAGTCAGGGGCGTGTGCATACGAGTGCGGTTACGGTGGCAATAATGCCCGAGGCTGAAGAAGTAGATTTTGAATTGAAAGAAAGTGATGTAAAAATGGAGACTGCCAGAAGTGGCGGTGCCGGCGGACAAAATGTAAACAAGGTAGAAACCAAAGTTTTTTTAACACATAAACCAACAGGCATTGTGGTAATGTGCCAAACAGACCGCTCTCAATTAGGTAACAAATTAAAAGCAATGGAAATGTTGCGTACAAAGTTGTACGATGAAGAAGTAAGAAAAGCGGAAGAAGCTATTTCTCACTTGCGCAAAAGTTTGGTGAGTACGGGTGATAGAAGCGCTAAAATCCGTACGTACAATTTTCCGCAAGGCAGGGTTACCGACCATAGGATTGGATTAACTGTGTATAATTTAGATAATGTGTTGAACGGCGAAATACAGGAATTTTTAGATGCATTACAGTTTGCAGAAAATGCGGAAAAATTGGCAACCCAGAATTAATATTTGTGGTTGCAACCATTTCAACATTTCTGTTATCTTAGTTTGAGAAATTTCCCTGTTCGAACGGCATTCAGCCAGACGGGCTTAACTATTAAAATTTTAAAAATGTTACAAGAATTATTTAACCTGGTAAAAGGTAGTGCCCAGGATGCAGTAATTAATAATCCTGCAGTTCCCAATGAACAAAACAATGCAGTTATTGCATCTGCAACGCATTCGGTGGCAGAAGAGTTACAAAGCACACTAGCTGGTGGCGGTTTACAAAATGTATTATCAATGTTTGGCAATGGCGGTTCAAATGGAAGCGGCAGCAGTAGCTTACTCAACAATCCAATAGTAAGCAATATCATTAGCAATTTTACCAATAAGCTCACCAACAATCACGGTATTGAAAGTGGACAGGCAAGTAATATTGCAACAAGTTTAATTCCCAGTGTAATAAGTAATTTAATCAGCCGCACTAATAACCCAGGCGATAATGGATTTAACATCAACAGTATAATTGGTTCCCTTACCGGTGGCGGCACTTCACAAGCTGGTGCAGGTGGCGGCATTGATTTAACTGGCATTATGAGCCGGTTTACAGGCGGTGGTGGTTTAGATACTGATGGCGATGGTAAAATAGAACTGAGTGATATTATAAGCAAAGTAACTGGCGGCGCACAAAACCAGCAACAACAGCAGCAAGCTGGAGGTGGCGGAGGGTTAATGGACATGATAAAAGGTTTCCTGTAGAACCAAAGATTAAGATATTGTTAAAGCATCCCTTAAAAAGGATGCTTTTTTCATTTTGATTAAACTAAATAAATAACTTTGTGTCTGATATTACAAGAAGCGGTTTTAGCAACAACTTCTGAAAAATAAAGCTCTTATAAAAAGTCATCGGGTAGTGAGGATTTAAGATTTTTTGGTATTAAGAAAGTCTTAACACGAATAATAAAACATTTGGCACCTGATTTGCGTATTTATATACAGACAACAATTAAAAATTTAAAATTTTCTCATAAGCAGTTAGTTTTGGTAAACGGCCCCTGTTTCTACAGGGGCTTCTCTTTTATACCTAACTCAACAAATTCTGTATAAAGCCCTTTGTAATCTTTAACTACAATTTTATCTTTAATTAAGATATTTTTGCCGCATATATGAGCACCCAAACCCAGATATTTCAAACCAGTAGCCCTTCACGCTGGAGAAGCGTAAAATGGACTTTTAGGATTTTGTTATTTATTTTCCTTTTTTTAATAGTGGTAGTAACCCTGGCAGTTATTAATGGCAACAACCCCTCTCTTCCTAATCAGTTGGATAAGAGCAAGTTTTACCAGAGCAAGCTTGACCCTAATGCTAACTTTACACTAACTACAGCTGAAAATAAAAAGTATAAAGGGTTTAAGGATTTATTAAATAAAAAAAAACAAGATAAAAAAGTTCAAAAACCCGGTGCTTCAGCTTCATTGATACGTTCTGCATTTTATACACCTTGGGACCCCAATTCCTTATTTGACCTGAAAAAAAATGCAAATAAATTAAATACCGTTTACCCCGAATGGTTTTTTATTGATACCCTTACCTATACATTACAAACCAGGATAGACAGTGCTGCCTTAGTTGTGATGAAACAAAATAACCTTAGTATTCAGCCAATTTTCAACAATTTTCATTCTCATAAAGCTTCTGATAACAGCGATTCTGGATATTTTGATTCCAGGCTATCGCATATCATTTTAAATAATGAGGAAAAAAAGAAACAAATCATTCAGCAAATTGTAGATACGCTTACTCATTATCAATTACAAGGACTAAACGTAGATTTTGAGGAATTAAATGAAAACACCAATGAACCACTCACCCAATTTCAAAAAGATATTTATACAGCACTGCATACAAAAGGCCTGGTAGTTACCATGGATGTTTCGCCCAGCAATGATGATTATGATTATAGTAGTTTATCGGCCTATAATGATTATGTGATATTAATGGCTTACGATGAATACAGCGACAATACTAAGGCTGGCCCAATCAGCTCTCAAAAATGGATAGAGCAGCAGCTGGATAAGATGGACGATAAAATAGATGCATCGAGAATTATTTTAGGGGTAGCAGGTTATGCCCGTGATTGGGTAAATGCAGAAGATGACAATGGCATAAGAAAAACAAAGCCGGTTGATTTTGGATATAGCAAGGCCATTAACGATGCTAAAATTGCCGGTGCAAGTATCCAATTTGGCAATGATAGCTATAACCTGCACTACAGTTATATAGAAAAAGAAACTGATACCTCATCCGAAAAAAAACATGACGTTTGGTTTACAGATGCGGCAACTACTTTTAATATCCTCCGCTTTAGCGATGATTACAAAACTGCAGGCACTGCATTGTGGCGTATAGGCAGCGAAGACCCTCGTATCTGGAATTTTTATGGTAGAGATTTAAGTATGGAATCTTTACAAAAAAATCCGTTTGATTTCACCTCATTCACTGTTATGCCTATCGACTTGAATGCAAAACCTACTTCTACCGGGCAGGGTGAATTAATTAATATTTTATATTCCCCACAACCTGGCAGCAGTAAAATAGAAGTGGACAGCAGCGAAATGCTTATTGCCGAGCAAGATTACCTGCAATTGCCTTCTGGTTATATTTATGAAAAATTTGCAGAAGATAAACGGCCGATGGGGCCTGGACACAAAATTATTTTAACCTTTGATGATGGGCCGAGTGCAGAATTTACTCCTAAAATTTTAGATATTCTTGAAAAAGAAAAAGTACCCGCTACCTTTTTTATTGTAGGCATTAATGCCGAAAGTAATATCCCGCTTTTACAACGTATTTATAAAGATGGTTATGAAATAGGCAACCACACTTTTACACATGGCAATGTGGCAAAAATGAAGCCCGAACGGGCCGAACTGGAAATGAAAACTACACGTACTTTAATTGAATGTATTACCGGCCATAGCACCATTTTGTTCAGGGCACCGTACAATGCAGATAGCGAACCTCAATCTTATGAAGAAATTGAGCCGCTTGCCCGCAGTAAAAAAGACAACTACATTGCCGTTGGCGAAAGTATCGATCCTAATGATTGGGATCCAAACATGAATGTAGATAGTATTGTAAACCGCACTATCCGTTTTGCAGAACAAAATGACGCTAACATTATTTTATTACACGATGCAGGCGGTTTAACAAGGCAACCAACAGTAGATGCATTGCCAAGGATAATTGCTTACTTTAAAAAACGTGGTTGCAAGTTTACTACTGTAGCAGATTTGATGGGTAAAACAAAAGATGAGGTAATGCCTCCAATAAAATTAGACTGGAGAAACCGTATGAACTGGTTTTTTGCCAATGCTTATTACTGGACTCAGCACATTTTATTCGCTTTATTTATTGTAGGTATATTTTTATCTGTTGGCAGAATGATTGTAATGGCCGCACTGGCTTCTATTCAAAGAAAAAAAGAAAATGCAGCCAGCGCCCTTGCACCTGCCCAAACTTCTTTTCCAAGGGTTTCTATAATTGTACCTGCATATAACGAAGAAGTAAATGCAGCAAGAACAATAAGTAATTTACTGCAGCAGGATTATCCTGACCTAAGAATAATTTTTGTAGATGATGGAAGTAAGGATAATACTTTTAAAATCATCAGTGAAGAGTTTTCAGAAACAGCTAACATTCAGGTACACACTAAGCCAAATGGCGGCAAGGCATCTGCATTAAACTATGGTATTAACCTGGCCGGTACGGAGTATGTAGTTTGCATTGATGCCGATACACAGTTAAAAACTGATGCAGTATCGCAGCTAATGAAAAAGTTTGATAACGATAAGGTAGGCGCAGTGGCAGGTAATGTAAAAGTGGGGAACGAAATAAATATGATTACAAGGTGGCAAAGTATTGAGTATATAACTTCCCAAAATTTCGACCGCCGTGCTTTTGATTTGTTGAATTGCATTACCGTGGTGCCTGGCGCCATTGGTGCCTTCAAAAAAGAAGCCATTATAAAAGCTGGTGGTTTTACCAGCGATACGCTTGCAGAAGATTGCGACCTTACCATGCGCCTGCACCGCAATAATTATTTGGTAAGAAACTGCAACGATGCTATTTCTTATACCGAAGCGCCTGAAACCATGAAGCAGTTTATGAAACAGCGCTTTCGCTGGAGCTTTGGTGTAATTCAATGTTTTTGGAAACATCGTGATGCAGTATTCAATCCAAAATATAAAAACTTTGGAATGGTGGCATTGCCCAATGTGCTGATATTTCAAATGATACTGCCATTCCTTGCTCCTTTGGCCGATTTGATCCTGGTGTTGAGCCTTATTTCGGCAGGCTTTGGTATTATTCCTGCAAGCCTGGGCCATATCATTTTTTACTACCTGATTTTTTCACTGGTAGATATTGCAGGTGCAGCATTGGCATTTGCTTTTGAAAAAGAAGATTATAAAAAGTTAATTTGGATGATACCACAGCGTTTGGTGTATCGCCAGCTGATGTATTATATTTTAATAAAATCATTTAACAGGGCAATGAAGGGTGAATTACAGGGTTGGGGGGTTTTAAAACGTACCGGAAATGTTAAACAGGTTTCCACTGTTTAAAATAAACAACAGTACATTACCTTTGCCATCCCGTTCAAAGCATTTCATCTGGGCGGGCAAATCTTATAACATTGGCTACAGCAACTTCAGACAGGAAAAATTTTTTTAAGCGCCTACGAGGCAAAGATAGTGGTGAGCAAAGTGAGATGACCTTTATGGATCACCTGGAAGCCTTGCGCTGGCACCTTATGCGATCTGTAATTGTATGGATCATTGTTGCCGTTACCATATTCGTTTTTATCGATTGGATATATGATAACATCATACTGGCACCCTCCAGCGAAAACTTTGTTACTTATGGTACTTTGTGCAGGTTTGGCCATTGGCTGGGTGTAGGCAACACTTTGTGTATGCCACCTGTAAAAATCGACTTCCAGGTTAATGAAGTTAACGGAACATTTTCATCGGCCATCAATATCGCCATGATTGGTGGTGTTATTGTGGCCTTCCCTTATATTTTTTGGGAGTTCTGGCGTTTCATCAAACCTGCGCTTTCTGTAAAAGAAAAAAAATATGCAAGGGGAAGTATTTTGTGGGTATCGCTTTGTTTTTTTCTGGGCGCCGCTTTTGGATATTATTTACTGGCTCCTTTCACCTTTAATTTTCTAGCCTCTTTTACATTAGGTAAATCTGGTGCCATTCAATACAAACCTACAATTAACGATTATATAGATAGCCTCACCAATTTAATTTTAGGCTGCGGCATTGCTTTTGAATTGCCCGTATTGGCTTTTGTATTGGCAAAAATTGGATTAATTACCGCCAGTTTCTTAAAAAAATATGCCAAGTATGCTTTTATAATCATTTTACTCGTTGCTGCTGTAATTACACCTTCTCCGGATATGACCAGCCAGATTATTGTGGCCACGCCATTATTGCTGTTGTACTGGATCAGTATCATTTTGGTATCCAGGGTTGATAAGAAAAAAGCCAGGGAAGAAAAAGAATGGAGCTAAAGAAAATTGAAGGTTGAAGGTTAAAGGTTTTTACAGCTGGTATATAGCTAACTTTGCAGGATATCTTAATTGAACGTTGAATATTCAATATTGAACATTCAACTTTAAACATTAAACTCATTATATGTCCCCCTTTAATCTAAAACTCCCCGTTGCTATCGGCTGCGATCATGCAGGCTTCGATTGTAAAGAAGACTTGATTTCTTTTTTGGAAGGCAGAAATGTAGTGTATAAAGATTTTGGTACTTACAATAAAGATTCCGTTGATTATCCTGATTTTGCACATGCAGTTGCAACAGCAGTTGAAAAAGGCGAAGCCGCTTTCGGTATTTTACTTTGCGGTAGTGCGAATGGTGTTGCCATTACTGCCAATAAACATCAAGGTATAAGGGCCGGGCTTTGCTGGGGCGATGAAATTGCAGAATTGGTGCGCAAGCATAACAACGCCAACATACTTTGTATACCTGCACGTTTTGTACGTGATGGCGATGCAGAAAAAATGCTGGATACTTTTATGAATACAGAATTTGAAGGCGGCAGGCATGCAACCAGGGTGAATAAAATTCCTTGCTGAATGTTGAATAGTGAATATATAAATATCGAATATTATTCATCTGGAAAGATATTTGCACTTTCGAAATCCGCACATTCGGCATCTGCTTTAAACCATTCATAAAATAAATCGTTGAACTTTCTATGGTTTAATTATTTTGCCTTTCGTTCTTTTTCAAAAAGAGCTCATTTAATCATTAAAAATTGTCAATGAAAAAATTATTAGTTTTTGCAAACCTAATGTTTTGCACTTCAATCGCATTTGCGCAACCTGGCGATCCTTCTAAATACGCCTCGGTTATTACAGGTGCCGAACTTCAAAAACACCTTACCATTATTGCCAGCGATAATTTTGAAGGTAGAGAAACCGGAACCGAAGGACAACGTAAGGCGGCAGCTTATATAGAAAGCCAGTTTAAAGCAATGGGCTTAAGTCAGGTACCATCATTAAATGGATGGCAGCAATATTATCCTTTGTACCAGGATAGTTTGGCTAAAGCTGAGTTTACAGTTAATGGTAAAGAAGCAGTGTTTGGCAAAGATTTCATCACGCCGTTAAACACTAATGAAACGGGCAAATTCAAAGGCAAGAAAGCTGTATTTGTTGGTTATGGTATTGATGATGAAAAATACAGCGATTATACTGCTGATGTTAATGTAAAAGGCAAAGTGGTGATCTTCTTTTTGGGAGAACCAAAGAAAGATGGCAAGTTCATCATTAACGGGTCGGCTACACGTGGCAGTGAATGGACCTTTCCTGGCGTTAGCAAAAAATTAGCGGCAGCAGCCTCAAGAGGTGCTATTGGTGCCATTGTAATCAGCCCAACACAAGAGACTTTTAGCCAACGCATGATAGATAATGGTAAAAAGACCGGTGTTTATTTTCCAAGAGCAACTGCTCCCGGTGCAAAAACCATCAACTATGCTATGGTATCGCATGAGTTTGCAAAATCTATTGTAGGTGAAACCTTCAACTGGGATGCTTACCTTAAATCGGCAAAAGCAAGCGAACTGTTTCAAATACATTCAGTAGAAGTTAGTTTAAAAACTGCTTACAATTTTGATAAATACCGTACTACTATCAATGCCAGCAATGTTGTAGGCATTATAGAAGGTACCGATAAAAAAGACGAATATGTTTTCTTGACCGGGCACTACGACCACTTAGGTACACACGATGGAAAAATTTATTATGGTGCTGATGATGATGGCAGTGGAACCTGTGGCGTAATTACCATGGCAGAAGCTTTTGCAAAGGCTGCCGCAGAAGGCCACAGGCCAAGGAGGACAATGGTATTCATGACCGTTAGTGGCGAAGAAAAAGGATTGTGGGGAAGTGAATATTATAGCGATCATCCGTTTTTCCCAACCGATAAAACAAGTGTTGATTTGAATACTGATATGGTTGGCCGTATTGATACCGAACGCATGACTGCAGACACTACCAACTATGTTTATGTAATTGGCCACGATAAATTAAGCAGCGACCTGCCTATAATAAATGAAGGCGCTAATAACAATTACACACACCTAAAACTCGATTATAAATTTGATGATCCTAACGATCCTAACCGCATTTACTTTCGCAGCGATCATTATAATTTTGCCCGTAAAGGCATTCCTATCCTGTTCTTTTACGATGGTATGTTAAAAGCAGATTATCACAAACCAACTGATACCGTAGATAAAATTAACTGGGATTTATATGAAAAAAGAGTGCGTATGATTTTTCATACCGCATGGGTAATGGCTAATAGAGATGACATGTTAAAAAGAGATATTCCATTGCCTGCAACGGCGAGATAAGAAAATATAAACTATTAAAGGCCCCCAATAAAAATTGGGGGCTTTTTTGTTTCAACCATCTGTTTTTGTATATTGTAAATAAACAATATCAATGAAGGATAAAAAAGATACTGCACTAGATTCAATAGTTGATTTTATTGATGATGACGAATATTATTACGTAAGAAAATTTAAGCAAGATGTTGAAAATGCTAAATGGAGTATTTATATCTTCTCAACACTTTCAGCATTGTTTTATGTTATTTATATAATGATGAATGTAGAAAATTTAGAGTGGATAAATGTCACATTCAACATTCTTCTTATTGCTATTTACTTTTGCCTGGCAGCGTATTGTAGCTACAAACCTTTTACAGCACTTGTTGCAACATTATCAGTATTAGTGATTGTATTTTTGTTAGAAATTTTTCTCACATCCACATTCAACTTTCGTGGAATTTTTATCAAAATTATATTCGCTGTGTATATTTCCATGCGCCTGAATGCTGCAAAAAGGGTGCAAGACTATGAAAACAAACACCCGATTAAAAAATGAAAAACACTTCTTAACCGGGTGCAATACATCCCATCCTATTTATTTTTACTTCACCTCATAAACATTATCCTTCTTATTTACATCTGGCACATAAGTACTGCCCAACTCAACTGTCTTTATTTTTTTAGATGAAGTTGCAGCTACTTGAATACTAGTAGCTCCTTTTTCCCAAACCGCAATGCTGCGGTGGATTTTTTCTGTACTGCCATCGGCAAAAGTAATGGTTACGTCAACGGGTACAGGCTTTTCTCCTTTAGATTGGATGGTGATTTGTTTGCCAGCAACTTTTGCTATGGCTAAATCAGGCACACCATCATCAAAGAACCAGCGTTTCCAAAACCAGTTCAGGTTTTTGCCACTGCCTGCATTCATGCTGTTGAAAAAATCGTATGGTATGGGATGTTTGCCATTCCAGTTGCGGATGTAATTGTGCAATGCTTTGTAAAACAAATCATCGCCCAGCATATCTTTTACAAATAAATAACCCATGGCCGGTTTGGGGTAACTGTTGATAAACATGGATGTACCATACTCCTGGGTGGTCAATGTCATAATCGGCATATCCGCCTCTGTACCTGCCGTTCTTTCAACAGGAACAATACCGTATTCATCTACAATAGTGGTATCTATCAATGGCGAAATTACCCACTCTCCTATTGTTGCCCAGCCTTCATCCATCCAGCCATATTTGGTTTCATTAATACCCATGTAAAAAGGGAACATGGTATGAAAAATTTCATGGTCGGTTAGTTCAATGCTTTCTGCCCTGTCTTCAACGGGATTATCATTTACCATCATCGGGTATTCCATCTGGTCGAGGCCGTCAAAAACAGTTTCGTGATTATAAGGGTAAGGCCATTTAGGAAAAGTAAAACTCATAGCCTCTACAGTTTTATGTGCATCGGCAGCTACATTAAAATAATCTTTATGTTTTGGATTAAATACGGCATCTACTCTTGTTCTTCTTCCTGTTGTTTTATCTACAACCAAACTGCTGCTCTGCCATAGGTAATGATTGCTTAATGCAAAAACAGCATCGGTTACGTTTTTAGCTTCAAATGTCCAGGTATTGGTGGTTGAGCCTTTAGTTATCTGCCCTTCTTTAAGATCGGTGCTGTCAATGATATTTACATAATCATTGCCTGTTTCTGCCTGCTTAATTCTTTGTACATATCTATCATTAAAAACTGCACTGGTATTTTTTAAATCGCCGGTTGCCCACACAGCATAAGCCGCAGGCACGGTGATGTTGGTAGTAAAATCGCAAAAATCGTTATAGAATTCCTGTGTACCCAAATAAGGATTTCGGTTCCAGCCATCTACATCATCGTAAACGGCTACACGAGGAAAAAAGTAAGCAATGAAATAAGCACCATCTTCAACTTCACCTGTTCTAATATGCGATTTTTTATTAAGGGTGTAAGAATAACTGATATTAAATTTTATGGTTTGTCTTGGCAGCAATGGCTTTATACGCACACTCATATTAGTGGCATTTATACGGTAAGCTTTGGAGGAAAGCACTTCGTCATTGGCAGCTAATTTTTCAATGGCTACGCCATCGCTCACATCTTCGGGCAATACTTCCATTAAGCGTTCTGCACCTTTTTTATAAATATTGGGATAGAGTTTAAACACAATCTCTTTTAATGTATCGCCGCTGTTGTTGGTATAATCAATATTTACAACGCCTTTTACCAATCTTGTGGTTGGCTCAAAGTTTACATCAATATTATACACCGCATGGTTTTGCCAGTAGTTTTTACCGGGCTTGCCATCGGCATTTCTTGTGCCTTTGTCAAATGCTTTTTTAATATTTACCGGAATAGGTAGTGTAGTTTGTGCCTGCAGGTTTTGAATAAAAAATATTACACACCCAAAAAGAATCAATTTTTTCATCAGCTATTTTTATTTTAAAGTTAGTGCAAATAAAAATGCTCACCAGTGTAAGTGAGCATTCTATTTTATTAATCAAAATTCTCTTTCTTTTTTCTGCGTTCCGGTAGGTGAAGACACCGACCAGGGATGTCACCTTCGACTTTCAACCGTGGATATTTATTACCAACCCAACACCCACGCAAATATCAATGGCGCTACAATTGTCGCATCACTCTCCACAATAAATTTAGGAGTATGAATATCTAATTTACCCCAGGTAATTTTTTCGTTGGGCACAGCGCCGCTATAAGAACCATAAGAAGTTGTAGAATCGCTTATCTGGCAGAAATAACTCCAGAAAGGTACATCGTGCCATTCCAGATCCTGGTACATCATTGGTACTACGCAAATAGGAAAATCGCCGGCAATACCGCCACCAATCTGGAAAAAGCCTACGCCTTTGCCACCAGAATTATTTCTGTACCAATCTGCCAGCCATACCATGTATTCAATCCCGCTTTTCATAGTGGTAGCTTTCATTTCATTTTTAATGATGTAAGAAGCAAAAATATTTCCCATGGTACTGTCTTCCCAACCGGGCACCACAATCGGAATATTCTTTTGTGCTGCAGCCAGCATCCAGCTGTTTTTGGGGTCAATTTCATAATACTGTTCCAGCACACCGCTAAGCAACATCTTATACATGTATTCATGCGGAAAGTAGCGTTCGCCTTTATCATCAGCATCTTTCCATATTTTATGAATATGCTGTTGCAATCTTCTAAAAGCTTCTTCTTCCGGTATACAAGTATCGGTAACACGGTTATAATGATTCTCCAACAAATCCCATTCTTCCTGCGGACTTAAATCCCTGTAGTTGGGCACTCTTTTATAATGGCTGTGCGCCACAAGGTTCATGATATCTTCCTCTAAATTGGCGCCTGTACAGCTTATAATGGCAATTTTATCTTGCCTTATCATTTCAGCAAGGCTTAGTCCTAATTCTGCGGTGCTCATAGCACCGGCAAGTGTAACCATCATTTTTCCGCCTTCGTCTAAATGTGTTACATATCCTTTAGCAGCATCCATTAATGCGGCTGCATTAAAGTGGCGGTAATGGTGTTCTATAAAATTTGAAACTGGTCCTTGGCTCATAATTTTTGTCGCCCTGTTTAAGAAGGGTTAAGGCTGCAAAAGTAACTTTTTTTATGAAGATAGCAGTCCATTATCTATCATTTATAAATCACGAATTATTACCTAATGGTTATTTTAGGATTGTGGTGTTTAGTGCAACAATACCGGTAGGTATAATCTTTGTATATTTAATTTTTATTTAATTGTTGGTCGGCGGCAATTAAGTAACCCCAAGAAAATAATGAAGATGGAAAATATAACCTACTGGCATGCAGTGTATACTAAGCCAAGATGGGAAAAAAAGGTAGCCGCATTGCTTGAAGCAAGAGGAATTGAATATTACTGCCCGTTAAACAAGGTGGTAAAACAATGGAGCGACAGAAAAAAAGTGGTTCTGGAGCCATTATTTAAATCGTATGTATTTGTGCATGTGGAAGAAGCAAAAAAATGGGATTTGCTGAATATAAATGGAATTTTAAACTACGTAACATGGTTGGGTAAACCTGCAAAAATCAAGGAAAGTGAAATTACAACTATCCGCAATTTTTTAAAAGAGTTTCAAACAGTGGAAGTAGTTGATGGGCCACTGGAAATAAATTCTAAAGTGAAAGTAAAGCAGGGTGTATTAATGAATTACCAGGGTATTTTACTGAATATATCAGGTAACCGGGCCAGTGTAAAAATTGAAAGCATGGGTTTGCAGTTGATAACATCGCTAGATAAAAATAATATTGAAAAAATAGAATCCGATAAATTGTAGTTTTGAAATAAACCTTATCACTAATCCGGTTCAACTTAGTTTTTAATCATGTTTAGTTTTTTAAAAAGAAGAAAGATTGAAGATGTACCTGAAGCGTTGCCATTCGCAACAGATATACATTCCCATATTTTACCGGGTATAGATGATGGTTCACCTGATATAGAAACATCACTGCAATTAATACAAGGCCTATACGATTTAGGTATTCGCAAAACAATTGCTACACCGCATATTATTGGCGACTTATATAGAAATACACCGCAAACAATTGCTGCCGCTTTAGCAATAACAAAAGAAGCTTGTAAAAATGCCGGCATCAATATAGAAATATCTGCTGCTGCCGAATATATGCTGGATGATTATTTTTTAGACCTTTTGCAAAAAGATGAACCACTTTTAACTGTTCATAAAAATATCATACTTACAGAAATTCCATTTTCTTCTACTCCCGAAAATCTTAATGAAATATTATCAGCTATCACCAGCAAAGGTTACGTTGCTATAATGGCCCACCCTGAGCGGTATCACTATTATCAACAAAATTTTGATAAATATTTTCAATTAAAAGAAATGGGATTTTATTTGCAGGTTAATGTGCTATCGTTAACAGGCTATTTTGGTAAAAAGGCAGAGAAAGCTGCTGAGTTTATTTTAGAAAAGGATCTTGCGCAACTCGTGGGAACTGATTTACATCATCATAACCATTTAAATGCATTGAACGATGCAAAAAATAAAGCAATTTTTCAAAACTATCTTGGCGGTAAAAATTTTAATAATCTAGATATTATACAACCTATCTGATAACTATTTTCGTATTATTGGCAAAACACTTTCAAAAGTCTTTTATCATTTGAATTAACCTTATCATCATTTGAAAGCATTTACATGAAATCGTTATTGACCTTAGCCTTTTTTCTTTTTCTTAAAACCGGTTTTGCAACTACTTATTATATAAGCCCAAGTGGAAGTGATGAAGCCGGAAATGGGAGTTTAGAAAAGCCATGGAAAACTTTATATAAGGCAACTTCGCTTGTCCAAAAGGAAGGTGATGTAATTCATGTAAATACGGGCGTTTATGTAGAAAGTTTACAATCTAATTTACGACCTGGTGTAAGTTTAGAAGGAACTGGTATTAGTTCCATATTAAAAAGCAACATAACGGCTGATTGGGTAGCAATGATTTCTCTAAGATCTCCAGAAGGTACCAATGGCAAGCAGCATATATCTAATTTAAAATTTGATGGACAAAATTTATCGACCTATTGGGGAATAGATATTGCAGGCAGAAGTAATGTAGAGGTTTGTAATATAACTATGATAGATTTTAAATCAGATGGCATCTTATTTAATGGGGCTGTTAATAATCTCGATCAACCACCTACAACATACGCTACAGGCAATAGTTTTCATGATAATATTGTGCATAACTGCGCAGGGTATAATTTATCGAATGGTATTTATGGAAGAGGGGCTTTGCGGATAGGCGGCCAAGAGGGTATGCTCGTTTATAATAACACTATAACGCAAACAGAAAGGCCTGCAGGTTATAACGGATATTGTATAAAATATTCTTTGGGTGGATTTAATAAAGGATTAAAAATTTATAATAATACAATTACCAAAATTCCATTCACAGGTGCATTTGACGGAGATAATGGCTGGACATTTTGCATAGAGTTATGGCATTGTGAAGGTGGTATGGAAATTTATAACAACAATTTTCAGGGATCATTGGATTTGGTACAGGTGAGAAAGAGGACTTATGACTTTGGAGCAAAAATATATAATAACAATTTTACCGAACCGAATATAGGTACTTTGGAAATGGGCCTTGATTTTGAGATTGGAGCTGAAAGCGTAATAATAGAAAATAACGTTTTTGATAAACTGCAACAAGCAATCATTATACAATCGGAAGTATGGCATGATGTACCAAGAATTTGGGAGAACCTTAATGTAATAGAAGATATAACTATAAGAAACAACTTATTTTCCAATATGGGCTATGGTTCTGCGGCGGCTATTAATGTTGTTGGCGGTTCTTTGGAAAACATATTTTCTTTAAGAAATTTTAATGTATGCAATAACACTTTTCATACCGGAACTGCTAAACCCGGTGACGTACCTTGGGTAGGTGTTTTTATTAATTTAAATGACGCCAGTGGCCATATACAATCTGTTGCCATTCAAAACAATATTTTTGTTGGGTTTCCCGATGCCTATCTAAAAACATCCAATACAGTTGCAACTTTTGATACTTTAATAGTAACTAATAATTTAAGTTTCTGCAATGGCAATAACAATGTTCCATCTTTACAAGGGGTGGCTCCTATGCATTATATCAATGATCAAAATATAATAGCAAATCCTTTATTTATATCATCAACTGATTTTAAGTTGCAGCCAACATCTCCCTGTTATAATGTTAGTCCTAGCTTAAACTCAACTAAGAATACCGTTGAAAACATTGGAATTGAAAATAATATTTTATTACAGCATAAATTGGGTAACAATTATGTTTTGGGTAAAAAAGAAAATGCCTATAGCAATGAACACAACAATTCAGGTAGTATCTCCTTTATAAAAACTAATATAATAATACCAGCCTATTATACATTTAAAAATACAAGTTGGCTACTATTATTAGCACTTTTTTCAGGGTTGGTTGCTTTATGCTTTTTTGCTAAAGAAAAAGTATATGGCTTCCCTATTTCATTATTTGTGCTAATAATGCTTACCTATTCTGCCTTTATTAATAATCTTTGGGGCGAGGTTATTTTAAATATTTACTTTATTGCTATAAATATTTATGGCTGGGCGTTGTGGCTAAAAAAAGATAAGAGAAAACATCGTATCGTACGTATTACCTCTTCAAGCAAAAAAGAAATAATAATGCAATTAGTATTTTTCATACTTGCGTCAGTTTGTATTTATTTAGGTTTAACTTATTTTAAAAATCAATTTGCAGATAGTATTATTTGGGGCGACACGTTAGTGGTCGCCACTGCTGTTATCGGTACTTGGTTAATTATAAATAAAAAAGTGGAAAGTTGGTATTGGCTTATAGCAAACAGTGCGGCTTCTGTTATTTTATATTATGCAAAACACCTGGTATTCACAAGCGGTTATTATGCAATGTTATTCATAATAACAATATGGTGCTTGTTTCAATGGGAAAAAAGAAAGTCGCGAAAAAGAAATCCTATAGCAACTTAAATCAATATTTTATTTTATAACAATGTTGTTTAGTAATTCTATCTTTAAATGCTTTATTTTGCTCTTTTAATTTTATTTATAATAAATCTTGATTATTAATCTAATTATTTAATTCATTAGCTCACAAGGGTTTATTTCAATCTAATATCTTATCTAAAGGTTACAAAAAACCTGCTTATATTAAAAAATCATAAAATAAAGTGCTATACTTAACGTTTAGTATTAAATTGAATAAGCGATAACATATTTCTGTTCAACAGTAAAATGAGGATTTTATAAATTACAAACCCAATTACCACCAAAAAGAATTTAGTAATGCTTTTTAATAGTCTTGTTTTCGCTGAATTGTTATTGGTAACCTTTATTCTGTATTATATAAAATGGTTTTTAAAATACCAAGTAGCGATTTTAATAATATCTAGTTTGTTTTTTTATGCCTATACCAATACATCACTTTTATTACTTTTACTTTTTTCCGCTGGTATAAACATAGTGGTTAGTTATTATGTTGCTTATGGAAAAAATGTAAATAGAAAGTTGATTGCCACAGTAGGCGTTATTTTCAATTTATCCATATTGGCGTTTTTTAAATACAGCCCCCTTATTTCAAAAAGCCTTTTTGATGGTAAGGGTTCAATTGGAGAATTCTTACTAACTATTCCTCTCCCTATTGGAATTTCCTTTTACACTTTTGAGGGCATTAGCTTAGTAGTAGATGTGTTTAAAGAAAAAAAGAACGCTGACCAATCGCTTGCCAATAGTTCTTTTAAACAACACGCGGGGCGTACGTTATTCTTTATTTCTTTTTTCCCACATCTCGTATCGGGCCCAATTTTAAAAGCGCATGATTTTTTACCACAGATTAAATCCAAATTTTTTAGAGATATCAATTGGGAGCAATGTTGTAAAAGTTTAATACTTGGTTATTTTCTTAAAATGGTTGTAGCAGATAATTTAAAAGATTTTACTTATTGGATTGCCTATCCATACTTTCAGGGATATACTGCACTTACGCTGATTACCATGTTGTTTGGGTATTCCTGTCAAATATTTGCTGACTTTGCTGGTTATTCGTTAATTGCAGTTGGAATTGCACAGTTATTTGGTTATAACCTTATCAATAATTTTAACTTCCCATATGTAGCTACTTCGATTCAAGATTTTTGGAAACGATGGCATATTTCTTTATCTTCTTTTTTAATGGAATATTTGTATTTCCCCTTAGGTGGCAACAGAAAAGGGAAAATAAGAACTTATATCAATTTGATGATTACTATGTTTCTTGGAGGTTTATGGCATGGCGCAGCCTGGAGTTATGCGGTTTGGGGCCTGGTACATGGAAGTGCGCTTGCAATAGAACGAATGTTTAAAAACAAATTAAAGCTTGGTTCGAGTATAATTGCGGTTTTCTTTAAAAGAATGATGGTGTTTTGCTTGGTTACATTTGCTTGGCTATTTTTTAAATTGCCTGAGTTTACTCAAGTTGTTGCGTATTTGAAAACAATTGCCCATACATTTTCATTTGAATTTTATGGAAATATTTGCTTTAATATTTTACTGTATTCGTCGCCTGTTTTCATTTATCATTTCTTTTATCTACTCCGGAAGAATAAAAAATTTGACGCTTCATTTAATAAGTACAGCTATATTTTATATGGCATAATGCTCTTCTTAATTGTTACAAACAGCGGCTCTTCGGGTTCTTTTATTTACTTCCAATTTTAATTTATAATGATAAAAAAAATAATATTTACTTTTATTGTGCTATTTGGGGTTTATACCTGCATAGTCATGTTACATCCCACAATGAGCGCTTCCCAGCATCAATGGCAAGATAATATAGTAAGAGCAGAGAAGTATATTTATAACGAAAGAGATACAGTAAAAAACATAATAATTGGGTCTTCTTTATCACTTCGCTTAATACCAGACAGTCTACCACAATTTTATAATATGGCTTTTGCAGGTCAGGGTATTTTTGATGGTTTAAAGATTTTAAACCATCAAAAAAATCCTCCTAAAAATGTTTTTATTGAAACAAACCTTGTTTTTAGAGAAGAAAGTAAAGAATTTACTTCAGGATTATTTTCATTTTTAGGTTATAATATTAAAAAGTATTGCGTTTCGCTTAGAACAGACAAAGAACCACTTGTCTTTATTTATCCTTTAGTTCAAAGTGTTATACATTCAAAGCGAGATATTATTGGATATGCGCAACCAAAATCTATAAAAGAAGATTCAAGTGAAAGGGAATTAACAAAAAATTTACTACAAATACAAGTAACTAATTATTCTAAATTACCTGATACTTCTTTGGCAAATAAACAATTTTCTATACTAACTGATGAGGTTACACTGTTAAAAAGCAAAGGTGTAAAAGTGATTTTTTTTGAAATGCCTATTAATCCACTCCTGGTACAATCTCCTTTGGAAAAGCTTATAAGAACAAAATTTTACATGTACTTTCCAAAATCTGAAAATAATTATATTGATATTCCTGATTGCACTAATTATGTAACTGGAGATGGCCTTCACTTAAATCCAGATGAAGCTGCGATATATACTTCTTATTTTAAAGAAAATACAAAAAAGTACCTAAAGTAATATTTTTAAAGCATTTTCTTTAAATTTTACGATAATTTATACATTTTTATCAATATTATTTATAAACAAAATATGTATTTGACTAAAATACAATTTCTCTTATTTTTGCCTGAAAATCCTCTTAAAACTAACCAAATCGGGCACTTTTTATAAAAAAAGTATCAAACCGCCAGTTTTTAAAATATAACTAACATTTTACAAACACTCCGCATATTGTACCCGTAATAAATAATATTTGCACAATATATTATTTTCGTTTTTATCTATTAATACCAATATTTTAATGGCAATAAAAAAGGTAATTATGCGTTTGAAAGATACATAATCCTACCTAATCGTTCAATATTTATGAAAATAGCCATATCCTTTTTCCTAGTTTTTTTTATCTCCGCTCACATCAATGCCACTACGTATTATATCAGCACTTCGGGTAATGATGCAACAGGTACGGGTACTTCAGCTAATCCGTGGAAGACTTTGTACAGAGCTTGTACAGCTGTTACCACTTCTGGCGATATCATACATGTAAATGCTGGTACCTATACCGAAACTACACAATGCGTTTTAGTTCCGGGTGTAAGTCTTGAAGGAGATGGTATTACTTCTGTTTTACAAAGCAGCTTGACTGCCGATTTTACAGAATTGCTTTCCTTAAGATCTATTGTAGAAGGAACCAACGGCAACCAACATATCAGTAATCTTAAATTCGATGGGCAAAACCTCTCCACCTATTGGGGAATCAATATTGTAGGCAGGAGCAATGTAGAGGTACACCATATCACCATGGTCAAT
>Ga0265327_10001452_pt1 | contig 29754 bp, 22 predicted proteins | sample 41621metaG_FD_202089 | JGI IMG/M metagenome (GOLD analysis project Ga0265327, IMG submission 202089) | Rhizosphere microbial communities from Carex aquatilis grown in University of Washington, Seatle, WA, United States - 4-16-21 metaG | ecosystem: Host-associated > Plants > Roots > Rhizosphere...
ATGGGAGCAGGAGAAAATGCCTTATTTGAGATCTTTTCAACAATCTATTCGTGTGGGGAAGGCGCGCTCCTAGTAATGGATGAAATTGAACTAGCACTTCACGCGGAGGCGCAAAGGAAATTTATCGAACGCTTGAAAGATGTTTGTCTCGAAACACACACACAGGTTATTTGCACAACGCATTCCAAAGAGATATTTGATTGTCTCCCTTCCGATGCCCGATTTTTTATCGAAAGTGTCAACGGGAAAACCAAGATTACGGATTCCATTTCATCGGATTTTGCCTTTTCAAAAATGGCAGCTGCTACTAGCAAAGAGCTGGATATTTTTGTCGAAGATGAAGTAGCTAAGTCATTGCTACAGTCCAGTCTACCAGCGGTTGTTCGTTCGCGAGTTACCATAACCGTAATAGGGTCAGCCACTGCACTTGCTAAGCAGCTTGCTGCTTTATATGTGAGAGGTGAAGCGAAACCAACCTTAGCTATCTTTGATGGTGATCAAAAAGTTAAAGAGCAAAACAACTTAGCGCATGCTCAGAAGATGGCCGAAAACGTTGAGGATAATTTTTCGGATTGGTTTAAGGCTCATATAGCCTATTTGCCGGGTGACACGTGGCCAGAGGCATGGATTGTTCAAAAAAGTACTGCATGCATAGATGCACTCTCGAACCTAACGGCCTCAGATTCAGATGTTTTTAGCGATATTTTGGAATACGGTTTGCAAGCAGGTAAACACAATGAGTTTTTTGAGATATCGAAAAATCTTGGCTTAGAACGGTCACTCTGTCTTCATCTTTTCACTATTAGTGTTTGCCAGACATTTGCGGAAGAGTTCGAAGCAATTGCCAGTCGTGTTTCCGAAATACTTACTCAGAATGGCTAATCCTATAATTTATGCTCCCCACCCTAGTCCGCTTCTCCATCCGTTTTTACGGCATCGTCATCGCGCTTGCCGTTTTGATCCTGCTCTACGGCAGTTACCGCTTCGCCACCGCAGGCCTGGATATTTTTCCTGAATTCTCGCCCAAGCAGGTCATCATCCAAACCGAATCGCCGGGCCTTTCCTCGGAGCAGGTCGAGGTGCTGGTAACCCAGCAAATCGAAACCTCGATCAGCGGCTTGATCGGCATGAAGTCGGTGCGCTCCGAATCCATTCAGGGCCTGTCGATTATTACCGCGATCTTTGACGAAAACAGCGATGTCTACCGTAATCGCCAGTTGATCAGCGAACGCTTGACCACGCTGGCCGGACAATTGCCGCCGGGTATTACGCCGGTGGCGATACCGCTGTCCTCGTCTTCGGCGACGGTTTTAACCATTGGCTTAAGTAAGGACGATCAAACCGATTTAATGGCTTTGCGCAGCTTGGTCGATTGGACGATAGTGCCGCGCTTGAAGGCTGTTCCGGGCGTTGCCGATGTGAATGTGTTCGGCGGCGATATTCAGCAATTGCAAATCCAGGTCGATCCGCTGCAACTGCATCGTTTTAACCTGACTCTGGAAGATATTATCCAGGCCGCGTCACAGGCCGGAAACATTCAGGGCGGCGGTTTTATCGAAAACAATAATCAGCGCTTTACTTTGCAGATGGCCGGGCAGCCGGTCACGCCGGAGCAATTCGGCAAGATTATCGTCAAGCGGGATCAAGGGCGTAATGTGACCTTGGGCGAAGCCGCGACGATAGCCTATGCGCCGGAGCCGCCGATTGGGGCGGCGCAAATTATGGGTAAGCCCGGCATCGTGATGATGGTGATCGGGCAATACGGAGCCAATACCTTATCGGTATCCAAACAAGTCGAGCAAACGCTGCAAGAGTTCGAGCCGATTTTCAACAAGCAGGCGATTAATTTTTACTCGCACTTGTTCCGGCCGGCCGATTATATCGAACGCTCGCTGAGCAATTTGTCCGGGCATTTGCTGATCGGCGGCTTGTTCGTGCTGATCGTTTTGTATCTGTTTTTGTTCAATTTCCGCAGCGCGTTTATTTCCGCGCTGGCGATTCCGGTGTCGTTGATCGGCGCGGTGATTGTGCTGCTGGAAACCGGGGTTAATCTGAATATCATGGTGCTGGGCGGTTTGGCGATTGCGTTGGGGGAGGTGGTTGACGATGCGATTATCGATACCGAAAATATTTTCCGGCGCTTGCGCGAGAATCGATTGTTAGTTCAACCGTTGCCGATTGCCGATGTGGTTTATCGCGCATCGCTGGAGGTGCGCAGTTCGGTGGTTTACGCCAGCTTTATCGTCGCGCTGGTTTTTGTGCCGTTGTTGACTTTAAACGGCGTGGCCGGACGCTTGTTTGCACCGTTGGGATATTCTTATATTCTGGCGATTTTAATTTCGCTGCTGGTCGCGCTGACCTTAACGCCGGCGCTGTGTTATGCGCTGTTGGGCAATGCGGTGATCGCCAATGACGATCCGCCGCTGATTAGGCGTATCAAGCCGCTGTACAAAAATGTGTTAAGCAAGGTTTACCGGTATTTTAAGCCGGTCATAAGCGGCAGCGTTATTGTTTGCCTGTCAGGTTTACTGGCTTTTTTCAGTCTCGACAGCAAATTCCTGCCCGAATTGCGCGAAGGCCACTACATCGTCCATACCACCAGCATTCCCGGCACTTCGTTGCAAGAATCGATCAGAATCGGCAGCAAGCTGACCGAGCAGTTTATGGCGGTTCCCGGCATACAATCAGTATCGCAATGGGCGGGCAGGGCAGAGCGGGGCGCCGATACCTACGGCAGTCATTACAGCGAGTATGAAGTTCGCTTGGAACCGATGTCGGGCGCTCAGCAACAGCGGATCAAGGACCGGCTGCGAGCGATTCTGGTCGGTTTTCCCGGCATTTTATTCGAGGCCAACACCTTTTTAACCGAGCGGGTCGATGAGACTATTTCCGGCTACACCTCGCCGGTGGTGGTCAATATTTACGGCAACGACCTGAATCGGCTGGATGCGAAAGCGCAGGCTGTCGCTCAAATTATGCGCGAGATGGACGGCGCGACCGATGTGCAGTTGCGCTCGCCGCCCGGCACGCCGTTGCTGCAAATTGTGTTGAATCTCGACCAACTCGGCTTCTGGGGCGTCATGCCTGCGCAAATTGTCGATACTGTGCAGGCCGCTTATGAAACCAGAGTGGTCGGTAAAAACATTCAGGGCAATAAAATCTACACTGTCGCGGTGACGTTAACGCCTGAGCTAAGACAGCAAACCGAATCGATAGCCAAGTTGCCGATCAGGACGTTGGACGGAACCATGATTACGCTGGAGCAGGTCGCGGAAATCAGGCATTCGGCTAGCCGCTATAATATTCTGCATCAGGGCTCGCAACGGCGGCAAACCATTACCGGCAATGTGCTTGACCGGGATTTGGATGATTTTATGGACGAACTTAAAGCGCGGGTACTCAAAGAGATTCCGTTTTCGGCGGATATTTATCCCGAATTCACCGGCGCCGCCATTGAACAGGCGCAGGCGCGGAAAGAGTTAATTTTACATTCGCTGTTAGCGGGCGCCGGAGTGCTGATCTTTATCTATATCGCCATCGGCAGCATACGGCATATGTTGCTGACCTTGGCTAACCTGCCTTTTGCGCTGGTCGGTGGGATTGCTGCGGTGGTGCTAAGCGGAGCGACGTTGTCGGTCGGTTCGGTGGTGGGTTTTGTCACGCTGTTCGGTATTACCGTGCGTAACAGCATCATGCTGTTATCGCATTATCGCTATTTGGTTGAAGTTGAAGGCAAAGGCTGGAACCTGGATACCGCCGTGCTGGGTGCGCAGGAACGTTTGCCGTCGATTTTGATGACGGCGTTGGTCACGGCTTTAGCGATGTTCCCAATTGCGTTCAATAGCGATAATCCGGGGCGTGAGATCATGGGGCCGATGGCTGCGATTATCATCGGCGGCTTGGCTTCTTCAACATTGCTGAATTTATTATTGTTGCCTGCCATCTTGTTGCGTTATGGAAAATTTAACAGTGGAGACGGTGTTGAGGTTGCCCGTAAGCAATAATGCTATCGTTCCCACGCTCCGGCGTGGGAATGCCGGAATACCGCTCCAGCGGTGCGGGACGCGGGAGCGTCCCTTACTGCGTTCCCACGCCGGAGCGTGGGAACGATATTAATAGTCCTTAGCCCTTCAATGCCTTCAACACCGCCTGCATAGTCGCATTGGCATCGCCGAACAACATCCGGGTGTTTTCCAATACAAATAACGGATTACCCACACCGGCATAACCTGACGCCATGCTGCGTTTTAGCACCACAGTGGTTTCGCCTTTCCAACATTCCAACACTGGCATACCGGCAATCGGGCTGTTCGGATCGTCCAATGCCGATGGGTTAACAATGTCGTTAGCCCCGATCACGATAGACACATCGACATGGCCCCAATCTTCATTGATCTCGTCCATTTCATAAACGATGTCGTAAGGCACTTTAGCTTCGGCCAGCAGTACGTTCATGTGGCCGGGCATACGTCCGGCAACAGGATGGATACCGAAACCGACTTTCTTGCCTTTATCGCGCAACAGTTTGGTGATTTCATTGACCGTATGCTGAGCTTGTGCAACCGCCATGCCGTAACCCGGAATGATCATGATGTTTTTAGCGTCCAGCAATAATTGCGCGGTTTCTTCGGCGCTGATCGGCGTGACTTCGCCTTCAACCACAGCGGCTTCACCGCCCGAAGTACCGAAACCGCCGGCAATCACGCTGATAAAGTTGCGGTTCATCGCACGGCACATGATGTAACTCAAAATCGCGCCGCTGCTGCCGACCAATGCGCCGGTTACAATCAGCAAATCGTTGCTTAACATAAAACCGGTTGCCGCCGCCGCCCATCCGGAATAACTGTTCAGCATCGACACCACCACCGGCATATCGGCGCCGCCGATAGCCATAACCATATGTACGCCGAACGCCAACGCAATCACGGTCATCAACAATAACGGAAAGGTGCCGCCGCCGGTTTCGGTTTGTTGCAAGAACATCCGGCCCAAAATGATCGCTAACACCAACAAGCCTAAATTCAACCAATGACGGCCCGGCAATAACATCGGCTTGCCGCTGATGCGCTCGCTGAGTTTGCCGAAAGCAATCACCGAACCGGAAAAAGTAACCGCGCCGATCAGAATGCCGATATAAATTTCCACTTCATGGATATTTTTTTCGACGCCGCTCAAGGTAGTGGACGCGTCCATGAAATTGGCGTAACCCACCAACACAGCCGCCATACCGACCAAGCTGTGCATGATCGCGACCAGTTCCGGCATTTGCGTCATTTCGACTTTCAATGCGGCTTTCGCGCCGATAGCGCCGCCGATTAATAAAGCAACGATCAAAATAGCGTAGGAAGTAACCGAGCCGCTTAAGGTGGTGGCGATAATGGCAATCGCCATGCCCAACATGCCGTAATAATTGCCGCGGCGGGCGGTTTCCTGGTTGCTTAAACCGCTCAGGCTTAAAATAAACAGAATCGTGGCGACGATGTAAGACATCGTGACTAAACTATGGGACATCATATTCTCCGATTATTTTCTGAACATTTCTAACATACGGCGAGTGACTAAAAAGCCACCGGCAATATTGATAGATGCAATGAGTATCGCCAATCCGGCCAGCACGCTAATGGTAAAGCCCGGCGCGGAAATCTGCACCAGCGCGCCGATTACGATAATGCCGCTGATGGCGTTAGTTACACTCATTAATGGGGTATGCAACGATGCGGACACATTCCAGATCACCTGATAACCGATGAAGCAGGCCAACACAAACACCGTAAAGTGCGCCATGAACGACGCCGGAGCCACCGAACCGATACCGAACAGCGCCAAGCCGCCGATAATTAACGGTATGAATTGCTTAACCGAATCGGGAATGACTGATTTTTTGGCTTCTTGTGCGGCTGCGTAAGCGGGGGCTTCGGTTTGCGGGGCAGGGGCGGCGGAGAGTTTGGGCGGTGGCGGCGGCCAAGTGATTTTGCCTTCTTTAATCACCGTGGTGCCGCGTATCACTTCGTCTTCCATATTGACGTTGATCTCGCCGTTTTTTTCCGGGCAAAGTTCGGTCAATAAATGTCTAAGGTTGGTTGCGTAAAGCTGGCTCGATTGATTCGCCAAGCGGCTGGGTAAATTGCTGTAACCGATAATGGTCACGTCGTGTTTGACCACCACTTGATCTTTCTCGGTCAATGCGCAATTGCCGCCTTGTTCGGCCGCCAAATCGACAATAATACTGCCCGGTTTCATCGATTTAACCATGCCTTCGGTAATCAACTTGGGGGCCGGTTTGCCGGGAATCAGCGCGGTGGTGATGATGATGTCCACTTCCATCGCCTGTCTGGCAAACAAGGCCATTTCGGCTTCGATGAATTCCTTGGACATGGTTTTGGCGTAACCGCCCGCGCCCGCGCCTTCTTCTTTAAAGTCCAACAATAAAAATTCGGCATCCATGCTTTCGATTTGTTCTTTCACTTCGGGCCGGGTATCGAAAGCCCTAACGATAGCGCCCATGCTTTTTGCGGTACCGATGGCGGCCAGACCGGCCACACCGGCGCCGATCACCAACACCTTGGCGGGCGGGATTTTACCGGCGGCGGTAATCTGCCCGGTAAAAAACCGGCCGAAATGCTGCGCGGCTTCAATCACGGCGCGATAACCGGCAATATTCGCCATGGAACTCAGCGCGTCGAGCTTTTGCGCCCTGGACATACGCGGCACGCTGTCCATCGCCAACACCGTGGCGTCTTTGGCCGCCAATTTCTGCATTAATTCTTCATTTTGCGCAGGCCAGATAAAACTGATTAAAGAACCGCCTTTAGACAACAAATCGATTTCGTCCAGCGCCAGTTCGGGATGACGCTCGGGCGCGCGGACTTTCATCACGATGTCCGCTTTTTTCCATAAATTTTTGGCGTTGTTAACGATTTCAACGCCGACTTCTTTGTAGGCTTCGTCGGAAATATTCGCGGCAAGCCCCGCACCGCTTTCGAGTAGAACGGAAAAACCCAGTTTTATAATTTGTTCTGCGGCCTCTGGCGTAGTGGCCACACGTTTTTCACCTGGGTGAATCTCTTTAGGTATACCAATCTTCATACAATCTCCAATGGGAGTAGATTAAGAGCATAGTGTGCAAAGGTTTAAGCTCGGCCAAACCTCAGCGGGGAGGATAGGAGATTAACAGGGGTTTTTCAATAAAAAACGTAACCGGGGTAGGTTAATGCGGATTTTGTAAGGTTGGCGATGGGGGCGTTGCAAATCCGTTCCGGGTTGTCCGGCATTAGAGCTGATCCAATGGGCTTAACACGCCCCGGCCGCCTTTATTCAATACATGGGTATAAATCATGGTTGTGGAGACATCCTTATGCCCCAACAGTTCCTGCACCGTGCGAATATCATAACCTGCTTCCAGCAGGTGGGTCGCAAACGAATGCCGTAATGTATGCGGCGTGGCCGGTTTGGTAATCCCTGCCGCCTGCACCGCTTTTTTCATCGCCCGTTGCAATAATTTCTCGTCAATATGATGACGGCGTTCCACGCCACTGCGCGGATCAAGCGAATAACGGCCGGAAGCAAAAATATACTGCCAACACCATTGTGTTGCCGCATTCGGATACTTGCTCGCCAGCGCATCCGGCAGAAAGACATTCGCTTTACCGATACGCCGGTCATCGTCAAACAGTGTCCGCCGTTGTTCCAAATGCATTTGCAACGGGAGCACCACCGAAGCCGGCAACATCGTTACCCTGTCCTTTCCGCCCTTGCCGTCACGGATCAAAATCTCGTTACGCTCAAAATCCACATCCTTAACCCGCAAACGTACGCATTCCATCAAGCGCATCCCGGTTCCGTACAGCATATTAGCCATCAGCCCATACATGCCTTTCATCCGCGCCAGTACTTCCCTTACTTCCGTGCGCGTTAACATCACCGGCAAGCGTTGCGGCTGCTTGGCGCGCACTACATTATCCAGCCACGGTAAATCTATTCCTAACACCTCCTTATATAAAAACAGTAGCGCCGATAATGCCTGATTCTGCGTCGAAGCCGAGACATGCCCGTCCACCGCCAGATGTGTTAAAAAAGCCTCCACCTCCGTTGTTCCCATTTCTTGCGGATGCCGTTTGTTATGAAACAGAATAAAGCGTTTAATCCATTGCACATATTGGGTTTCCGTACGGATGCTGTAGTGCTTAACGCGAATGCGGTCGCGTACTTGGTCCAGCAGTTTGGGAGGTGTATTTGTAGTTGGCATAAAAAGGTTGCTATTAATAATATAATTGCTATAGAATCTAGCCTAACGTTATATCAGGGCGGTATTATACACCTTTATAGGCGGGTTATTTAAATTTGATATACACCTAAAAAGGTGTCTACTTAACGTTGGGCGTCTTAGTCCGTAGCTACCATGAAGCCAATTCTTGAAGTTCTCACCTGGGTAACGTTTGCTGTTGCGATGATAGTTTCCCCAGTCGCTTGGTTCCGCACGGTGCGTGCCAAGACTCGCATTGAATATTGGAAAAATATTGCCTTGTTCGCTGCACCGATCTTGCTTGTCTTCCTTTTTGCAAATGGTGCAGGCCTTATGCCAGAGGCTCCCACTCCACCACCTACTCCGCCGAGTACGCAAGAAGTTTTCGGGCGCATGCCTACGGATCAACTCATCTTGCTTGCGGCGGCAGCCATTCTCTGGATTGGTGGCGGCAATGTGCTTTTCCATATGCACAACCGGCGGCTCGGAAAGAAATGGTGGCAAGCACTAAATCCCCTCGACCCTCCATTCAAGGATTTCAACACCCGTGAATGGCTCATTCTTGGAGGCCTTCTTGTCGGTTCAATGGGCCTTGGCGCTCTAGCCATTTCCCTTGGTCATGTCGCGTAGCCGCCCAACATGGCGCTCAACCGGAGCGCGGTTATAATGCAGTTTTGTTTTTCAGCTAACCGGGCCGCGCCCGGTTAGCTTTACGTTGGGCCTATATAACCATGCGAGCACTTTTACTCTTTGCCTTAATGCTGATCACTGCTCCCTATGTGATCGCCGCCGATGTCGAATGTACAGATCGTCCAGAGTGCTGGCCGGAAGGTAGTGCCATGCATACTGGCTTATGAAATGGCTTGTCCGTTGGAATGCTTTAAAAACGCCCGATCTCTTGGTGTTTGTAAACGGGGCGCGATGCGCGCCCTGGGCTTGTGAATTAAACTCTCCAAATCAGTACGCTCTTCTTCGGTGAGTCTCACTATGTATTTCTTTGCTAACTGCCTGTTCCCGTTAATGTATAAACGAGGGCAATTACCCGACTACCAAGAATGACTGAATACTAGTCTCAGATCACAATACGCTTGAATACGAATTTTCTTCCATCGGCAAAAATATCAGAATGGAAACCAGGTACCGTGCGCTCTGACGTAGCGTATGGTGAGGCCGCACGAAAGAGAAGCCCGATATGTAGTGCCTCACCGCAGTCCTTATTTTTTATATTCCTGGGGCAACTTGGTTTTTTACGGTTAGCCTGACAAAACGTCATAAAAAACGGTTGCCGGTTAACCGGATTGATGTCTTGCTTACGGCTTTTGCAGAGCAGGCTAGGGTGGGGTTGCTTATTGAGCGTAGCGAGATAACGAACCCCGACATTTTTTGATGTAGCCAAGGGTACGGGCTTACTTAATCAACATTTAGAGGAATATTACTATGTCGATATCCGCCAAAGCCAAAGAACTCTCCATCGGGATGGGTGTTTACCGTCCAACGCGATGGCTTGAACGATTAATTCGCCCCAGCCAACTTCGGGCCTTTCGGGAAGACATCGCGCTGTATCGTTCACTTCTGCGCCCCAACGACTTGTGTTTCGATGTCGGCGCTAACATCGGCGCGAAATCCGAGGCGATGCTTCAAGCCGGTGCCCGTGTTATATCCTTTGAACCAAATCCATTGGTAATACCTGAACTACGAGCTCGCTGTAGTCACCATGCAAACTGGAGTCTTGTGGAAACCGCCCTGGGCAGTGGCGCGGCAATCGCCACTCTATTTGCTCGAGAGTCATCCGGCCAGTCAACTCTCACACAAGGCTGGGAAGGAAAAACTATCGCCGAATATCATGTGCCTGTAGTGACGCTCGATTCAGCGATTCAGTGCTTTGGCCCCCCGGCGTTTTGCAAGATCGATGTCGAGGGTTGGGAATTGGAAGTCCTGAAAGGTCTTACGGATAATATTCCTCTCATGTCATTTGAATTTCATCTAAATGAACAAGACATTCAGAAGACCGTTACTTGTTTGGAAAGGTTGGCTCAGTTTGGGCCAAGTTACGTTAATATTACCGCCGCTGAGCTATCAACTTTTTACTTTGGAGAATGGATGCCATTGGAGGCGTTCTTGAAATGGTTTCCCGGCGATTTGAGGGAAACCATGCATTACGGTGATATTTTTGTAAAATATGAAACCGCCTAACGTTCGATTTCACTCGGACCTAGTGCCGCGCGGTCGGTCTATCGTTACGGACATGTCCTGTGCGGTTCGTTCCTCACTCTAGGATTACGGCTTATTCTGGGTATAGCGAAAGTCCCAAGTCTATGTCGTTGATTTTGCCTATCTTCAACTAATAATCAACTGAATTCGGCTGCATGGATTTTATAGAACGCTAAATAAAATAAATACCGCTTAATTTATACGGCTTTAGATGAGACAATGACGGTTTCTGATAAATTTGGTGCTCAGGAAGTGCTTCATCTGCATACCTTATGACCAAGTTAAGCGTTTAATATTGGCTTTATTTTTACCTCGGCACTTTCTTCCTCGTTTTCAAAATAATGATAGATTCAACAATGTCGACTTCATCGACAACCAAAACAGCAGTCACTTGCGCAAACTGTAATTTGGATAATTTGTGCATTCCCAAAGGACTGCCCCGGTCGGAAGTAGGTGAACTCGCGTTACTGGTCAATCGAAACAATATACGTCAAAAGGGCGAGGCTATTTACCATGCAGGCAGCCCGTTCAGGGGAATCATTGCCTTGCGTTCCGGCAGTGCCAAATTACTGAGTTTTGACCAGAACGGAAATGAGTTGGTCGTTGATTTTATTTTTCCGGGGGAATTACTCGGCTTTGACGGCATGTCGTCACAAATCCATAACTGTACCGCCATAGCCTTGGAGACTGTGAATTACTGCCATTTGCCTGCCTATAAAATAGAGATATTGGCGATTAATACTCCCGGTTTAAATCAAGTATTGTTGCAAAGATCCTGTAACCAATTCGATGCTCAAGTACAAAAGATGATGCTCAGCCGCCGCTCTGCTGAAGAGCGCGTGGCTTGTTTCATTTTACATATTTCAGATCGCTTGAGATTACGCGGTTACTCCGAGCTGGAGTTTCGCCTAAGCATGTCGAGGGAAGAAATAGGAAATTACCTTGGCATCGCGCATGAAACGCTCAGCCGGATCATTCATCTTTTTCAAGCCCGTAAACTGATAGCGGTTAAATCCAAACAATTCAAAATAACCAATAAAAAAGAGTTGGTTAGTTTCCAGACAAATTAACCGTTGTACCAGCGGCAAATGACGATGAGCAAAAATCGGCATCAATAACTTAGTAAATTTCTGTAATCGATGTGTTGCCCATCTACAGAAAATGAAATTAAGCCGTCGGTCTGCCGAATAGCATAAATCTTTCATGCCGCATAATTCAGGCGTTGTAAAAATACGAAGCGACGTCAAGCCGGATTTCTACCTGATCGTATTGCGCGTAGTTAAGTTCATGTTATTGAAAATAACAGAAAAAAAGAGCTGTTTGGCTTCTTACAACTTAATTGCCAAACAGCTCAGACTGGTGAGGATTTGATAATCTACTGCACTCAAAACAACTCTGGAAAGCTTCAGTTGCGCGATGTGCAATAACGGCTGAGGAGGTAGCCTTTTTAATGTCTATAGGCTGAATTAGAAGCGTCTTCAGCAATGGCTTTTGCTGTCGATTCATACTTATCGTGTTCACTGCTTTTTATGATGACTACAGTAGCAATTACGGCCAAAACGAGGCATGCTACATAAATCCAAAAGTTGTCTTTTTCTTGTGCTTCACTCATAGTAGCTAATTGATTAAGGACAATATTCGCTTTGTATTCAGCGCGTGAGTATTTAAACAAAATGCGGAATAAAAAAATTGAGCCAGATCAACAAATGTTTCTTTACGGCATTTCAAGCTAAGCGGTTCAATGCGATCATTCAGTTCAGCAAGAAAATCGATACCGATTTGTGCTTCTATGCTGTCACTATGGGTCATGAACTGAGCTAAAACAGAGGGGCAATGCTGCATATTCCAGGTCGGTGAAGCGTAACGAATGCAGGGATATTTCCTATGCGCTTCGTTTCTGACCGGTTCATTTTCGCCCACGGTTACAGAATATACGCTATTTCTAAGTAACTCTGTTATCCTTGATCTTGCTCTTTGGCACACCCCATCTAAACGGAACTTCGGGGTGACGCCCCCCGCGAGTGCCTTTTCGGCCTGTATGCCTCTTCTCACGAAGTTTTGTGCCCGTTCGATCAGAACATTTTCCCGACACATAACCCGCACTCCGATGAGAAGAAATCACTATGCCCGAGTACCATGTCAAATACGAAACCGCCACTGTTGGCGGTACCGATTACCTGATCCGTTCTTTGTTAAATCTTCAGCAATATTCCGATCCCCAAGGCGAAGCCGAACTGGCCGGCATTTCATCCGCGGGCTGGTCGCTGTTCGGGCACATCTGGCCGTCGGCGCGGATTCTTGCCGAAGCCATGCATACCTATGATCTGACTGGAAAACGCATTCTGGAAATCGGTGCAGGCCTCGCCTTGGCGAGTTTGGTCATTCATCGCCGGGCCGGAGACATGACTGTCAGCGACCGGCATCCCTTGAGCCGGGCTTTTTTGCAAGAGAATCTGCTGTTGAATAACCTGGGTCCGTTGAAATACCAAAACGGCAATTGGGATGGCAGCAACCCCGAACTGGGGCAGTTCGATCTGATCATCGGCAGCGATGTTCTTTATGAACGGCAACAACCCGGCCAGTTGGCCGCGTTCATTAACCGTCATGCGGCGGCATCCGCCCAAATTATTATTGTTGATCCTGATCGCGGCAACCGCGTCGATTTTTGCCGGGAAATGACCCGATTGGGTTATGGCTATACTACCCGGCGCGCCAACAGCTTCATCGAAAACGGCGATGCCTATAAAGGGCGTTTTCTGACCTTTACCCGCTCGTTGACGGAGGAGCTTTGATGACCGGGCGCGACAATGTGCTTTGGTTGCAGTGTTGGCGCGACCGGAAAACCGATTTTCACCAGACAGGGGTTAATCAACTGCTTACCCGATTTTGGCCCAGCCTCGCTCTGGCTCAAGGAAGTCGAGTGTTCGTACCTCTTTGCGGCAAGAGCCTGGATATGATTTGGCTGGCCAAACAAGGGCATGACGTCATTGGCGTTGAGTTGAGTCCGCTTGCGGTTAGGGCGTTTTTTCGGGAGAACCGCTTGCAACCTGTCCGCCGGCAGGTTGGCAAATTCACTCTATGGAAACATGGCAGAGTCAGTATTCTCTGCGGGGATTATTTTTCATTGAGCAAGGACGATCTGGGACAAATCGATACGGTTTATGACCGGGCCGCGCTGACTGCGTTGCCGGAAGACCTTCGCCCGCTTTATGTCGCACAGTTAAAACTGATTGTGCAGGACACTACCAATGTTTTTTTGCTGACCACTGAGGATGCGGAAGAACAACACACCCAGAGCCAAGCCCTGGGCGTCGCCGAAGAGATCAAAACCCTGTACTCGGAGGATTTTAAGATTGATTTGGCTCATGTTGAAAGCGTATTCGAAGTCGATCCGAAAGCACCGGATAAGTCGCCGGAACGCACCGAGTATAAGGTTTACCGACTCTCCACCCGATCAGGATAAAGAGTTAAGGAACCATAGAGTCTGCATCCAGCCGATCCGGACGTCTTCAGGCCACGGCCAAGCGTTCATTACGATAGCGGCCCAGCGCCCAAAGCGGGAAAAATTTGTCGTAGCCGTGGTATTTCAGGTAAAAAACTTTAGGAAAACCGGGAGCATTAAAGCTCCGATCGTGCCAAAATCCGTCGGCTTGCTGGCTTTCCAATAGATAATTCACCCCGGCTTTAACTTCAGGGCAGTCCACTTCACCGGCCGACAGCAAGGCCAGCAAGGCCAGCGAGGTGTGGAAGGCCATGCCGGTATCGAATTCGCCGCGGCTGTTGTTAGTGTGATAACTGTCATTACCCTCGCCCCAGCCACCGTCAGTACGTTGTTTGGATTTCAGCCAGGTTACCGCTTTGCGAATGCTGGGGTCCTGTCTGTCAACGCCGGCAGCCTCAAAGCCGGTCAGCACGGACCAGGTGCCGTAAATGTAATTGGTGCCCCAACGGCCGAACCAACAGCCATCCGCTTCCTGCTGTTTGCGCAGGTAATCGATACAGTTGTCGATGACTATTCTATATTCCGGCTGCCGGTCAACCAGCTTACCCAAAAACAGGATGCAACGACCGCTAACATCGGCGGTTGGCGGGTCGAGCAAGGCGCCATGGTCGGCGAACGGAATATGGTTCAGATAGTCATGGGTGTTGTCGGCGTCGAAAGCGCCATAGCCGCCATTGCGGGATTGCATGCCTGCAATCCAGCCCCCAGCTCTCTGGATATGCTCGGCGAAGTCCCGGTCGTGGGCTTGGAATAGCGCCAAAGCCGCTACCGCGGTATCGTCGACGTCGGGATAATAGCTGTTGCCGAACTGGAAGGCCCAGCCGCCGCCCGCCAGATGGGGCCGTTGAATCCGCCAGTCGCCCGGTTCGTCGGTCAATTGCTTGCCGGCCAACCAGTGCAGAGCGCAGTCAAGGGCTTGCCGGGTGTGGGGATCGTAGGTATGACGATTGACTTCTTGCAGGGCCAGGGCAGCCAAACCGGTATCCCAAATCGGAGAAACGCAAGGCTGGCAGTAGGCCATATCGTCTTTAACGATCAACAAGCGGTCGATAGCGGCTCTGGCAATTTGCCGTTGCTCATTGTCGACCGGGATGCCCAGGCAATCCATGGCTTCGTAAGCGTTCACCATAGCGGTGAAAATCGCGCCCAAACCATCATAACCGTTTAATCGGGCCATGAACCAATCGCGTGCTTTCGCGGTCGCTTTTCGGCGCAGGTAACCGGGAATCAGCGGTTCCAGTAGGCGGCCCATACGCTCGACCCGCAGGATGGTTTTGCCTAACGGGGTTTTAACATGGGCGAAATAATTTTTTTCCTGATCCGCTGGGGTAACGAACAGTTCGGCTATGCCTATTTTGTGGGGATTGCGCGCCTTAACCTTGTAGGTGCACAAAATAAACAGCGGAACCATGACGGTACGGGACCAGTAGGAGACTTTGTCTAAATGAAACGGGAACCACTTGGGCAGCAGCATGATTTCTACCGGCATAAACGGTACACCGCGCCAAGGCATTTGCTCGAACATGGCCAGCATAATACGTGTGAAGACGTTGGCTTTAGCGGCGCCGCCTTGGCTCAATATCCATGCGCGCGCCTTCCGCATATGCTCAGCCTGAACGGAATCGCCCGCCATTTTCATTGCGTAATAGGCTTTGATGGTGCAACTGATGTCGCCCGCTCCGCCGCTAAAAAGCGGATAGCTGCCGTCGGCGTTTTGTTGGGCGCGAACAAAATTGGCGATTTTGGCCTGAAGCGCTTCGTCGATTTCGTCCATGTAATGCATCATCAGGATGTATTCGGATGGGATTGTGCAATCGGCTTCGAGTTCGAAGAGCCAATATCCCGGTTTATTTTGCAGTGCTATCAGCTGCTTTTGGGCGCGATCGATAGCATGGTCCAGTGCTGTCCGAGCATGGCAGCAACCGGTATAGACAGTATCCGGACAGGATTGTAAAGAAGTTTCTATTAGCATGTTTGATGTTCTCTGGTTCCATTTCACTATAGGGTATTAATGGGCGCTGAGAGATTTGATCCTTATCTTTTCTCTCAGCTGTCGGGAAACTCAAACCGACTGAAAAAGAGCCGCAACGAGATATTGCTGCGGCGTGTGAGCGCGCAAGGCATTTACCTAAAATGATAAGCGGAGCTTAACGTTTTAGGTCACCCTTTCATCTCATCATTAGAAGATTAAGGGTAATCCCGGATGCGTTCCGTACGCTATCGAACATAAAGCCGCTCTATCGCGCTGGAACATGAAGCGGGCCTCGCGGGACTTTATCGCTAAATTCTGCCCGATAAAATCAAGATCAATAAAATAATCAGCACCAACCCGAGGCCGCCGCTGGGCCTATAGCCCCATCCTCGACTATAGGGCCAGGTAGGAATAGCCCCGATTAACATAAGAATTAAAATGATGAGTAGAATTGTACCGGTTGACATGGTTGTTCTCCTAATTGGATAAGTAAAGGCGTGGCTTTTTTGATCCTGAAATTCCGCCTTAGACAAGCGAATACCCCGATAATCAACACACAGCCACGGAATAATCAAAAAACTCGGTACCCATAAATTTAATAGCTCTATCGCAAGAGGCCGGTAAAAGTTCGCCCCGCATCCTTAAGGGCAATTCGCCATCAATAAAATACATGATGAGTCCAGCGAGAAGGGAACGCAGAGGCCAAAACTAGAGGCTTCTGTGTTTCATTGTCTTTGTGGTCTATTTTTGCGAGACGCCTAACGCTATAAAAACAGTTTATCGAGCGGATTGAATAAAGTCTGTACGCTATAGAACGTAGGCCCGCTGTTATAGCGCGGTAACCGGAAAATGCCGTTTTCCGGTAAGTTTCATAAGCGGCTATCCCGCCGTATCGGTGCTCGCGCCCATCACCAATTCCCGCCACGCAGCCTTCTGCGGCATCAGCGGCGGCATGGCTGCGAACTCGGGTTCAAGCGTCGGCTTTGCGATCAGTTGCTCGGGGTCGCGAGTCACTACGCCGCCTTTGCGAAAGAAGGCATTGTAGATGCTCCAGTTAGTCCGGTTGCGGGAGCCGTCCCACGGAAAACGTTGCAATAGGGAGGGCAGGGCGTAAAACCCGTCATAAGTATCCAGATAACCGCGGTAAAGCTGATCGGCCGATAAGCCCGACGGTTTAAAGACGATATGGGATTGGTCGTATTTATCCCAATCGAAAGAAACGATCTGTTTGCGGCGCATCATCTCAAACCAATTGATCGTGCCCGGATACGGCGTCAATAGCGAATAACCGCACATGTCGAACTTGGCGTCGATGTTGAATTTCAAAGTCTCGTCGAACACGGTCGGCTCATCGCCTTCAAAGCCGAACATGAACAGGCCGAGCACCATGATGCCGTAGCGGTGCAGTTTTTCGACCAGTTCGCGGTAGGATTCGGGATCGTTCTGGCACTTATGCACATTACGCAGGGTTTGCTTCGAGATCGACTCGAAACCGATGGACAGCATGAAACACCCGCTTTCGGCGGCCAACTCCAGTAGGCGGTCATCGTTGGCGTCACGGCTGTTCACGGCCGCCTGCCATTTCAAGCCGCGTCCTTTGAAGGCTTTCATGACCTCCATCGCGCGCTTCGGGGTACCGAAAAAATCGGCGTCGTTGAGTAGGATCACCCGCTCTTCGATATGCTCGATCTCGGCAATCAGGTCTTCGATAGGCCGGTAGCGAAAGCGTAGCCCATACATGGTGGGTTCGGCGCAAAAGGTGCAGCCGTGATGGCAACCGCGCGAGGTTTGGACGAAACCTTTATTGATGTAGCGGTTGCTCTTCAATAATTTTTGCCGCGGCATCGGCATACCGATCATCGAATGAAGGCTTTCGGCCTTGTAAATGCCGTTCAATTGACCCTGCTGCAAATCGTCGAGGACTTTAGCCATAATCAGCTCGGCTTCTCCGACCAGCACCGCATCGGCATGTTTAAGCGCTTCTTGCGGCAAATAGCTGACATGAACGCCGCCCATGATCACGGGGACGCCGCGAGCCCGGAAGTTATCGGCGATCTCATAGCCTCGGTTTACGTAAGAAGTCATTGATGAAATGCCGACCATGTCGACTTCTAAGTCGAAATCGATAGGCTCGATGTTCTCGTCGGTCAGGATGATTTCGTAGTCGTCCTCGGGGATCAGCGCAGCCACGGCGAGTAGTCCGGCGACCGGCGAATAAAGCGCCTTGCCGAAGAATAAAGGCCTGGTCGCAAAGGTATCTGCTTTCGGATTGATGAGATGAATACGGCGGGTTCCGGTCATGTGAATATCTCGCAGTTATAAGGAGAGTGACATTCCGTTTGTATTTATATCGTTCCGAAAAAAAAAGCGTAGTCTCGCCTTGGGTTAGTGAATGGCTTAGGGACGGTCCGCAAACGCGGAAAAGCTGAGTTGTTATGAATTTATACCGCAACATCAGGCGGCGTCTGTACGTTAACGAACATAGAGTAGCCGGAATGATGTCGCGTCATCCGCTCCGGCTACTATAAAAAGGCGATAGGCGGAATAATAGGCCGGCTTATCCGATTTGATTCGGGCTGAGGCTGCCCTGTGATAATCAGGCGTTCATCGATAGGGGGAGTTGTTCTCAGTACATCTGCATCCCGACCAGACTAATTTCAACCATAGACATGATAGAAACAATCCAACCGGCCGTTTTGGGGTAGGACGTCACCAGATTATCGAACCCGGCATGCAAGACGTCGGCCTTTCTGCCCAAGGTGCTGTTGCGCGTTGAAATCCAGGTGCCGGAAAGCTTTTCTATTTTCGCTAAGGGAGCGATAAAGAACCCCAGCATCAGTCCAACCGGAATACCTACCACGCAGCCCAGCAATAAAAACCACTTTATGCTGGTTAAAATCCAGGAAATATAGAGGGTAGGTAGGTGCGCTGAGCTAGCGATACCGCGAACGACAGCTTCTACATCGACTTGAGTGATCAAGCCAAAGGTCGCATAGGCCGCACCGACCGTAATGAAAGCCGACAGTACATAGCGATAACGCAACACCAACGGCCAGCAGTCGCGTGGAATCTCAAGTAGGCGCGTAGCGCGACGGCTGCTGATCCAGCGGTTCATTTTTTCGAAAATCCGAAACATGCGTTCATTATGAAAAATCAATCCGACACCGATAAGGAAAGAAAAACAGCCGCCTATGAACAAAAATCTTAATAAGGAAGGAATGAGTATTTGGTCGATGACTTGGCTTGGAATTGAGAACATGGCGTCTCCGAAAGGTTGGGGGATAGATATAGAAATGTATATTTTTTCCGGTTTATGAGAGGGTTTTAAAGGCTCAACTATATACCTCCCATTTACTGCTGAAAAGTACAAACGGATGGAATTTTTAGGTAAATCGTGGGCTGTGCTTTTCTCTGAAGGACGCAATCCGCTCGTCTTCATGCTGTTATAGCGTCCGGACTTCATATAGCGACGTAAAGTCTGGAGAAGGCCGGCTATCGTTTCCATGCCGGAGCGCTCGTCGTTATACACAAAGCCGTTCAAGCCCGGTCATACCTGAGTGAAGACGTAGCGCGGCGTGCGCCCTTACCTTGTACGCCTCTGTTCGGATACGGTACAATGATTTTGTAAGGCTGCGTTAAAAAATCGCGGAATAACCGGCAGCCCTCTTTTTTAAAAATAATTTATATTCATCATGTTGCGTTTCGAAAAGTATTTTCTATAAAGCATCCGTCTTATGAGTGAGTCGTGCAAGTTGTCATTTTTAAATAAGATTTTATTTTTTGAGAATGCGGATTTTTTGAGTCATGCTTCTTAAATTTTGGTTAAGCGGAATTTGCTAATTTGTACTTTCGACGCTGACAATGCGTTTCCACTCTCTTTAAACACCTTGATCTAATAACAGTGAAGAATTAGCAGTATTTCCCGGTCAAACGGTTTGTTACTGGTGTTGCGCTTGTGCATACATCATCGTTAGCAGACTGAACGGCCTTTATTCAACAAGGCGCAAAAGCGCGCTCGGCAAATAAAGTTATCCGAAAGTTTTGTTCTCTGTCTTATTAAATACAGTGGGGCGAATTATCGGCCATCGATGTTGTTGCAGAGAAATCAAGTATTTGGCATATTTAAATGATTTTAGTCACAGGCGGCGCCGGCTTTATCGGCGCGAATTTTGTATTGGACTGGTTGGAACAAGGAGAGGAAACAGTCATCAACCTTGATGCACTGACTTACGCAGGCAATCGCCGGAACCTCGCCTCGCTGGCCGGGGATGAGCGGCACATTTTTGTTCATGGCGATATTGGCGATTTCGCTTTGGTCAGCGACTTACTCGCTCGACACCGGCCGCGCGCCATTGTCAACTTCGCGGCCGAAAGTCACGTGGATCGCTCCATTCACGGCCCGGAAGATTTTATCCAGACTAATATCGTCGGTACCTTCCGCATGCTGGAAGCGGTGCGCGCGTATTGGCACAACCTGCAAGACGAAGCCAAGCAAAATTTTCGTTTTCTGCATGTTTCCACCGATGAGGTTTACGGCTCTCTCGATAAAGACGCTCCGGCTTTTACCGAAACGCACCGCTACGAACCCAACAGTCCCTACTCGGCGAGCAAAGCGGCCAGCGACCATTTGGTGCGCGCCTATCATCATACTTATGGGGTGCCGGTACTGACCACCAACTGCTCCAACAACTACGGCCCGTATCATTTTCCGGAAAAACTGATTCCGTTAATGATCGTTAATGCGCTCGCCGGAAAACCTCTGCCGGTCTATGGCGACGGCCGGCAAGTCCGGGACTGGCTCTACGTAAAAGACCATTGCAGCGCTATTCGCCGCGTACTGGAAGCCGGTAAACCGGGCGAGATTTACAATGTCGGCGGTTGGAACGAAAAACCCAACATCGACATCGTCCATACGGTTTGCGCCTTGCTCGACGAGCTTTGCGCACGTAGCGACAACAAGAGCTATCGGGAGCAAATCACCTATGTTACCGACCGCCCCGGCCATGATCGCCGCTATGCCATTGATGCCGGCAAAATAGAACGCGAACTCGGCTGGAAGCCCGCCGAAACCTTCGATAGCGGTATTCGTAAAACCGTTCAATGGTATTTGCAAAACCGGGATTGGGTTGCCGACGTTCAGTCCGGCAGCTACCGCGAATGGGTGGAAAAGAACTATACAGGGCGCGCGCTATGAAAATCCTTCTGTTCGGCAAAGGCGGCCAAGTCGGCTGGGAGTTGCAACGCAGCCTTGCGCCGTTGGGCGAAGTGGTGGCGTTGGGTACTGACAGTCAAACCTTATGCGGCGATTTCGCTCAGCCGGAAGGTATCGCCGAAACCGTTCGCGCCGTCGCTCCGGATATTATTGTCAATGCCGCCGCTTATACCGCGGTCGATAAGGCCGAAAGCGAGCCTGAGTTGGCGCGCGCCATTAACGCGTCGACTCCGGGCGTTCTGGCTCAAGAAGCCAAGCGTAGCGGCGCTTGGCTCATTCATTACTCCACGGACTATGTGTTTGACGGCAGCGGTGATAAGCCTTGGCTGGAAACCGACCCCGTCGCCCCGTTGAGCGTGTACGGACAAACCAAACTGGAAGGCGAGAGCGCTATTTGCGCCGCAGGTTGCCGGCATCTGATCTTTCGTACCAGCTGGGTTTACGCCGCGCGCGGCAATAATTTCGCCAAAACCATGCTGCGGCTGGCGCGGGAACGCGACAGCCTTACCGTTATTGACGATCAAATTGGCGCGCCCACCGGTGCTGAGCTGTTGGCGGACGTCACTGCCCAGGCTATCCGTACGGCTCGGCTGCATCCTGAAGTCAGCGGGCTGTATCATCTGGTCGCCGACGGTTATACCTCGTGGCATGGCTACGCCGGTTTTGTTATCGATTTTGCGCGCCAAGCCGGTATCGATATTAAGGTTGAGCGGAATGCGATTCGCCCCATACCGACCAGCGCATTTCCTCTGCCCGCCCCGCGTCCTAAAAACTCGCGCCTGGACACCCGTAAACTGCAAGATACCTTCGGGCTGACTTTACCCCACTGGCAAAGCGGCGTTACCCGCATGCTGACCGAAATTCTCGAGAAATAATCATGATTCAACGCAAAGGCATCATTCTCGCCGGCGGCTCCGGCACCCGGCTTTATCCCGTGACTAAGGTGGTTTCGAAACAGCTGCTGCCGATTTATGACAAACCGATGATTTACTACCCGCTCAGCGCCCTGATGCTGGCGGGTATTCGAGATATCCTCATTATTTCCACGCCGCAAGATACGCCACGTTTTGAGCAACTGCTCGGCGACGGCAGCGACTGGGGCCTAAACTTGCAATATGCCGTGCAACCGAGCCCGGACGGTCTCGCCCAAGCCTTCATTATCGGCAAGGATTTTATCGGCAATGCGCCAAGCGCCTTGGTGCTGGGCGACAACATTTTCTATGGTCATGACCTGCACATTCAGCTTGAGCAAGCCACGCTACGCGATCAAGGCGCTACCGTGTTCGCTTACCATGTCCAAGACCCCCAGCGCTACGGCGTAGTGGCTTTCGATGCGCAAGGCCGGGCTACCAGCCTGGAAGAAAAACCGGCAAATCCCAAGAGTAACTATGCCGTCACCGGCCTGTATTTCTATGACAATCAAGTCGTAGATATCGCGGCCAGTCTAAAGCCCTCTGTCCGCGGTGAGTTGGAGATTACCGACCTGAACCGGATTTACCTTGGACGCGATCAGCTCAATGTGGAAATCATGGGCCGCGGCTATGCTTGGCTCGATACCGGCACGCATGAGAGCCTGATCGAAGCCAGTAATTTCATCGAAACCATTGAGCATCGCCAAGGCTTGAAGGTGGCTTGCCCTGAAGAAATCGCCTATCGGAAAGGCTTCATCAATGCCGAACAATTGGAAAAACTGGCGCAACCGCTTTCTAAAAACGGCTACGGTCAATATTTGTTACGCTTGCTGAAAGAAGGGCTTCAACCTTAAGTAGCCGGACATCGGCAGTTAGTGGTTCATAAGAACGCTATTGAAAAAGGCCACGATTGCAGCTTTTTGTGTTTTTCCCGAAGACCGATAAAAAGCTGCAATCCATTGCCCGCGTTATATACAGCCAGAAAAACACCGGCCCCATTGCTTGATTCCAAGCCCGCCTAGGACTCCCTGAATCTGTGTGCGCTAGCGCACCGACTATATTCGATTTTTGCATGTATTGTTTATACGCTGAAAACATTATTCCTCGCTCTGCTTATAGAGACCGGACGATAAAGACATGAAAGCAGCAAGAGATATTCAAAAATGCCGATCGAGTTCGGACAACTGCGCGGCGGCAATAAGGGATGTCTTTAAATACCTTTTACAGGCGATAAGCATTAAGGCGCGCCGGTTTATCGGCGGCCGACAATTTAATCTTCGGTCATGCTTTGTATGTTTATCTGTGGTTTACAGCGCTGTCAATCGACGGCCTCTTACGGAGAAGTACACATGCTTGAAACATTAGCTATCCTGTTAATTATTCTATGGATAATGGGCTTGGTCTCCTCGTACACACTGGGAGGATTTATCCATGTTCTTTTGGTTGTTGCCATTATCGTAATCTTGTTACGCGTCATTCAAGGTCGGCGCGTCTTGTAGCTGCATTGAAAGGCGTTCCTGTAAGGCGGCATGATCCCGAAGCAGTCCGGCAAACAACGACATGCCTTTCACTTAAATCGATAGATTGAAATCATGGGATGCCGCTATCGGTTTGTGGGGCGATGGTTTAGTCGAAACTTTGCTTGAACGCCTTGTTCAGACAATTCCGCGCCTGACGAAATGATGTTTGTGAGTCAAAGATGAAGCTGTGGTTCGGTTTCCGGCTTATGCCGAATAATTAGGACGCACTGCATCAGGGCGGTCTTTATCAGGCATTATTTATATCGGGGAGCGCCAACATGAGTGCAGTCAAAATTATTGCAAGCGCATTGATTATAGTCGGCCTATTGGGGTTGGTGTACGGCGGCTTTAACTATAGCAGGGAAACGCATCGCGTCGACAAGTCCGGCTCCTTCGAACTGTCGGTTAAAGATACGCGTACAGTTTACGTTCCGATCTGGGTCAGCGTAAGCGTTATAGTGGTCGGTTGGGGAATTCTGCTGATGAGTAACAAAAAGACCTAGAACTCGGTCTATCTTCCTAGTAAATAAATTATTTTTAAATACTGCCGGCGCTAACGATAAGCTATCGGGAGTAGAGCTGTCGGGGCATGGCGACAACATAAAATATAATAAACAGCACTGACTTCAAAAAGTCATCAAGTATTTCGCATCATAAAACCGTTATGTGTGATACCGTACAGACGGTAAACTGATGTTGCGGTTAAGCTACGTTTGAGATTTTTTAGCAACACTGGTCACCATTATCGTTCAAGATCTGTAGATTGACCTGATTAACGAGGAGTCTCGGCTAACACCACCCTACCGGCAGGACTGCCGGTGTCCACTCACAAGGATGCGAATGCATGATTTAGCCGTGTGCCCAAATGTGGGGCAACGAGCATGCAGGATATGGCTTTCGGCACTTCTGCCGTTTTAGCGCTGGCTGATGAAGCATTTTGCTGATCAGGAGGAACGAAATAACCGGATTGATTTATAAGGAATACTCTCATGAAAAGTAAATATAAATGTCATAGAAAGGAAAATATTATGCTGAAAAAAAACTTACTCACCCTTGCCTCATTAACCATCGCAGGCGTTTTACCGCTGGCACAGGCCGCCGATCAGAGTAATGATGATCGTTGGCATACCGATAAAGTTCAGGATACTCGTTGGTATATAGCTCCGTTCGGCTCGTTTGTCAGAACCGGCGGGGATCGTAAGGCCAGCGACGGTTGGGGTGGCGGTATGGGCATCGGCAAGATGATTAATGACCATTTCAATGTTGAGATGAAAGGTTTTTATGAAGACTTCGGCGGCGTTAACGGTCCCTGGAGCCTGACCGGCGGTACGGCGGATGTACAATATTATTTATTCCGCGATAAATTCTCGCCTTATGCCGTGATCGGCGCCGGCGGCATGAATACTTGCGCTTCCGCTAATTGCGGCGCCACTGTAATCGGCGAAGCGGGTGCAGGCTTTACCTACGAAGTTCACGATAACTTCCTGCTCCGTAGCGATGTGCGTTATCGTTACAGCAACAACCTCAATGCTCAGGTACAACCCGGTACCGACGAGTTTCACGATATGACCGTGAACGTCGGTTTTGTGGTTCCGTTCGGGGCCAAGCCGAAACCGGTGGAAAGACCGGTCCAGCCTGTTGCCGTCGCCCCGGTTAGAGATTGTTCAACCCAGGATGCCGATTCCGACGGCGTTAACGATTGCTTGGATCGTTGCCCCGGAACCATGCAAAGCACTAAGGTGGACAACACCGGATGTCCGGTCAGGCTTGTGCTCAAAGGCCAACACTTCAAATATAACTCAGCCGAGCTGACCTTGAATGCCCAAGGAATTCTTGACGGTGTCGCGGACAATCTGGTTTCTTATCCGCAGAAAAACGATATTGAAGTTCAAGGGCATACCAGCAGCGAAGGTTCCAACAGCTATAATCTGAAGCTATCCCAACGGCGTGCGCAATCCGTTGTGGATTACCTTAAAATGAAAGGCGTCACCAACAGATTGATCGCCAAAGGCTACGGTGAAGGTCAACCTATTGCCGATAACAGAACGGAAGAAGGCCGATCTGAAAATCGTCGCGTCGAGTTGATCTGGATCGAACAATAAAGCGTTAAAGGCCAAAGTTGGCTGAAAATGCCATAATCACTAAAACCCGCTTTCAAGCGGGTTTTTTATGTCAATCCTTCGGAAGGTCTTTATGTTGAATGCGGCGCTTATTTATTCGCCCGTATCGCCCAGAATATGCTCATAAGTTTCCCTGTCGGTCCGATAGCATCGGCAAGAAGCCGCCTCCAAACCGGCCCGGTCGAGAATCGTAATATTTCCGCGGTGATAACGGATTAGTTTTTGCTGTTGCAGCGAATACGCAGCTTTGGTGATACCCACCCGCCGTACCCCCAGAATATAAGCCAAGAATACATGCGTGATATGAAAGCTGTCGGCATGCGTCCGATCCTGAGTCATCAGCAGCCAGCGGGCGAGACGCTCCTCGACCACATGGAAACGGTTACAGGCCGCTGTTTGCGCGACTTGTCTCATCGACACAAACAAGTAGCGATTGAGTTCCAACTGGAGCGCCGGGCTCTGTTCGAGCTCACGCAGAAATGACGGCACGGTTATGCGCAATGCCGCGCCGGACCCCTGAACCAACGCATCAAAGGGCGCGACCTCGACGCCCAGTATCAGCGTAATGCCGAGCATGCCTTCATTACCGACCAGCCCTACTTCCAGGCCGGTATTGTCCTTGATAGACATCATCAAGGAGATCACGCTTCCGGTCGGAAGATAAACATGCGGAATCAGCTCTCCTGCGCGATAAAGTACCTCGGTAAAAATAAGTTCGACGTGTTCGCAGTTTGCCAGTAAGCGTTCGCGATCTTTGCAAGGCAGAGCGCTCAGCAAACGATTGCTAACGGGAGGCGATTGGGTAGAGGACACAAATATTCTCCTGCAAAATCTGGCGGCAATCGACAGGTGGCGGCTGGACACTCGGGAATAGCGTCCGGATTAATATAGCGGCGCAAAGTCCGGTGAGGGCGCACTATCGTTCCCATGTCTGAGTGTGGAAATGATGTCGCTTTAGTCATTTCGGACTCTACAAGACCGATGTCGGCGGTTAATAGAAAAAGGGTTTCACTCATTAAAAGACACATTACTGCATTCGGCCTTTTATTGTCTGTATGTTAGCGTACGCAATGTCTACCCAGAAGCGGGCCATGCACTCCGACTTTGAACACGAGTTGAAAGCTTATATTCAGGTACTTACAGCACTTTCAAATTCAGTTAGCTATTAAAGGCGATGCTGGAGTGCAAGCTTTGCTTGCCTATGCAGGCAAAGCTTGAACTCGAGCTGTCATGCTAACGACATAGCCCTTTAGTCGTGTAACTCATTTAAATTGAAACCGCTGTAATAGCAGCGAATCAGCAAGAAACCGCTTGAATATGTGAGTTTGGTTGAGGACGCACCGAGATGCGCGGAGGCGGCAGCAGCCGATTGGATTCCGTTTTGACGACTTCGTAACATTCACAGACCCGCTCTTCCAAGCCCGGTCGATTCAGCACCTTGATACGGCCTCGACTGTACACGATCAAGCCGGCCCGTTGCAATTTACCGGCCGCTTCGGTGACGCCTTCTCGGCGCACCCCGAGCATATTGGCGATGGATTCCTGAGTGATGCTTAACTCATTCGACGGCAGCCGGTCAAGGCTTAGCAGCAGCCAGCGGCAGAGTTGCTGGTTCAGCGAATGATGCCGATTGCAAACGGCCATCTGCGCCATCTGCACAATCAGCGTCTGGGTATAGCGCAGCAATAAAAAATGTAAAGTGCCGTTACGTCGCCCTCCGGAACGGTCGAGTTCCTGCATAAGCAACCGCGCCGGCAGCCGATAGGCATAGCCGGCGCTACGCACGATGGCCCGATGCGGCATAGTCCTGCCGCCCATAAACAGCGCGACGCCGATAATGCCGTCATTGCCGACGACGGCAATTTCAGCCGAAGCGCCGCTTTCTATCACATATAGCTTGGATACGATGCAGGTGGTCGGAAAATAAGCATGGTGCAACTCATCCCCTGACTCGTAAAGGACTTTGCCGGTTGGCATCTGGACCAATTCAAGATGGGGAGAAATGCGTTGATATTCGTCAGGGGGAAGAGCGTAAAGAAGAGAGTTTTGCCGTGGATTAGGTAAATCAGTCATAAGCAACATCCAGTTATGAGCCAAAATCAAACAGCCCGATGAACATTAGTGTTGTACAAGAGATTATGTAGGATAGAGAGGTTAACCTGTTCAGGCAATAAGTACGATTACTTAGGCGGGGCGATAAGGCCATGAGACGGTGAAAGTATTTGTTTTGGAATAAAAGCAAAAAAGCACTCACCACGAAGGCACGAAGAACAGACAGTGATGATTGACGCGGTTTTTCATAGCTTATCGGTGTCGATCGGCGTTATCTGCTCTCGATCTATTCCGGTTTGATTTGCCGCCTGGTGAGTTGCGAGGCGGCGATGTCAAATAGCCCTTTGAAAGCTACAGATTTCCATCCCGCATCAACTGCCCATCAATTCAAGCATTTCTTCCCGGCTAATGACTTCTTTCTCTTGTAGAAAATTAGCCAGTTTTTCCAATCCTTCCCTATGAGCGCTAATAACACCGCGCGCACGTGTTTCCGCTTCTTCAACCAGCGCCATGACTTCAGTATCGATAACGCGGGCTGTTTCATCGGAGTAGTTGCGATATTCCGAGATGTCCGTTTCCAAAAACTGGAGCTGTTGGCGCTTGCCGTAAGTCAATGCGCCCATTTTTTTACTCATGCCTAAACTGCAAACCATGCTGCGGGCAATCTCGCTGACTTTTTCCAGGTCATTTTGGGCGCCGGTTGAGATGTTGCCGAATACCACCGACTCGGCCATGCGACCACCCAACAATATCGCCATTTGATCTTTAAGTTCATCTTCTGTCGACAAGAACTTTTCCTCAGTCGGCAATTGCAAGGTGAAACCCAATGCCGCCACGCCGCGGGAAATGATCGATATTTTATGTACCGGCTGCCCGGTCGGCACATGCTCGGCGACCATTGCGTGTCCTGCCTCATGAAAAGCGACCCGGCGTTTTTCATCCGGCGTTAACACCCGGTTCTTCTTTTCCGGTCCGGCCAGTATTCGGTCGATAGCCGCCTCGAAGTCTTCTTTTTCGACTTTATCGTGACCGACCCGCGTCGCCATAATCGCCGCTTCATTGGCTATGTTGGCCAGGTCCGCGCCGACCAGTCCCGGCGTCCGCTTGGCGATGACGGCCAGATCGATGTCTGGAGCCAGCGTCAGGCCTTTGCTATGCAACTTAAGAATCTCGATGCGGTCGCGCAAATCCGGTTTGTCGACCACAATCTGACGATCGAAACGCCCGGAACGTAGCAAGGCTTTATCCAGCACTTCAGGACGGTTGCTTGCCGCCATGACTACGACGCCGACGGAGGTATCGAAACCGTCCATTTCGGTCAGCAGTTGGTTTAAGGTCTGTTCGCGTTCGTCGTGACCGCCCATCATCACGGGGCCGCCGCGGGAACGGCCAATCGCGTCAAGTTCATCGATAAAGATGATGCAGGGCGCTTTGTTACGGGCTTGTATAAAAAGTTCGCGCACTCTGGCGGCGCCGACGCCGACAAACAGCTCGATAAATTCGGAACCGCTGATGTTAAAGAACGGGACTTCCGCCTCGCCGGAGACAGCGCGCGCCAGCAGGGTTTTTCCGGTGCCGGGCGGACCTACCAGCAATACGCCTTTGGGCATGCGTCCGCCTAATCGTTGGATTTTATCCGGCGATCTTAAAAAATCGATCGATTCTTTAAGTTCCTGTTTGGCGCTGTCGGCGCCAGCCACGTCATTAAACGTAATTTTGGCTTGAGTGTCCTGGTGGATATGGATTTTATCGCTCAAATTAAGAAAAGACTGAGGCCCGCCAGCTGCGGTACGGCGCATAACCCATGACCAAACAAATACCAGAATGACCATCGGGATAATGAAATTGAAAAAAAGGTTGGTTAGCCAGTTGTCGCTGCTTCTGACCACAAAATCAGTTTTGTTTTGCTCCAGCATTTGGGCAAGATCGTTTTGCCATAACGGAATCGTCATGAAGCTTTTAGCCGGCTCACTGGGATCGTCAGGCTTGATAACGCCGGTGATAAAGCGTTC
>Ga0265327_10001453_pt1 | contig 29749 bp, 34 predicted proteins | sample 41621metaG_FD_202089 | JGI IMG/M metagenome (GOLD analysis project Ga0265327, IMG submission 202089) | Rhizosphere microbial communities from Carex aquatilis grown in University of Washington, Seatle, WA, United States - 4-16-21 metaG | ecosystem: Host-associated > Plants > Roots > Rhizosphere...
GGCTTCATCGAATTCACCAGAAATCAAGGGATAACAGCCCCAATTCTGGCAAATTCACCGCCGCTTGAAAACCCCTATAAACCAATATTTATGCGGGTTATAGAGGTATTTCAGGGGCGACTAAATACGGTAAATGCGCGTGCCATGATGAGCCCGTTAAAAGACGCACAAAACTTTGTGCAGTGTCGTTGTTGAAGGAGCACGCACGGATCGTACCAAGAGGATTAATCCGTTAATTGACGGTGTCCGCAAGGGGTATGGCATCCGCCAGCAGGCTGTAGGGAACCCTACAAATTGGCTCGGTTGTTGATACTGGAAACATACGAAGCTACCCAGCCTGTTTCCTTTGGGGCAAAAAAACGCCTCCGCACAGGAGGCCAAAGGAGAGGATTAATATGACCCAACCTAAGCTGGGGAGAGGGGTATTGCCCCTCTCCCCAGCCCCCTCCTCGTGAGAGAGGGTGGAAGGGGAAACTTGGGGTGAATATGCCCTAAAACTTCACCAGGATATCTTCGTTGCGCACGATGAACTGGCAGGCCAGTCGCCACGGCGGCGGGATGTCGTTGGTTTCGGCGTTTTCGATCTGGTCCTTGGTGATCTTGCCGGCCAGCTTGAGTACGGTCTTTTCCTTCTCGGTGAGATGGACGCCCATGGGCTGCTTGTTGGCCAGGATAGAGACTTCGACCGCGCAGGAGCCGCACTCGCCGTTTTCGCACTCGAATTCCACCGGCATCTTGTGCTGCTTGGCCAGCGCCAGCAAGGTGCTGGTGTCGCCGGCGGTGGCGTAGACCGTAAGGTCTTTCTTGATCTTGGGTGAACTGAAGGTAACGTTTGCCATATCAAAACCTCGTTAGGTGTTAGGAGTGAGGCGTGAGGGTAAAAAGCGAGGTTGTTACGCCTAACGCCTATCTCCTCACGCCTCTCGCGACTTTAGCGGATGATGTCGAAGCTGTAGTCAGTGGTCGAAATCCCGTTGGTATCGGCATCCATCTCGTCGAAAATCTTGTCGAGGATGGTCACCAGCACGTTCAGTGCGCCCTGGTAGCCCCACACCGGGTAACGGTGCTTATGGTGACGATCGAAGATCGGGAAGCCGATACGGATCAGCGGCGTCTTGGTGTCGCGATCCAGATACTTGCCATAGGTGTTACCGATCAGGAAATCCACCGGCTCGGTGAACAGCAGCGAACGCAGATGCCACAAATCCTTCTTCGGGTAGACCTTGCAGTTCACGCCGAATGGGCTGGCATCGAACAACTCCTGCACTTTTTTGGCCCAGGCTTCGTCGCCGTTGGTGGACAGCACCGTGGTCGGCTCCGCGCCCAGTTCCAGCAGGAAGGCGGTGAGGCCCAGCATCAGGTCGGGGTCGCCGTAAAGCGCGAACTTCTTGCCGTGGATGTGCGCGCTGGAGTCGGCGATGGCATCCACCAGACGGCCACGTTCCTTGGTCAGCGAGTCGGGAATATCGATGCCGGTGATGCGCGACAGTTCCATCAGGAATTTGTCGGTACCCGCCACGCCTACCGGGTGGTGTAGTTTCACCACTTCCTGACCGTGCTCTTCGATGAACTTGACGGTTTTTTCCGTGCTGATGGTCTGCATGGCGATGGTAGCCTTGGCGTGGATGGCATTGGCCGTATCTTCCAGCGTGGTGCCGCCGTCATACATGCGGAATTCGCCATCGGTCGGGGTATCCCAGGCATCGGACGGATCGCACAGCATGGTGTACTTGACGCCGAACTCATCGAAGATGCGCTTGATTTCGCGGTTGTTGCCGACCACGTAACCATCGAAACCGCCGATGAAGTTGATGCTGTCATTCGGCTTGCGTTCCAGTGCTGGCACCATGCCGGCTTTGCCGTCCCAGAAATACTTCACTACTCCCAGCAGCGCATTGTCGTAGCCGGTGATGTGGCTGCCGACGAAAGCCGGAGTGTGGGCGAACGGCACGTCGAAGTCCATCGGGATGGAGCCTTTTTCACGCGAGGTCTTGATGAAGGCGTTCAAGTCGTCGCCGATCACCTCGGCCATGCAGGTGGTGGAAACCGCGATCATCTTCGGCTTGTACAGGCTGTAGGAGTTGGCCAGGCCGTCGATCATGTTGTTGAGGCCGCCGAACACGGCTGCATCTTCGGTCATGGACGACGATACGCAGGAGGTCGGCTCCTTGAAGTGACGGCTGAAGTGCGAGCGGTAATAGGCCACGCAGCCTTGCGAACCGTGCACGAAAGGCAGGGTGCCTTCAAAGCCGTTGGCGGCGAACACCGCCCCCAGCGGTTGGCAAGCCTTGGCCGGGTTGACGGTCAGCGCTTCGCGGGCGAAGTTCTTTTCCTTGTACTCGGCAGTCTTGGTCCACTCAATAGTGTGTTGCAGGGCTTCGGTCGGAACCGGGAATTCAAAATCCTGCTTCTTCTTGGCGAACATTTCCTTGTATTCCGGCTGGCGGAACAGGTTGAAATGGTCTAATACTTTTTCAGCGCTTTGGCTCATGTCATTTCTCCTTTAAGCGGCTTTTTTCCAGGGGGTCTTGGTCAGCGCCCATACCGGGCTGTTGATCGCCATGTCCATGTCACGGGCGAAGATGGCGAAGCCGTCGTAGCCGTGATAAGGGCCGGAATAATCCCAGCTGTGCATTTGGCGGAACGGTACGCCCATCTTCTGGAACACGTACTTTTCCTTGATGCCGGAACCAACCAGGTCGGGCTGCACGGCTTCGACAAACTTCTCGAATTCGTAGCCGGTCACGTCGTCATAAATCAGCGTGCCGTCCTTGACGTAGTGGGTGGTGCGTTGGTAGTCGTCGTTGTGGCCGAATTCGTAGCCGGTGCCGACCACTTCCATGCCTAAGTCTTCATAAGCGCCGATGACGTGGCGCGGACGCAGGCCGCCGACAAACAGCATCACCTTCTTGCCTTGGAGGCGCGGCTTGTACTTGGCGATCACCGCGTCGGTCAGCGCCTTGTACTTGGCGATCACGGCTTCGGTCTTTTCCTTGATGCTGTCGTCGAAGAAGCCGGCGATCTTGCGCAGCGATTCCTCGATCTTGGACGGGCCGAAGAAGTTGTACTCAACCCATGGGATACCGTACTTTTCTTCCATGTGGCGGCTGATGTAGTTCATCGAGCGATAGCAGTGCAGGATGTTCAGCTTGGCCTTGGGGGTGTTTTCCAGCTCGGCGATGGAGCCGTCACCCGACCACTGAGCGATCACGCGCAGGCCCATTTCTTCCAGCAGAATACGGCTGGACCAGGCATCGCCGCCGATGTTGTAGTCACCGATGATGGCAACGTCGTAAGGTGTCGCTTCGAACTTGTTCTTTTCCGGGTCGGTCTTGTCGAACACGAAATCGCGCACGGCATCGTTGGCGATGTGGTGGCCGAGGGATTGCGACACCCCGCGGAAACCTTCGCAGCGTACCGGCACGATGGTCTTGCCATCGTATTCCTTGGTTTTCTTCTTGGCGACGGCTTCGATGTCGTCGCCGATCAGGCCGATCGGGCATTCGGACTGGATGGAGATACCCTTGTTGAGCGGGAACAGAACCTCGATTTCGTCGATGATCTTTTCCAGCTTCTTGTCACCGCCGAACACGATGTCCTTTTCCTGGAAGTCGGAAGTGAACTGCATGGTGCCGAAGGTATCAATGCCGGTAGTGCCGATGTAGTAGTTGCGGCGCGAAGCCCAGGAATACTGGCCGCAGCCGACCGGGCCGTGGGAAATGTGGATCATGTCCTTGATCGGGCCCCACACCACGCCCTTGGAGCCGGCGTAGGCACAGCCGCGGATGGTCATGACGCCGGGCAGCGACTTGATGTTGGATTTGACGTCGCAGTCGGACTTGCCTTCCTCATGCACGCTCAGGTGTTTTGCGCGCCTTTTGGCGCTTTTTTCGGGGTAGGCCTTGAGGACCTCCTCGATCAGTTCCGCGCCATTGACGCGGGCTTCAGCAGTTGCACTCATTTTCGTCTCCTGTTTCTAATAAGAAGCTGTTTCAAAAATCGGTTGCTTGTCATGCCCCCACAACTTTTGAAACAACTTCCGAGGGGGCCGGCAGGGGGCGAACCCCCTGCCAGATTGGTTACTTAGGCGACAGCGGCAGCCTTGCCGATGACGCTTTCGTCTTCCTTCTTCATGATGCCGAAGTCCATCAGCAGGTCTTCCAACTGATCCATGGTGATCGGGGTCGGGATAGTGCCGTTGCCAGCATTGGCATGAATCTTCTGTGCCAGTTGGCGATACTCTTCGGCTTGCTTGGATTCAGGTGCGTATTCCAGCACCGTCATGCGGCGCAGTTCGGCGTGCTGCACGATGTTGTCGCGCGGTACGAAGTGAATCAGCTTGGTGCCCAGCATGCCGGCCAGCGCTTCGGCCAGTTCCAGTTCCTTGTCGGTCTGGCGCTCGTTGCACACCAGGCCACCCAGACGCACGCCACCGGAGTTGGCATACTTCAGAACGCCCTTGGAAATGTTGTTGGCCGCATACATGGCCATCATTTCGCCGGACATGACGATGTAGATTTCCTGTGCCTTGTTCTCGCGAATCGGCATGGCGAAACCGCCGCACACCACGTCGCCCAATACGTCGTAGGAAACATAGTCAGCGCCATCGTAGGCACCGTTTTCTTCCAGGAAGTTGATGGAAGTGATGACGCCACGACCGGCACAACCAACACCGGGTTCCGGGCCACCGGATTCAACGCAACGGATGTCGCGATAACCGACCTTCATCACATCTTCCAGTTCCAGGTCTTCCACGCTACCGGCTTCGGCAGCCAGCGACAGCACGGTGTCTTGTGCCTTGGCGTGCAGGATGAGGCGGGTGGAGTCGGCCTTGGGGTCGCAACCGACGATCAGGATCTTCTGACCCATTTCGGCCAGAGCGGCCAGGGTGTTCTGGGAGGTAGTGGACTTGCCAATACCACCTTTGCCGTAGAAAGCAATTTGACGCAATGCAGCCATGATGATGCTCCTTCGTAAAGTTAAAAATTCGTTATGCCGTACGCAGCCCGCTTCCGCTTCCAAGTCGCTACAAGTAACTCTTCTTATCCGGCGCCGGATGGTTTGTCGGCCTTGCAAGCCTGATACTGCAAAGGCTGTGCCAACGTCGAAATAAATTTATAACTTTATGAAAAATATAGATAAAAAATTCAATTTTGGGTTGGTTATGAGATTTTGGGCGGCTGTCGCAAACACGACAAAGACGAAGTGGCACGTTGCATAATGGACAACAGAATCCTTTTAGGTGAATCCAGGAAAAGTACGCTACTTTTTTCTGCAAAGCGGCCGCCAGCGGCGTGAATACTGGACTCCGCAAACCCGTGACAATTTTTCCGGCGTGTTGGTATGACACTTGCAGGAAGGTGGTTAATCAAATGCTTTCCTTATATGCAAGAACATGACCAACCCACAGACCCATCGGGATTTCAGCAATACCAAGCCGCTGACCTTGATCCAGCGCAATCCGCATTTCGACACCATCGGCGGCGAGGAACCTATTGCGCGGCTGGTGGAGCGCTTCTACTTCTATATGGACACACTGCCCGAGGCGGTCGGTATCCGCGCCATGCACGAGCCTGACCTGACACACACCAAGGCGGTGCTGGTGAAATTTCTCATCGAATGGCTGGGCGGCCCCAAGGTGTATTCGGCGGAGCGCGGCCACCCGCGGCTGCGCATGAAGCACGCCAGCTTTCCCATTGGCGAGGGCGCGCGTGATGCCTGGATGCTGTGCATGCGCCGCGCCATGGACGACGTGATTAGCGATGCCGCGCTCAAACGCGAACTCGAACAAGCTTTTTTCAAAACCGCGGATTTCATTCGCAATGACAGAGGGAGTACCCACGCATGACGACCATAGACCAAACCGCTTTCGCCAAACTGGAGGCGGAAAAGCGCCTGCAAAACCCAGTGCTGAAGGAAGCCACCAAGAAACCCGGCCGCTTCGGCTTCCGCGGCGAACTCGCCATCAAGTTCGCCCCGCAACTGGCTGACGAAGCCCGCCCGCCGGAAATCACCTGTGACCAAGTGATGGCCATCGCCAACGAAGGCGAAGCCGGCATCCCGTTTTTCGCCGGCTATCTGCTGTCCTTCGAGTATCTCAATTTGGTGGTCGAGGCGCTGGGCGATGCCCTGATCCCGGAAGGCAAGTATTTCCTGTTCTGCAACAACATTGACCTGTTGAAGAAATACCAGGTCAATCTGGGCGGTGCCACCTTCTACATCCTGCCGCTGGACGAAGCTACCGTGTACAACGAGCTGCTGGAACTGTTGCGCTTGGAAAAGACTGAGCTCAAGAAGCTGGATACCGCCTCCAAGCTGGATGTGGTGGCCGACAAGGCGCTCAAGTTCTCCGTCAACTACCCGGTCATCACCTACGAGGAAGGCCTCAAGCTGATGGGCCCGGTACGTAATCCGAACGAGAACCGCCCTGTCTGATCCTTCCGTAGAAGCCGATCCGCAACGCTGGTATTCCACTAATTTAGTCGGATTACCGGCGGGGCTGATCGCATCCGAGGAATTCAACCAGCATCCGCAGCGCCTGCGCATCGCCGGCGCGCAGGAAACGTATCGCGGCCTATTCCGCTTATTGGACGAGGCCGCCGACCTCAACGATGCGGCGGAGAAATTCCGCCGCTACATGGACATCGTGTTCCACCTCAAGTCCAGTGCCTACGAACTGCGTCACGCCGGGGAACGGCGCTTCCGGCCCAGTTATCTCAAACTGATGGAAGGCTGGGGCTTTGATTCCAACAGTCCGCAAGGCGCTGTACTCAAGGGCTGGGTGGAAAGCCGCTTCGGCCTTACGCCCACCTTCCACCGCGCGCCATTGCACCATTACCCGTCGCCGGCCTGGATGCGCTACCTGGAAGAAAAATACTCCAGCCGCTTCCACAACAACAGCATCCACATGCAATTGGATCTTTTGTACGAATACTGCCAATTCGTCGTACACCGCTTCGGTATTTTTGTCGGTGAGCATGTCACGCTGTGGCGCGGCATCAACCTGCACGACGAGCCGGGCATGTCGCGCGAGCAACTGAAAAAAGGTGATTGCGTGGTACGCCTCAATAACCTGGTGTCGTTCACCAATGTGCGCGAACGTGCCGACGAGTTCGGCGACTGGATACTGGAAGCCCGGGTGCCGGTAGTCAAGCTGCTACTCTTCCCCGGCCTGCTGCCTACCACCTTGTTGACCGGTGAGGGTGAAGTGATCGCGCTGGGCGGCCACTATCGGGTGAAAGCCAGCTATGCTTGAACCCCTGTCCAAACATGAAGATGAAGCCCCTCGCCCGCAAGCGGAAGAGGGGTTGGGGAGAGGGATGGCTCCCGACCTGCTTTCCCGCGCCCTCGGCGCCTACCTTGGCTTGGCTGTCGGCGATGCCCTCGGCGCCCCAGTAGAATTCCTCACCGCGCGTGAAATCATGCAGCGTGGCACCCACTGCGAGATGACCGGCGGCGGCTGGCTCAAGCTCAAGCCGGGGCAAGTCACCGACGACACCGAAATGTCGCTGTGCCTGGGACGTGCCTGGATCGAAGCCGGCGGCTGGGATGCACGCATCGCCGCCGAGCACTTTGCCGGCTGGCTCAAGCATTACCCCATTGATGTCGGCAACACCTGCCGCCGCGGTATCCGGCGCTACATGCTGGATGGCTCCCTGCAAGGCCCACCCAGCGAGGGCGACGCCGGCAACGGCGCCGCCATGCGTATCTTACCCGTGGCGCTGGCGACCTACGGCGACGATGCCGGGTTGGAACGCGCCGCGATTGAACAAGCCCATATCACCCACCACAACCCGCTGTCCGACGTCGCCACGCTGATCCTGGGCCGCATGGTGCATGCCCTGCTGGCCGGGCAGGGGGTGAAGGCGTGCCGTAACCTTGCCAATGCGCTGGTCGGGGCCTATCCCCAGTTCCGCTTCATGCCCTATCCCGGCCGTGCCAGCGGCTACATCGTGGACACCATGCAAACTGTGCTGCACCACCTCTTCGCTACCGACAGTTTTGAGGCTTGCGTGGTGGAAACCGTTAACCGTGGCGAGGACGCCGACACCACCGGCGCCATTGCCGGCATGCTGGCCGGCGCCCTCTACGGTGTGGAGGCTATCCCCACGCGCTGGTTGGACAAACTTGATGTGGGAGTGAGGCAGGAAATCGAGCACCAGACCAGGGAGTTGCTGAAAGGGAAACTGCCATGAGTATCGTGACGTTCTACGAAAAACCCGGCTGCGCCAACAATAGCCGCCAAAAGGTGCTGCTGGCTGCCGCCGGCCACACCGTGCAGGCCAAGAGCCTGCTCACCGAGCCTTGGACCAGGGAACGCCTGCTGGAATTTTTCGGTAGCCGGCCGGTAGCCGAGTGGTTCAACCGCGCCGCGCTCAAGGTCAAATCCGGCGAAGTGGTGCCGGAAGCACTGGGTGCCGACACTGCCATTGCGTTGATGCTGGCCGAACCGCTACTGATCCGCCGTCCGCTGATCGAGGCCGACGGCCGCCGCGAAGTGGGTTTTGACCCGGCTGTGATCGATGCCTGGCTGGGGCTGAAGCACAAACCCGAAGGCGACCTGGAAGGCTGCCCGCAAGGGCATGAGGCGAAGTCTTGTCCGTAATCTAAGATCATAGGCGTTGATTGCGGAATGGTGGCATTCCTGATACCATTTTTCCATGTTGATCGTTGTTGATACCAATGTTTTTGTCGCCGCTTGCTTGGGAACCGGTGCGTCAAATGCCGTGATCGCAACCTGTTTCCGGGGTGAGCATACCGCATTGATGGGAGCGGCTTTGCTGGCGGAGTATGAGGATGTCCTTAGACGAGCGGAGTTGTTCAAGAATTGCCGGCTGACCCTGGAAGAGCGCGATGAATTGCTGGATATTTTCCTGGCCTCATGTTCGTGGACACGAATCTACTATGGATGGCGTCCCAATTTGCCGGACGAGGGCGACAACCATCTGGTGGAACTTGCCGTGGCCGGTGGCGCCAAACGCATCGTGACGCACAATTTGCGCGACCTGCGAAGTAAGGAACTGAAGTTCCCGGACATTTTGGCGGTTACGCCGGAAGATTTTCTGAAAGAGGTGAAATCATGAGTGCTCTGACCATTCGTCTGCCAGACGACAAATACCGTCGCTTAAAAGAGCTTTCGCAGCGCCGCCAAACCAGCGTCAATCGTTTGATTGACGAGATGACCACGCTGATGCTGGCCGAATTCGATGCTGAAACCCGTTTCCTCTTGCGTGCTGAGCGCGGACAGGGGAAGGTCGCGCGTGGTCTGGAGTTGTTGGGAAAGGCGCAGGGGGAGTAGCGCCTGTGTATATCAGTTGAACTTTCCCTTGCCACGGACAAAGAGTATCAGTCAGCCTAGCCAGCCTTCTCAGCCGCCATCCTCAGCTTGCGCGCCGCCTCTTCGGCCAGGGCATGGTCGATCACGCGGATCACGCTTTTCAGGTCGACTGGCTTGGTGTCCTGCCGGAAGCGGCCGGTGAGTTCGGTTTCCGGGCGCAGATCGCCGTGGGCGTACAGCGCCCAGATTTCCTTGCCGTATTGGGTGGTGAGCAGTTCGGGGGCAAAACGGCCGAAATAGGCGGCCAGGTTGCCGACGTCGCGTTCCAGCATGGTGCTGGCGTGGTTGTTGCCGGCAGCATCCACCGCTTGCGGCAAGTCGATGATGACCGGGCCTTCGGCACCCAACAGGATATTGAATTCGGAAAGGTCGCCGTGCACGACGCCGGCGCACAGCATGCGCACCACTTCGCCGATCAAGGTGCGGTGGTGGGCGCGGGCTTCCTCGGCCGAGAGTTCGACGTCGTTCAGCCGGGGCGCGGCGCTGCCGTGCGCGTCGGTCACCAGCTCCATCAGCAGCACGCCTTCATAAAAATTGTAGGGCTTGGGCACACGTACCCCGGCGGCGGCCAGGCGGTACAGGGCGTCTACCTCGGCGCTCTGCCAAGCTTCCTCCTGCGCCTTGCGGCCGTACTTGGAGCCTTTCTCCATGGCGCGCGCCTGGCGGCTACCCTTGACCTTGCGGCCCTCGGTGTAGTCCACGCTCTGACGGAAGCTGCGTTTGTTGGCCTCCTTGTATACCTTGGCGCAGCGCACCTCGTCTCCGCAGCGCACCACATACACCGTGGCTTCCTTGCCGCTCATGAGCTGGCGCATCACCTCGTCGATCAGGCCATCCTCGATTAGCGGTTCAAGTCGTTTTGGGGTTTTCAAGGGTGGGGGTTCCCTGCGGTTTTCAAGGTTACGCGCCCCACTTCCACGCTGGCATCGCCATCACTCAGCCACACTTGGCCATCCTGGATGGTGCATTGCAGGGCCATGGTGCGTTGCGCCAGTTTGGCCAGCGCCTGTGTGCTTTCCGGCGGCAGGTTGATGACGGTGAGATTCTTCAGCCGCGCGAATTGCGCGCTGTTCTGGGCAAACCACATCTCGGCAACGCGCCCGCCGTAGCAATACACCATCACCTGGTCGGCGCGGCCGCAGGCCTTGCGGATCAGCTTCTCATCGGGGATGCCGACGTCTATCCACAGCTCGATGGCGCCGGTGAGGTCTTTCTGCCACAAATCCGCCTCGTCGTCGTCCGTCATGCCCTGGCCGAACTCCAGCAGCTCATGCGCGTGCAGCGCAAAGACCAGCAGACGCACCATCATGCGCTCGTCGGTTTCCGAGGGGTGCCGCGCCAGGGTCAGCGTGTGGTCTTGGTAGTAGTGACGCTCCATATCCGCGATTTGCAGATTGGCTTTGAATACGGTGGATTTGATGGCCATGGGGGTTCTTGGTTAGGGTGGTGACGCCGATGACTGCACAGCCATTGGGAGGGGATCGTTTTAGCGTGGTGGCTGGTTCAATGCGGCCTTTTCAAGGCGTTCGGCCAGCCACACCTTGATAATGGACTGCCTGGTGACGCCCATCTTCCCGGCTTCCCGGTCAAGGGACTCGATCATCCATGTTGGAAAATCCACATTCACGCGTTTTTGCTCTTGCAACACGCGCTTTGCCTTGGATAAATCCAATGACGCGGTGATGTCCACATCTTCGTCAAACTGTTGTTCAAAATCCTTAGCTTTCATACAGTGCCACCTCCTCGGTGCGTGAACGACGAACGGAAATCAGCCGGATATTGGCACCCCGATATGTAATGACGGCTGACCAGTGTTTCCCGTTAATCAGTCCTATCATCAGGTAGCGTGGCTCGTCTTCTGTTTTTGCGGGAATTTCCAATAGCCTTGGGTCATCCCACAATGCCTGGGCATCAACAAAACTGATGCCGTGCTTCAGAAGGTTGGCCTGACTTTTTGCCTCGTCAAATTCAAAGCTTATCACGGTATAGAAAATATACCTTTATTGGGTGGAATTCAAGTGCGGGATGGTGTGCTAATGCTTGATTCCCCGGCGCTGCCAAGCATCATCGCGCAGCGTACGGTGAAATCATGGATTGGGGCGCGGCTCATTTTTCAAACGTTTGGCGAATGGCGTTTTCATCAGGTAGCGCGCTGGCTTGCCAGCGAACAAGGGCGACTCCTGCGGCTGAAAGGGCCTTTTCCTTCTTTGTGTCGGCCTCAACGCGTGATGCTTTTTCATGGGTTTTGTCATCAAGCTCAACTGCTGCGACGATAGTGGAGTCCTTGAGGCACACGACAAAATCCACACTCATGCGGTTGATTCGATTGTTCCACTCATTAAAGTTGAAACCCTTCTTTACGCCGAGAACCCGTGAAAGTTGGACTTGCGCCAACACGATGCACTCGGGCATCGCGGCAACGAGGCGATGGTAGAGAACTTGCTCAGGCTGCGTGAGTGGCTTCTTTGCATAGAACGGCCACGGTGCGTCACCATAACCGGAAGACACACGCCTCTTGAGTATAACCAATACAACGGCACCAACAGCCAGCAAGGAAAGAGTACCTAAAAGCATTTTCACAGTGTCAAACCTCCGCTGTTATTGAGCGCCCCAACAGTAATTATGAAAAGGAGCCACATTCATGACCGTTTTGATTGTAGCGTAGCGGATCATGAATTTGAATGTGGACATGACCAATCGCTTTTGACCGCTACTGCCCACTCGTCTGCTGTATCCCCGCCAACAACCACACCGACCGGTCATCGCGCAAATCCTTCTGCACATGCCAGATTTCGTCCACGTTTTCCGGCGCGCCGTTGTTCTCGCGCAGTTGGCCGGTGAAGCGCACGCTGGCGATGGCGAAATCGCCTTCGTTGGCGACTTCCAGCAGATCGGCGTTGATGGCGATCACGTCAGTCTTTTGCGGCGCGTCGCCGCGTTCCTGCAGCTGCAGGGCGATTTCGGCGAACACTTCCGGGGTGGTGTATTCGCGGATGTCGTCCAGGTCCTTGCGGTCATTGGCGGCTTGCAGGCGGATGAAGGAAGTCTTGGCGTTGCGCACAAACTGTTCTGTGGGGAAGTCGTAAGGGATATTGCCGATCACCGGTGCGGGCGCGGTACTGCCGCCATAGGCCGACTGCATCGAGGCTGGCTCGATATACGGCTCGCGATTGCCGGCATATTGCATGGCGGGCTGCTGCGGCTGGCTGAAGCGCCGGAACAAGAACAGCAGCACGCCGGCCGCCAGCAGCGCCAACAGGATGGGGCCTAGCATGCCGCCCAATCCGCCCATGCCGCCGCCGGCAAACATGGCGCCCAGGCCGGCACCAATGGCCAGGCCGGCCAATGGCCCCAGCCAACGGTTACCGCCCGGTGCCGGTGCTGCCGGAGCAGCAGGGGCGGGGGCCGGTGCCGGAGCTTGCTGCGCCTGCCGCGTCGGCACCGCGCGTTGCTTGCCGAAACTACTGCCGCCGCCCAGGCGTCGCGCTTCCGCCACGGTGGAAAACAGGCTGAGGCAGATAAAAGCGATGGTCAACAGCGTCAAAAAGCGTTTCATGGGATTCCTCGTTAGATGGGAGACATCAAAGTGTGGGGCAGTCTATCAGTTTCCAGATAGATGGGGGACGAAGTGATTTTATCAAGGGCGGCAAGGCACCCTGTGGGGAATAGTTTCCCCTCCCCAATACCAGGGGAGGGCTAGGGTAGCGGGGCTAACGGTTGTAGCAACGGCGCAATCAACGCATCCGGTAGGCCGCCCCCGCCCCGATTATTTAACTTTCGGCCGTTCCGACGGTTTGTAGTTGCTGAAATGCCCTTCGCGCGCCGCCCGGGCCCGGCTCTGGGCGATGATGCCGGCGCTCTGGCCGGGCGCGACGGGGCAGGACACCAGCTTTTCCATGGCATCGCCGCATTCCGGGCAGCTTGGGGTGCTATCCGGCTTGGCCAGCATTTCGATGGTTTTGTTGCAGGTGTTGCAGCGGAAATCGTACAAGGGCATGTCAGTATCCTTTCTAGGCAGCCAGTTCTTCCTCGATTTTCCCGCTTTGCAGCCATTCGACGAACTGCGCCAGCGGCAGGTCGATGCGGGTGATGTTTTGTTCTTCCAGGAATTTCAGTTCCATGCGCGAGAGTGTACCTTCGATCACCGCCCAGTGCTTGTCGGAGGAGCGCTTCATCACCTGCCGTGCGTAGGTGCGGGTGAGCTGATTGTTGAAGCGGCAGCCGAGGAACAGGAAGTGCGAGCCGGTGCGCAGTTCCTGCACGCGCGGCGGGATCGGCGTCTGGATGTCGATTTCGGTGAGTACTTCGACGTAATCGGAATCCGACACGATGAAATTCTTGGCTGGGACGATGGAGCCCAGTGGCTTGTACAGGATGATGTGCCAGGTATCGGCTTCCTTGGCTTCGACCGGGTTGCCCTGGTGGTCGAAGTAATGCACCCATTGGCCGAAATGCTCGGCCTGCGACACGCCCTGGATCTGGCCCCAGTTGCCGCGTTCCGACAGTGCCTTGGCCATGGCGTCGTCGTACCAGGTGTCCACGATCAGCAGCGGTTTCTTGCTGAGGCCGGCCAAGTAGCGGTGCAGGACGTTGGGCTGTACGCCGGGAGCATAGGCTTCGTTCATCAGGCTGACCACGGATTTGCGGTGCTTGAAATTTTCGATGAACTGGGCGGCGGCGGTGAGGTTGTTGCGGATTTTGTGAGGAACGCTGACCTTGCTGGTCAGCAGTTTCACCAGGTCGGACGGGGTGGCGGGCACCGGGCAGGTTTCCGGCTCCAGCGTCAGCACCTCCGGCCCGAGGTAGGGAATGACGGTGCCGGCGGTGAGGCCGGTGGCGATTTCTTGCAATGCTGCGCTTGTCATGGTGGATATCCTAGTAAATTGCCGCGCCGGCGCCGACGTTGATGGAGGCGTCCTTGGCGGTCTTGACGATGAAGGCGACCTCGTCTTCGCTGATATTGCCGTGGAACGGCAGGGCGATGGCGCGGTCGGCCACTTTTTCGGTGACCAGGAAGTTGCCTTTGCGGGTGCCGTAGTGCTCGATGTAGGCGCGTTGCAGGTGCAGCGGACGGCAGTAAGCGGCGGCTTCCACCAGCTCGGTTTCCAGGTCGTCCACCAGCGCATCGCGGCTGCTGGCGGAGAAGCGGGTACCCAGGTGCACGGTGTAGAGGAACCAGTGCACCTCATCCACGCCGGGCGCGATGTAGGGCGGCTTGATGCCTTCGAAGCTGGAAATCTGCGCCTGGTACCAGGCTTCCACCTGTTTGCGGCGGGCGAGGATTTCCGGCAGGCGCTGCAACTGCACCAGCCCCAGCGCGGCGGTAACCTCGGAAATACCGGCGTCCAGCGGCGGGCGCAGGGTAGCGGTGAGCGATGCGCGCTCATTCTGACGGCGGTTGCGGAAATGGCGGATTTTCAGGGCCAGGGTGTCGTCGTTGGTGACGATCATGGCGGCCTTGCCGCAGCACAGTGCCGACGGCTGCGCGAAATCGAATACCGCCAGGTCGCCGAAATTGCCAACCAACTTGCCCTGATAGCGCGAACCGATGGATTCGGTGGCGTCCTCGATCAGTAGCGCGCCGGATTGTTGCGCGATGGCGCGCAGCTTGTCCCAGTCTGCCGGATGGCCGTTGACGTTGGTGGCGAGGATGGCCTTGGTGCGTTCGGTCACCTTGGCTGCGGCCTTGTCCGGCGCCAGCGTCTGCGACCAGTAGTCGATCTCGGCCAGTACCGGCGTGGCGCCGGCCCAAGCGGTGGTGTGCGGCGTCTGGTGCCAGCTGTAGCCGGGGGCGATCACCTCGTCGCCAGTACCGATCCCGGCGGCCTTCAGCGTCAGCAGTACGCCGACGCTGCCGCTGCTTACCGCGATGGCATGACGGCGGCCGACATAGGCGGCAAAGGCGGCCTCGAACGCTTCGGTCAGCGGGCCGTCGCTCTGCTGAGTGCGGCCGAGCACGGTCTGCAGCGCGGCGGTTTCCGCTGCGCCGTAGTCCGGCTCCGACAGCGAGATCCAGCTATCGGTCATCGGTAGGCGACCACGACGCCGGTGGCGTGGGTGGGATCATTGGTGATCTGCACGCAATGCTCGCGGCCGTCCAGCAAGTACAGGTTGTAGTCCGGCAGCGAGCGGAACGGTGGCTCGTCCATGTCCGACGCCGACAGGCGCACGAAGCTCAGGTCGGGGAAACAGCCCTTGAGCATGGCCAGCGGGTTCTTGGTGGTCTTCTGGAATTCCTCCAGCGCGGACTCGATTTCTTTCATGGTTTCAACGGAAATGCACATGGTGGCCTCCTATTCGCCCAGACGGCGGGCTTCCACGGTGATCGGCAGGCGGGTGTCGGCCGCCATTTCCGGCAATCCCAGCAGCCAGCCGTTGGCGAGCTTGACCGTACCGCCCCACAATTCGGCCTTTTCCTGCTCCACCACCGGTTCTTCCAGGTCCTTCTTGGGGACGTAAACCGAGAGTTCACCCTTCTCGTTGCGCCGTATCATCACTTTCATGGTGCTTCCTTTCGGTTGTAAAACTGTTAAATTCAGGCTGCAACTGGCAGAGCCGTCATGGCCTTGACCACTGCGGCCATGGTTTCCACCACCATGTCGACTTCGGCGGCGCTGGTTTCGCGCGATAGCGAGAAGCGCACCGAGGACAGTGCCTGGTCGCGGCTCAAGCCCATCGCCAGCAGCACATGCGAGGGCTCGGTGCCACTGGCGGTGCAGGCGCTGCCTTGCGAGGCGACTACGCCGGCTTGATCCAGCCGATGCAGCAGTTCCTCGCCGTGCAAGCCGGGGAAACTCAGGCTACAGGTATTGGGCACGCGCGCCGCGTTGCCGTTAACCGTGGCGAACGGCAGGCGCGCCAGCAGGCCGTTTTGCAATCGGTCGCGCAGCGCGCCGACCTGGTCTGCGTGGCGCGCCAAATATTCCTGTGCCAAACGGCAGGCGACGCCGAGGCCGACGATGCCGGTCTGGTTTTCCGTGCCGCCGCGCCGGTTGCGTTCCTGGTGGCCGTGGATCAGCGGCTGCAGCGCTAGGCCCTTGTGCACGAACAGCACGCCGACGCCCTTGGGCGCATGCAGCTTGTGGCCGGAGAAGGACAGCAAGTCACAGCCGAGTTGGCGTACGTCGAGTGCGATCTTGCCGGCGCTTTGCGCAGCGTCGGTGTGAAACAGCGCGCCCTTGGCATGGGCCATGGCGGCGGCTTCGGCGATGGGGAACAGCACGCCGGTTTCGTTGTTGGCGTGCATCAGCGTGACCAGCGCGGTGTCGTCGGTGATGGCGTCAGCCAGCGCTGCCAGGTCGAGTTCGCCGCTGGGTTTGACCGGCACTTGTACCACCTCCACGCCCTGCGTGGCGAGATGGGCCAGCAGGCGCAGGGTGGAAGAGTGCTCGACGGCGCTGGTGACGATGCGGCGGCGCGCCGGATCAGCCGCCAGCGCGCCGAGGATGGCCATCTGGCTGGATTCGGTGGCGCCGCTGGTGAACACGACCTCGGCCGGGCTGGCGCCGAGGAAGGTGGCCACGGCCGAACGCGCTGCCACCAGCGCCGCCTTGGCGTGCTGGCCGAGGTGGTGGCTGCTGGAGGCGTTGCCGTATTGCTCGCTAAACCACGGCAGCATGGCCTCGAGTACCGCGGGCAGGACGCGCGTGGTGGCGTTGTTGTCGAAGTAGAAAGTACTCATCGCCAAAACTCCCTCTTAGGGTCTGCAATCAGCCGTGCCAACAAGATCGGCAGGCTGAAGTATTCGGAATGCGCGCGCCAGCGCTGGTTTACGTCGTCTTTCTGGTACAGGCGCCAGAAGTCGCCGGACTGGTACTCGATGCGGGCAATGTCGATTTCGCCGCCCTCGGGGTCGACGGTGCGCGAGCAGCACGGGCTGCGCACTAGGTAGCCTTCTTCCACCGGCAGCACGGTGGGCGCAACGTATTTGTAACGCTCGCGCGCCGCCAGCGTTTTTTCGATGCGCTTGCGATCCACCTCGTTGGGATGGGGGCAGGGCGGGTCGTCAGGGAGGGCTTCGGCGATCATGGCGGCAACCCTAGATCGGGGAAATTTCCTCTTCAAACACGCCGACCACCTTGCCGTCCGGGAATTCAACCAGATAGATGGGATCGCCGGTTTCTTCCACCAGTCCCACGTTGACGATCTCGCCGCGTGTGCCGCTGGCGGCCAGCAGCGCATCTATTGGGGCATCCGGGTAGCTACCGTCGTTGATCAGATCGGCAGTGGTGGCGACCGGTTGGCCCCATTGGAATTTCGGTTCTTTGGGTTCAGCCATGTGCTTGCTCCTCTTCTTCCACAACTTCCTCGAATAGTTCCAGTTCCTTACCGCGCATGCCGACGCGGTAGCCCAGCTCGTAGAAGTCGATGCCGTAGATGTAGAACTGCTGCAAAAAAGTGCCGATGCTGGTGACGTAGCCGACATCGCCCTTGCTCACCAGAATGTCGCCAACCTCGCGGCCGGGGAAGGTGCCGTCGTTGCGCACGTATTTCTTCGAGCGCACCTTTTGCCCATACTCGAACTTAGGCGGGTTGACCAACTCGACCACACCGTTGTCGCGATTGATGTTAGTACCCATGTGCGTTTTCCTTCGAATCAGGGTTCAGACGCTCCCGCGCGATGGCAGCCACGGCTTCGTCCTCGTCCTTGGCCAGGTCGGCTAGGTATTCGGCCGGCACGCGCTGGGCGACTTCGAAACGTACGCGCCAGTCGGGGTCGAAGCGGAACGGCGGCAACAGGCCGGCCGGCATGCGGCGGATGGAGGTGAGGCGCACTTCCTCCTCGCTGTCGTTGGCCAGCATGGGCAGCCACTCGTCGCCAATTTTTGAGGCTACTTCGCGTCGTACCGAGGAGTCGGCATCGCGCACCAGGTGGAACAGGAGCCCTGGCGCAATTCGGCGCGCCACCACCACGCGCACGTAGTAATCGGGGTCGTGCAGCATGGCGGATAATTCGTGGACATCCAGGCGCGAGGCCACGCGCACCCTGACTTCACGATCAGGGTCGTGAATCAGCTTGTGCAGCAGCTTGGTCGGCAGGCGCAACGCGACGCTGGCGCGTACCGTTTCGTCCGGGTCCTGGATCAGGCGGTTGAGCTGGAACAGGTCGAGGTATTTGGCCGCGACCGCGCGCACCTCGAAATAAGGGTGGCTGATGTACTGGCCGGCGAGTCCCGGATTGGTGCCGAAGAAACGGTCGATGCGCTTGGCGTAGCGGTCGTGCACGCAGGAGCGCAAGGGGCCACAGGTACCGAGAGCGAGCCTGTCCTGGTGGGCGCAGCCGGAGCAGTCAATAGCATTTCCCTGCCAGTCGAGGGCGGGGATGTCCGACTTAATCATCGTAGTCGTCCTTGCCGATGCGTTCCAGCACATCCAGCAGCACCTGTCCGCCGATCTTGTTGCCCGGGTCCAGTTCCAGCAGCTTTTCCGCCGCCAGGCCGCCTTCCGCCAGCCGGCCGAGACGCAGCAACAGGTAGGCGTAGGCCTTTAGGCAGAACAGGTAGAAGCGGTGCGCCGGTTCGTCGCCGCGGAAATCGGCATGCAAGGGAGTGACCTGCATCCAGTGCGGCGGTAGTTGCAGCTCGGCGGCAACCGCGACCAGGCATTGTTCGGCGACGTGCAGTGCCTCGGTCAAACGCCCCTTGTAGAAGTAGTAACGGTATTCGCCGACCTGCACCACCGGATTGTCGGGAGCCACCGCCTTGGCCAGCGCCAGGTGCATTTCTGCCTTGGCATCGTTGGCATAGGCGTGGCTGGCGAGGCGCAACTGTTCCTCCGCCACCGGCGACAGATTCCGGTAGCGGGTGGCGAACCAGACATTCTCCAGCGCCTCGGCTTCCATCATCAGTCCATCATCAATGCTTGCGCTGGATGCTGGCGATGCTGACCGTGGCCGGTCCGGAGTGCTCGCCGTGGCCATCGGAGCTGCTGCAGCCGCAGCTTCCCGCATGTTGGGTAATGAAGGTCAGACCGGATTCCAGCGGCGTATCCTTGAAGTCGATGGTGGCGCCGTCCAGCAGAATGCGCGACTCGGCCGGCAGGAACAGCTTGAGGCCACTGGCTTCCACCACGGTGTCGCCTGCCAGCGGGCCGGCTTCCACGGTGAATTCCGAACTCAGGCCGGAGCAGCCGCCGGGGCTGACGCTGAGGCGGAAACCGTGATCTGGCGTTCCGCCGTTGAAGCGGATCATGCGGCCAATGAATTTCTCGGCCTTGGGGGTCAGGGTCAGTTCCATGTCGGCACCTTAGGCGGCCTGGTAGCGCGGGTAGGCGGTATCGATGATGCAGGTCTTGTCCACCGGGCAGGCGGCCACGCACTGGGCTTCATCGAAGTGGCCGATGCATTCGGTGCACTTTTCCGGCTTGATGTAGAACACGCCATTCTTTTCGTAAATGGCTTCATTGGGGCATTCCGGCTCGCAAGCCGAGCAACCCGTACATTGTGAACCGACGATTTTGTATGCCATGATTTAAGTCTCCTTTGTGAATGAAGTAGTGAGTGTCAGGCTGCCTTAAACGCGCCCTGGCGGATAGCGGCGTCGCCGCGTTCCTGGTGGGTAATTTCGCCTTTGGTAACGCGGGCGCGATAATCGGCGAACCAGGTCAGCGCGGCCTTTTCGATGAACTCATGCGCGTACTGGTCCACCGGCTCGATCCCGGCCGCCTTCAGTTCGTCGCGCGGGCAGGCACCGATCTTGGCCACCAGTACGGCATGGCAGTCGTTGATGGCGTTGACTATCGAAGGCAACTGCTCGTCTTCGCCGAAGCCGCCCTGGCAGTAGAGGTCCACGCGGCGGTGGCCGATGAAGGTGGTGGAGCCCGCGGTGAGTTCGTAAATCTGGAACTCGGTGGCATGGCCAAAGTGCTCGTTGACCTTGCCGCCGCCGGTGGTGGCGACCGCGACCAGCACCTTCATACCGTCATCGGCGCCGGACTGGGCGGCCAGCGCACCTTGCTTGGCGGCTTGCTGGGCCTGGCGTTCGGCCTCCACTTTTTCCTGGTAGGCACGGCGTTTTTCCAGGTCGTACACTACGTCCATGTTTTCGATCTGATCCAGGGTGAATTCGTCGCTGCGGTCTTCACCGAGCAGGCCGACGGCATCGGCGCGGCACTGGCGGCAGTGGCGCATCAGGTTGGCGCCGCCCATGCAGGCGTCTTGCACGTCCTTCAGTTCCTGCGCGGTCGGCCCGCGCTGGCCGGTGAGGCCGTACACGGTGCCGTGCTCGGCTTCCGAAATCAGCGGCATGATGTTGTGCAGGAAGGCGCCGCGCGCCTTGACCGCGCGGTTAACCTCGTACAGGTGTTCGTCGTTGACGCCGGGAATCAGCACCGAGTTGATCTTGGTCAGGATGCCGCGCGCAGTCAGCATCTCCAGCCCCAGCATTTGGCGGTCGGTGAGGATCTGCGCGGCTTCGCGGCCGTAATAGCGCTTGTGGTTATAGAAAATCCACGGGTAGATTTTCTCGCCCACGGCGGCATCGATCATGTTGATGGTGATGGTGACGTGATCGACATTGTATTTGGCGATTTCGTCCACGTAATCCGGCAATGCCAAACCGTTGGTGGACAGGCACAGCTTGATGTCCGGGGCCTGCTCCTGCAGCATGCGGAACGTCTCGAAGGTCTTTTGCGGGCTGGCCAGCGCATCTCCGGGGCCGGCAATGCCAAGTACCGTCATCTGCGGGATTTCGCTGGCGACGGCGATGACTTTCTTCACTGCCTGCTCCGGCGTCAGCTTCTGCGACACCACGCCGGGGCGCGACTCGTTGGAGCAGTCGTACTTGCGGTTGCAGTAATTGCACTGGATGTTGCAGGCCGGTGCCACGGCAACGTGCATGCGGGCGTAGTGGTGGTGCGCCTCCTCGGAATAGCAGGGATGGTTTTTCACCTTTTCCCAGATTTCCGGTGACATGTCCTCGGGGCCGTCAGACGATCCGCAACTGGCCTTGCCTTCGCCGCCGGTGGTGCCGCAACCGGCGGCTGCCGGTTGGCCGGCAATTTCCACTTTGATGCCGGTAAGGGGCCGTAGCCGGCTGTGTGCGAGTGCCCCGTCTTGCAGTGCGATTTCCATGCTGATGCCCTCGGTAAGGATTTGCTGAAATAACAGCAAGTCGCGTGCCACTCATGATTTGGTATTTTAAGTATTAAAAATCATGGAGTTGTCGTAACATTCCGGTGTGTCGGTATTGCGACAAAGCGGCTTTTCCAGTGTTAGAAAGAAAACAGCGGTGGGGGAGGCCGTGTAGCCTGGATGGAATAAAATGGAATCCAGGGATATTCCCGGATTTCGCTACGCTGCATCCAGGCTACATCACTGGTGGAGGGGTATGCAGGCGGGGTCGTCTGCGCGACTAAAAGCGTCCTAAAACTTCTTCACCTCAATGTTGTACTTCTTCAGAGCATAACCCATCTGGCGCGGGGTCAGGTTGAGCAGGCGCGCGGCCTTGGCCTGCACCCAGCCGCTTCTTTCCATGGCGCTGACCAGTTGTTCGCGTTCCGACAGTCGTTCCGGCACGTCGATGATTTCATCGGCTGGCATATCTTTTTCCGGGTCGGCCGTGACCGGGGCAATCGGGATGACGTTGCCCTTGGGCTGATATTTCCACAGGGTGGAAGACAGGCACTGGTTGGTCTGGCAGGGGATGTCCACCTCGCGGATGACGTTGCTGCGCGACATGGTGGCGAAGCGTTCCACGCAGTTCTCCAGTTCGCGTACGTTGCCTGGCCAGTGGCAGTCGCTGAGCACATGCATGGCTTCCGGCGTGATGCCGATCTTGGCGCTGTTTTCACGGTTGAAGCGCGCCAGGATGTTTTCCACCAGCAGCGGGATGTCGTCGCGGCGCTCCCTGAGTGGGGGCAGGAAGATGGAAATGACGTTGATGCGGAAGTAGAGATCGGCGCGGAACTCGCCCTGGCTGACAGCTTGTTCCAGGTTGCGGTTGGTGGCGCAGATCAGGCGCACGTCCACTTTTATCGTTTTGTTGCCGCCGACGCGCTCGAATTCGCGCTCTTGCAGCACACGCAGCAGCTTGACCTGAAAGGCCGGGGAGACGTCGCCGATCTCGTCCAGGAACAGCGTGCCACCGTTGGCCTGCTCGAAGCGGCCTTTCCGCTCCTGGGCGGCGCCGGTGAATGCACCTTTTTCGTGCCCGAACAACTCCGATTCCAGCAGCGATTCAGTCAGCGCGGCACAGTTGACCTTGATGAACGGCTTGTCTTTGCGCGCGGAAAGGAAGTGGATGGAACGCGCGATGACTTCCTTGCCGGTGCCGGATTCGCCGCGCAACAAAATGGTGCTCTTGCCCGGCGCCGCCATGTGCACATCGGCGAACACTTCCTGCATGCGCTTGGAGTGGCCGATGACGTTATCCAGGCTGTATTTGCCCGCCAACTCCTTTTGCAACCGCGACTTCTCCTGCATCAGCTGCTCGCGGTCAGTCGCCACCTGCTGGTTGAGGCGTATCGCCTGGCCGATCAGGTTGGCCACCATGGTCAGCAATTGCAAGTCATCCTGGAAACCTTGTTGCCGGTTGCTGTGCTGGCGTTCAAACGACAGCACGCCGATGCATTCCCGTCCCAGTTTGATTGGTACGCCGAGGAATGAAATGGCTTGGTTTTCCACCAGCCGCTGCGCACCGGTTCGGTTCAAAAATAGCGGTTCATGCGCCACATCGGGGATTACCGCCGGGATGCCGGTCTGGAAAATGCGCCCGGTCACACCCTCGCCGATCTTGAAACGGCCGCGCTGCATTTCTTCGCGGCTGAAGCCGATGGCGGCGATGATGCACAGGTCGTCGTCATCTTCGCGCGTGCAGACCATGCCGCGTTGCATATTAAGATGGGCGGCGATGACGTTGAGCACCTGGCGCAGCGTCTTGTGCAGTTCCAGCGATGAGCTGAGGATTTTGCCGATTTCGTAGATGGTGACCAACGCCACATTATCGGCGTTGCTGGTTAAACGCATGGTGAATCCAAAATGAAGGGCCTTACTAAAAAATGAGCAAGAAACATACCTTGTCCGCAATGCCTGGTGAAAAGGCCAACACATGCGACTGCGGCGAGGCCGTAAATCGGCTAAAATGCCGGCACTGCCTTTGCCCGGGTGGTGAAATTGGTAGACACAACGGACTTAAAATCCGTCGGCTGGAAACGGCCGTACCGGTTCGATTCCGGTCCCGGGCACCATTTCCTTGTTTCATACGCTCTCACTCCATAACAAAATATCTTTATTTACTTGCTATTGCGAGTTTTCATTGTTTCCTGACGTATCACGGCATCACTTGACATACCGTCACTTCTGGCGGTACTTTTGACGGTACTTTACATACCGTCAGCCGAGATACCGTCAAATGGCGCTAACCGATACCGCAATACGCAACGCCAAGTCCGACCATCTATTCTACACTCGCAGTATCCTCTAACGCATTAAGAAACGCCCTGCCATAGCGTGCCAGTTTGGCTTGGCCGATGCCGCTGATCTGCGCTAGTTCGTCCAGCGTTTGCGGACGGCGGTTGAGGATTTCCAGCAGGGTGCTGTCGTGGAAGATGACGTAGGGCGGCACGCCTTGTTCGCGCGCCAGTTCCAGGCGCTTGGCTTTGAGCGCTTGCCATAGCGGATCGTCATGGGCGCCGGCGAAGGCTTCGCGGGAGCGCGCGGCACGCTCGGCCTTGCTGGCTTTGCGGCGGGCCGGTTCCGGGTCGCGGCGCAGGGAAATTGGCTGCTCGCCTTTCAGTACCGGGCGGGCGGCTGCGGTCAGCTTCAGCCCGCCGTAGGCTTCCATGTCGGCTTCCAGCAGTCCGCCGGCAACCAGTTGGCGGAATACGCTGCCCCATTGCTTCTGATCCAGCTTTTTGCCTATGCCGAAAGTGGACAGGGTTTGGTGGCGGAATTGCTCGATCTTTTCCGTAGTCTTGCCCAGCAGCACGTCCACCAGGTGGGTAACACCGAAGCGCTGGCCGGTACGGTAGACGCAGGACAAGGCCATTTGCACCGCTTCCGTGGCGTCCCAGGTATCCACCGGTTCCAGGCAGTTGTCGCACTGCTCGCAGTTGTCGGGGTGCTCCTCGCCAAAATAGCGCAACAAGGTCTGGTGGCGGCAGGCGGTGGATTCGCAGAAGCCCAGCAGCGCGTCCAGCTTCTGCCGTTCCACGCGCTTGCGTTCTTCCGGCGCGTCGCCGGAATCCAGCATCTGCCGCATCAGGGTGACGTCGGCCAGGCCATAGGCCAGCCAGGCGTTGGCGGGTAGGCCGTCACGTCCGGCGCGGCCGGTTTCCTGGTAGTAGCCTTCCATGCTTTTGGGCAGGTCGAGGTGGGCGACGAAGCGCACGTTGGGCTTGTCGATGCCCATGCCGAAGGCGACGGTGGCGACCATGACCACGCCTTCTTCGCGCAGGAATCGTCTCTGGTTGGCGTTGCGTGTGGTGGCATCCAGCCCGGCGTGGTAGGGCAGGGCGTCGCAGCCTTGCTCCTTCAGCCAGGCGGCGGTTTCCTCGACTTTTTTGCGCGACAGGCAATAGACGATGCCGGCGTCGCCCGGGTGCTCGCTTTGCAGGAAGTCCAACAATTGTTGCCGCGGGTTGTTTTTCGGCGTGACGCGGTAGCGGATGTTGGGGCGGTCGAAGCTGGAAACGAACTGGCGCGCGTCCTGCAGCGTTAGCCGCTCGACGATTTCGCCACGGGTGGGCGCATCTGCCGTAGCGGTGAGGGCGATGCGCGGCACGTTGGGGAAGCGCTCATGCAGCACCGTCAACTGGCGGTATTCCGGGCGGAAGTCGTGCCCCCATTGCGATACGCAATGCGCTTCGTCTATGGCGAACAGGGCGATGCCTCCGCTAAGGCCCCCTCTCCCGCAAGCGGGAGAGGGCTGGGGTGAGGGGGCATTGTTAAGCTGTTCCAGCAATGCCAGGAAGTTAGGCATCAGCAGGCGTTCCGGGGCGACGTAGAGCAAATCCAGTTCGCCGCGCAGCAATTGACCGGTGACGTTGCGTGCGGCCTCGGCATCCAGGCTGGAGTTGAGGAAGGCAGCGCGCACGCCCAACTGCTTCAGCGCATCCACCTGGTCCTGCATCAACGCGATCAGCGGCGACACCACGATGCCGGTGCCGTGCCGCAGCAGGGCGGGCAGCTGGTAGCACAATGACTTGCCGCCGCCGGTAGGCATCAGCACCAGCGCATCGCCGCCGGCGACTACATGCTCGACAATATCCTGTTGCGCACCGCGGAAGGCGGCGTAGCCGAAGACGTCTTGCAGGAGTTGTTGGGCAGTGCTCATCGGCCCGCGTGCTTAACTGTGACGATTACCCCGGTGCACCGGCTTGGGCGAGAACAGCGCCGCTTGCGGCATGGCCTGGTGGCGTGCCGCCTCGGACAGGTATTGCTGCGGTTTGGCCGGCTGCTTGTTCGGCTCGGTGCGTGCCGCTTGCGGCGAGCGCGGCGGGTTGTTGCGGCCTTGGCCGTTGCACGTTTGCTGCTCGCGCCGGTCGCCATTGCCGGGGCGGCCTGGTTGTCCGCTTTGCGGGCGGCGTTGTTGTTGCTGGCGCGGCGGACGCGGGGCTTCCGGTTCCGGCTTGGCGGGCGGCACGAAGCCTTCCACGGCGACTTTCGGAATCTCGCGCTTGAGCAGTTTCTCGATGTCCTTGAGCAGCTTGGCTTCCTCATGATCCACCAGCGATACCGCGGCGCCGGTGCTGCCGGCGCGGCCGGTGCGGCCGATGCGGTGCACATAGTCTTCCGGCACGTTGGGTAGTTCGAAGTTGACCACTTGCGGCAACTGGTCGATGTCCAGCCCGCGCGCGGCGATATCGGTAGCGACCAGCACCGGGATGTTGCCGGCCTTGAAGTCCGCCAGCGCCTTGGTGCGCGCCGATTGGCTCTTGTTGCCGTGGATGGCGGCGGCGGGGATGCCGTCCTTGACCAGCTTTTCCGCCAACCGGTTCGCCCCGTGCTTGGTGCGGGTGAACACCAAGACCTGCTTCCAGTCGTGGTGCTTGATGAGGTGGCTCATCAGGTCGCGCTTGTGGCTCTGCTGTACCAGGTGCACGGTCTGTTCCACCAGCTCGGAGGCGGTGTTGCGGCGTGCTACTTCGACAAAGCCGGGATTGTGCAGCAGGCCGTCGGCCAGCGCCTTGATCTCGTCGGAGAAGGTGGCGGAGAACAGCAGATTCTGCCGTTGCTTGGGCAGCAGCACCAGGATTTTCTTGATGTCGCGGATGAAACCCATATCCAGCATGCGATCAGCTTCGTCCAGCACCAGGATTTCGATGCCGGACAGGTCCAGCGTCCTTTGTCCAACGTGATCCAGCAGGCGGCCGGGGGTGGCAACCAGGATGTCCAGCGGTTTGCGCAGGCGGTCGATCTGCGGGTTGATGCCGACGCCGCCGAACATCACCATGGAGCTGTGTTTGAGGTATTTGCCATAGGTCTTGACCGATTCCTCCACCTGCGCGGCGAGTTCGCGCGTCGGCACCAGCACCAGCACGCGCGGGCGGCCGGCCTTGAGTGTTACCGGCTTTTCGCTCAACAGTTGCAGGATAGGCAAGGTGAACCCGGCGGTCTTGCCGGTGCCGGTCTGGGCGCCGGCCAGCAGATCGCCGCCTTGCAGTACCAGCGGGATGGCCTTGGCCTGGATCGGGGTGGGAGTGGTGTAGCCGGCGTCTTCAATGGCGCGTAGCAGAGGTTGTGCCAGACCGAGGTCGGCGAATTTTGTTTCTTGAGACAAGATGTAATGCTCCTGCGACGGCCTGCTGTTTTGCAAACGGCACCAATCGAGGCAGACGAATTAAGGGGTCGAAAGACCGGATGAGAAAATGACCGGTACGCTGATTGGTTGGCGTACGGAAGCCGCGCATTATACGCAGTATCACTTCAATAGCCAGTGAAGTTTTATGTCGGCATGATCGGGGCGCTTTATTGCCAGGAATTTGTTATAGTGCGCACCTCGTTGATTTGACAGAATTTATCATGGTTGATAGCCGCCGTTACCTCGAACTGCTCGCCCCCGCTAAGAATGCCGAAATCGGTATCGAGGCCGTCAACCACGGCGCGGATGCCGTTTATATCGGCGGCCCGGCGTTTGGCGCGCGCGCCAATGCGGAGAATGAGGTGGCCGATATCGCCCGCCTGGCCACGCATGCCCACAGGTTCAACGCCAAGGTGTTTGTCGCGCTCAACACCATCCTGCACGACAACGAGCTGGAAGCCGCGCGCCGAGTGACCTGGCAGCTTTACGATGCCGGCGCCGACGCGCTGATCGTACAGGACATGGGGCTGCTGGAACTGGATTTGCCGCCGATCCAGTTGCACGCCAGCACCCAGACCGACATCCGCACGGTGGAAAAAGCGGCGTTCCTGGATCAGGTAGGCTTCTCGCAGATTGTGTTAGCGCGCGAACTGGATTTGAATACGATACGGCAAATCGCGGCGGCCACCACCTGCAATCTGGAGTTCTTCGTGCATGGCGCGTTGTGCGTGGCTTTCAGCGGCCAGTGCTACATCAGCCACGCCCATACCGGGCGCAGCGCTAACCGCGGCGAGTGCTCCCAGGCCTGCCGCCTACCGTATACGCTGCACGATCCGCAGGGGCGCATCGTGGCGCATGACAAGCATCTGCTATCCATGAAGGACAACGATCAGAGCGCCAACCTGCGCGCGCTGATCGAGGCCGGCATCAGCTCGTTCAAGATCGAGGGGCGCTACAAGGACATGCCCTATGTGAAAAACGCCACCGCGCACTACCGCCTGCTGCTGGACAAAATCCTCGAAGACTTGCCGGGCTACGACCGGACCTCCTCCGGCCGCTGCGCTTACACCTTTACCCCACAGCCGGAAAAGACCTTCAACCGCAGCGCCACGGATTATTTCGTCAATGGCCGCCAAGGCGACATCGGCGCCTTCGATACCCCCAAGTTTGCCGGCGAGGAAATCGGCCCGGTAACCAAGCTGGGCCAAGGCTTCGTCGAGGTGGAAACCGAGGTCGAGCTACATAATGGCGACGGTATCAGTTTTTTCGATAGCCACAAGGAACTGGTCGGCTTGCGAGTCAACACCGTGGACGGCAAACGCCTTTATCCCAACGAAATGCCGCCCGATTTAAGGCGCGGCATGATGCTCTACCGCAACCGCGACCACGCTTTCATGCGCTTGCTGGAAAAGCCCTCCGCCGAACGCCGCATCCAGGTGGCCATGCGCTTTACCGAAACCGCCACCGGCTTTGCGCTGACGCTGACAGACGAGGATGGCTGTACTGCAACGGCGAAACTTGACCAAGACAAGCAGCCGGCACAGCAGGCCGAACGTGCCGAGGCCTGCTTGCGCGAAGGTTTGGGCAAGTTAGGCAACACCGACTTTATCGCGGGCGAGGTTACGCTGGACTGGTCGCAGCCCTGGTTCATCCCCGCGTCCAGCATCAACGCGCTACGCCGCGATGCGGTCGAAAAGCTGCATGCCGCCCGTGCCGCCGCCTACCAGCGCCCGCCGCGTCGCGCTCCGGCCGAACCACCGGCGCTTTACCCGGAAGATGCCCTGAGCTACCTCGCCAACGTCTACAACCACAAGGCGCGCCAGTTCTACGAAAAACACGGCGTCAAGGCCATCGCCGCCGCCTTTGAAGCCAACGCGGAATTGAGTGAAGTTTCGCTGATGATCACCAAGCATTGCCTGCGCTACAGCTACGCCATGTGCCCCAAGGAAGCCAAGGGCGTGCTCGGCGTGCAAGGCACCATCAGCGCCGAGCCGATGACCCTCATCAACGGCAAGGAAAAGCTGACCCTGCGCTTCGACTGCAAGAAGTGCGAGATGCACGTGATGGGGAAAATTAGCAAATCGGTACGGCAGATGCCGCAGCCGCAAGTGGTGGAGTTTTGCGCACGGCGGCCTGGAACCTAGATTCCAGGTTGCCGCTGGGCGCTAGCTTCGGTTAAGCCCCCATTTAGTCCCAATGGTGCAGCACGACACTCTTTGGCTGTGCGAACCGGAAACTCTTTGTCTTGCCATCGCCTGCAAATCTTGAGGTGAATTGACCAAAGGAAGCATTAGAGGAACTGGACCAGCCATTTGTGATGGACCCATACAAATGAGATGCCAGCCGATCATATTCCCCATCCGACGAACTGATGCGCAGCGTTACCCGTGAAAACGGATGCTCTTCTCCGAACGTGTAGATCGGAAGTCGAGCAGCGGCAATCACGGCTTTTGGAAAGGCTTCAAATTGAGTGTTCATCGGCCCGACGGTTTGAGTCGCGACGACCTGTAGGAATTGTGCAAGATCACGAGAGCAATTTAACAAGAAGAAACCCCTGCGAAACCCCTGAATTTTCGCGTTGGGTGATGTAAATTAAGCGCATTGGGATTGCAGGGGTAAACGAGATGCGCGGAGAACAAAGCGGACAGGTTGGATTCGGCGATGACCTGATTGC